>JAEEGK010017832.1_pt1 | contig 15426 bp, 12 predicted proteins | sample 8958771 | NCBI WGS metagenome assembly JAEEGK01 (sample SAMN16246547, study PRJNA631951) | gut metagenome | biome: gut microbiome; feature: rumen; material: SC-attached | host: Bos | place: Iran: Karaj | collected 2018-10 | reverse complement strand
CCATTTCCACCGTTTCCGGATCCGCCGCCAGTGCCTGCGCCGCCGTTTCCGTTATTGTTATTGCCTCCGGCGCCATTGCCGCCGTTATTGTTTCTGTGTCTGCCTCGGTGATTTCTGTGGTTCCTGCGGTTTCCGCCGTTCTCACCACCATTTCCGTTACCGCCGTTGTTGCCGCCGTTTTCGGCATCGTTTCCGTTATTGTTATTGCCTCCGGCGTTATTGTTGTTACGGTTATTGTTTCCGCCGTGGTTATTGTTATTTCTGTTCTCGCGGCTCTCTTTTGTGACGCTCGCGTCAGATTGACTATTGCTTTTTCTGTCACCTCTGTCATTTTTATCGCCGCCGCGATTATCCTGTTTTCTTCCTTCTTCTCTCTTTTCCCTTGCTTCATCCTCGAGAAGAGCGAGCATTTCGGGAGAATCCTCCGCAGCAAGTCCGATGTGAGAGCCGTTTCTCTTACCCTTCTTACGTCTGAGAACGGTGATGTCGCCTGCGGGATAATCCCTGAGTTCCTTGTCATCTCCGACCTCTACGAGAACCTTGGCGATCTGTCTGAGGACATTGATTCCGCTGACTTCTCCCCTCATTCCGTCATTCGTCGCAACATAGTCGCCGAGTGCGGGCATGGTGGAATTGAGTTCCTCGTATGCTTCCTCCTCGTACTTGAGGCAGCACATAAGTCTTCCGCAGACACCGCTTATCTTGGTGGGGTTGAGTGAAAGGTTCTGTTCCTTCGCCATCTTGATGGATACGGGAACGAAATCGCTTAAAAATTCCGAGCAGCAAAGGGGTCTTCCGCATGATCCGAAGCCTCCGAGGCTCCTCGCTTCGTCCCTTACACCGATCTGTCTGAGCTCGATCCTGGTCCTGAAGATTCCGGCAAGATCCTTTACGAGATCCCTGAAGTCAACTCGCTGCTCCGCAACGAAAAAGAATACGATCTTGCTGTTGTCAAAGGCATACTCTACATCGGTGAGCTTCATATCGAGTCCGTGCTCAAGGATCTTCTCCTGTGCGATGCGGTAAGCGTTCTTTTCCTTGTCGGCATTGTCAGCAACCTGCTTGATATCGGCCTCGGTCGCTTTTCTGAGGACCTTCCTCAAGGGAACGGTGATCCTCGCATCGTCGACATCACGTATATCGCTTACGACCTGTGCATACTCGATCCCCTTTACGGTCTCTACGATGCAAAAGTCGTCTTTTACAAGTTCTATATCTCCGGGATCAAAGAAATAACTCTTCCCGCCTGACTTGAATCTTACTGCTATAACCTTCATCAAAATCTCCCAAAACTATATTACGGGGATCACCCGTTTTCCTGTATGACCGCAAAGAGCAGCTCCATGGCGATCTCGAAGCTGACATTTGCCCTGAGTCGTTCCTTTGCGCGGCTTATCGCATTCAGCACTTCCTCGATTCCCTCGTAGCTGCTGCGGCGCGAGGCCTTCCTGATGATGGAAAGCTCGTCCTTATATATGAGGCTGTCGGTCTCGCCGGTAGCCTTGAACATCAGCACATCCCTGTACCATACGGTGATCATGTCGAGAAATTCCCCGGCATCTACCTTGTACTCCGAAAGGCTTCTTACGAGTGCGATCATATCGGCTATGGAATCGTCGCGTGCGTTCTTGACTACGGACTGTGCCGCTGCCTGCATCGCGCTGAAATCGTCGCTTGCCGCCATATCCCTTGCTTTTCCGAGGTTGCCCTGTGCGAATGCAATCGCAACATCGGCGCGGTAATCGGGAACGCGTAGCTCGCTCATCAGGTATTTCTTGAGTGTCTCATCGGGAACGGGCTTAAGATCCCAGGTGATGCACCTCGACCTGACGGTGGGAAGCAGCATGTTCTCATTTGCCGCAAGCAGAAGGATCGTCACATATGCGGGTGCTTCCTCGAGGCTCTTTAAAAGTGCGTTCTGGGCCTGCGCGGTGAGCCTGTCCGCATCGCTTACTATATATATCTTACGACCTGCCTGGTAGGGCTTGGTGTAGATGTCGTTGCATATCTGGTCCCTGACCTCATCGATACCGATGGAGGTGGGCTTTTCATGGATCACGTACTTGATATCGGGATGGGTATGAGCCTCTGCCTGCTTACATGAGTGGCACTCGCCGCATACTTCTTTTCCGTGGTTCTCACATACGAGGAGCTGCGCGAAAACGCCGGCGATGAACTCCTTTCCGGAACCCTTTTCACCGGTAAGGATATATCCGCCCGCAACGCGGTCATTTTCAATTGATTCGAGGATCTGCTTTTTGATCAGGTCCTGTCCGATTATATCCTTAAGCCTTGGCATGTTTCTCCCCTTATACTCATCAGGTAAAGATATCCAGAAGTAATCCCTTTATCTCTCCGATCCTGTTAAGGATCTCAAGGTTGTCCTTTTCGTCCCTCATCAGCTCCTGTGCAAGCTGGTCGAGGTTGTCGTCCACGAGCCTTATGATGCCGTAGACCCTGTGTCTTCCTTTTCTGTCAAGGAAGTTCTCCCTCGAAAATGCATGTGAGTGAGTCACTATCTCATTCAGGAAATCCTTGACGAGGCTGCGGTAGTGGCGCATGTCCTTGACGTCGCGCCTCTTTGCCAGCTTCTTGCCCTCGGAATCGATCTGCTCCATGAGCGTATTAAGGCGACCCGCAAGTTCGGCTTCCTCGATGTTGCTGGCGAGCATGAATTTAAAGTTGCCGTCGGATTCCTGTACATGCTGGGTCTGCGTGACCTGCGCTGTTTGATTTACCTGATTGACTTTGATATCCATCAAAGACTCCTGATAAAATCACTTACCTCTCGGATGCATTTATCGAGATCTTCGTTGTTCATGAAAACATGTTCAACGCCTGCTGCCTTCATCTTCTCTTCATCAAAATCCTCGGAATCGGTGATGAAGCGGCGGCACATTTCCTTATATCTGGGAGCTTCCTGTTTCTTTTCACGCCTCATGGCTCTTTCAAGCCTGATACCGTCGTCGGTCTCGATCATTACCGGGCATGTGTTCTCGGCTCCGAAGTGGTCCCTGAGCTTAATATATGCGGGGATGGTTCCCGCTGCGGCGATGACGTTGCGTCCTTCTTTTTCAAAGGTTCCGTCGTCCACCGTGAAGTATCTCCAGAGTCCGTAGACCGTATCGTAGGTCCTGTCCTCTATGACTTTGCCGGCTTCCTTAAGGGAATTGAAGCCCGCTTCGTCGGTGAAGTGGTACTCCCTTCCTTCCTGCTCACCCGTCCTCATGGGCCTTGTGGTGTATGTCACAAGGGGAAGGAGATCCAGGCTTTCGTCGGCGAGGAGCTTTTTATAGATTGTGTCTTTTCCGCTGCAGCTTTTGCCGAGCAGACATATTATCTTAGCCATTCTTTACAACTTTTATGCCTTCGCGTTCGAGGCCCTTTATGTTAAATCCGGCCTTCAGGCATTTTTCGATGTATTTTACATGTTCCGAAGTGATCTCTTCGCCAGGTGCGAGGATCGGAGTCCCGGGCGGATAGAGGCATACTATCGAGGCGCTGATACAGCCTGCGCTTGCGGTAAAGGAGATTTCTTCGGTCCGGCCGTCTATCGCCTCCGACATGGACATCTTTATCGCAGGTACGGGAAGGAGCGCACTTATATCCACGGGCTTTTCGCCGTCCTCGGCAAGAAGTCCGTATCTTTCGAGCCTGGTGTTCAGGTCGATGAGCGCATCAGCCATCTTGTCATAGCCGTAATCCTCATCGCATACGGTGAACATCGCGAGCACGAATCCCGGTGCCGCCATCTCGGTCTCTATACGGTATCTGTCCCTTAAAATATCAGCGATCTCTTTTCCGGAGATGCAGGTGTTTCTTGCGCTGATGATCAGCTTGCCGTAATCTGCCTTTCCGGACTGAAGGTCCGCTATTTTAGGGCCACATATTAGTTTATCACATACTTCAAGGCGTTTTAACAGATTTTCGAAATTATCGTGAAGATTTTGCACGAGTTTTTCGCTGTTTTCGGACATGTAACGGATGCATCCGTCGATCATTGACATGAGCGGATACGAGGGCGAACTTGACTGGTAGATCGAAAGGAATCTCCTGATCTCGTCTTTGTCTGCAAGGTCTCCTTTTACCGAAAGGACAGCGGTCTGTGTGGGTGCGGGAAGGGTCTTGTGGATCGACTGGATCACGATATCCGCGCCATTCCTTATCGCATCTGATGCACATCCTGCCGTAAAAGAAAGATGTGCGCCGTGTGCTTCGTCAACTATGAGAGGGATGTTCCTTGCATGGACTTCCTTTGCGATGGAGGCGATATCGGACATCCTTCCTTCGTAGGTGGGAGATACGATGAAAACTGCCTCCGCATCGGGGTTCTCATCAAGGACTTTCTTCACATCCTCGGCGGTAGCGGCATCATATATGCCGTCCTCATCGGGACCCTTTGTGTATATGTATGCGGTCTTGAGGCCCCTGAGATATGCCGCGTTATATGCGGACCTGTGGCTGCCCCTGACCATGATGAACTTTCCGTTCTTTTTTACGGAAGCGGAAACAGCCGCAAGGATACCTGCGGTACTTCCGTTTATCAGAAAGTATGATGCGTCGGCGCCGAGCGCCCGGGCCGCATTTTTTTCGCTTTCAAGGATTATGCCTTCGGGATCGTGAAGGTCATCTAATGAATCGACTTCTGTGAAATCGATGGATGCATACTCTTCGGACATTGCTCCGAATGCACGCCTTTTATGCCCCGGCATATGGCAGGGGTAGAGATCGTTTCCGGAATAGTTTTTGAATTCGTCGTAAAGGGCGCTCACTTGTTCATCCCCTTGATCATCTCATCAACGGTGTGCCAGCCGAGAACCGCACATTTTACTCTTGCGGGCATATGGGATATATCCGAAAGCGCGCCGGCTTCACCGAGTTCATCAATCTCCACGGGAGTGGCTTCACCCTTTATCATCTTTATGAAATTACCTGCGAGGTGCTGCGCGTCCTCAACCTTCGCACCGATCACCATGTCGATCATGATGTCTGCGGAAGCCTGGGATATGGCACATCCGTCACCGATAAATCCGCCGTCGGTAATGATCCCGTCCTGCACTTTGAGCTGTACGGTTATCTCGTCGCCGCATGAAGGGTTTACTCCCTCCATCTCGATGTCGGGGTTTTCGACCGGATGCTTGTGGAGCGGATGCATGTTGTGATCCGTTACCACTTCGTTGTAAAAAGTTTTAAAGTCCATATCCGAGCAGTCCTCTTACTTTGGACAGCTCCGCAAGGAATCTGTCCACTTCCTCTTCAGTATTATAGAACGCAAAGCTTGCGCGGCATGTGGACTTGACTCCGAGGTGGTCCATAAGGGGCTGGGCGCAGTGATGTCCCGCTCTTATGCATACACCCGATCTTCCGAGTATATCGGCAACATCATGGGGATGGACATCTTCAACGCAGAAGGTCACGATTCCCTTGTGGTCTGCTTCGTTCTGCGATCCGATTATGCGGATCTTGTCGATATTCTTAATGCCGGCGATCGCTCTTTTTGTAAGGATCTCTTCCTGACTTTCTATTATACCCCATCCGACCTGATTTATGAAATCAATCGCAGCGGATAATCCCACTGCTCCGCCGACATTTACGGTACCTGCTTCGAACTTGTGGGGAAGCTCCGCGTATGTCACTCTGTCCCAGTGCACGGTCTGGATCATCTCTCCGCCGTAAAGGAAGGGACGCATCTTTTCGAGGTGCTCTCTTTTACCGTAAAGGACACCGATGCCCATGGGTCCGAACATCTTATGTCCCGAAAAGGAAAGAAAATCGCAGTCAAGGTCACGTACATCAACCTTCATATGGGGTACGCTCTGTGCGCCGTCGACACTGATGAGTGCGCCGGCTGCATGGACCTTTCCGGCGATATGCTTTATGTCATTTACTCTTCCGAGTACATTTGAAACCTGGGTGATCGCAACGAGCTTCGTCTTCTCCGAAAGGCATTTTGCGAGAGTCTCGTCGGTTACGGCACCGGTCTCATCGGGCTCGAGCTTTACAAGCTTTGCACCCTTTTTCTCCGCCATATATTTCCAGGGAAGAAAATCGGAATGGTGCTCCATCACGGAAACGACAAGCTCGTCACCTTCGGAAAGGTTATCCTCGCACCAGGAATACGCAAGGAGGTTCAAGGCCTCGCTTGCGTTCCTGACAAATATGATCTCTTCGGGTGCAGCGGCATTGATAAACTGCGCAGTCTTGACCCTCGCATCCTCGTAGGCTCTCGTTGCTCTTTCGCTGAGATCGTACACTCCGCGAAGGGGATTTGCATTGTCCTCTTCGTAGTACTTTCTCATCGCATCGAGTACGCAGACCGGTTTCTGGGTGGTCGCCGCGTTGTCAAGCTATGCGATATCCTGCCGTAAAACAGGGAACTGCTTCCTGTATTCTTTTACGAGGTTCTTAAGATCAGTATCATTCATCCGCGTATTTTCCTGCTATGACGCCGAGAACGTATTCTTTTGCCTCGGCATTTTCTATCTTATTTGCAGCAGCTTCAAGTGCCGCTCTCTCAAGTATCTCGATCGCTCTTTCCCTGGAGATTCCCCTGCTCATCATATAGAAGAGGATGTCCTCAGCGGGCTTTCCGATCGTTGCTCCGTGGCTTCCCGCAACGCTTTCCTCGGTGCAGAGAATGAGGGGAACGGTCTTGTTGACGATCGTGTCATCGAGAAGGAGCATATTCTCGGATTCGGCACCGTCGGAGCCGGTGCAGCCCTTTACGAAATCGATGGTGCCCCTGAATGTCTTCTGAGCATTCTTGGAAAGAGCTCCGGTGACGTTGATATCAGCCTTTGTGGTCTTCGCAAGATGCTTTACGACATAGTTCATATCGAGGGTCTGACCGTTTGTCCTGACAAGTCCTATGTGATTCTCTGTAGCGGCATCGACGCCCTCAAGTGCTGCTCTTGAACCTGCGCTTATGTCGCTTCCGTCGGTGAACACCTGAACGATGTTGATCTGTGCGCCCTCTGCGGCAACGGAACCGATGTCATTTACGACCTTCATTCCTTTTCCGGGTCTTACGACCTGCGCGAGGTTTATCTTCGCACCTTTTTCAGCTTTAAGGAGAACCTGAAGGACCGCGGTTCCTTCGGTATCGTCATCGGAGGTTACATCGGTGAGTATGTTTACGGTCTGTCCTTCCTTTGCCTCAAAGCAAAGGATGTCCGCCGCATTTTCTGTGTATGTCTTCTTAATGCTTACGAGCTTATCGCCGTCATTTGCGACGAGTACGGGCTTCGTGCCGTTCTTTGCAAGGAATGTGGAAAGCTCTGTGCCGCAGCCTGTTTCTATGTTCCAGTCGGTGGCATTCGCTTCACTTGTTGCGAGCCCCTGATCGGTCATTCCCGCAGTGCTTCCTGCGGGGAGTTCTACCGTAGTGTCATTTACCTTAAGCCTGTTCCAGGTAGGGGGAACGAGGCTGTTTATCTTGATCTTCTCAGCCGTCATCCTATTGTCCCTTTCATTTCAAGCCTTATCAGATTGTTCATTTCGGCAGCGTATTCCATAGGAAGCTCTCTTGATACATTGTCCGCAAAGCCGCTTACGATGAGGGCTCTCGCATCCTCTTCGCTCATGCCTCTGCTCATCATATAAAAGACCGCTTCGTCGGAAATGCTTCCGATCGTTGCCTCGTGTCCCACGTCGGCATCATCCGTGCGGATATCCATTACAGGGATCGTGTCTGACTTTGATTCACTGTCGAGCATAAGGGACTCACAGCTTACGACGGACTTGGCTCCCTTGGCCTGGGGCATTACCTGTACGGATGTCCTGGTCGTATTGATTCCGCCGTTCTTGGAAATGGACTTGGTGTTGACCACGGATGAGGTGTTCTTTCCGATGTGGATGACCTTCATTCCGGTATCGAGGTCCTGACCCGCGCTCGCAAATGCAATTCCTGTGTACTCCATGGTGGAGTTGTCGCCCTTGAGGATGGTCGAGGGATACAGGTAGGAAACGTGGGATCCGAAGGAACCGGATACCCATTCCATTCTTCCGCCTTCCTCTACGATCGACCTCTTGGAATTGAGGTTGTACATATTCTTGGACCAGCTTTCGATGGTCGAATATCTGAGCCTTGCGTTCTTGCCGACAAAGAGCTCAACCGCCCCGGTGTGGAGGTTTGCTACATTGTACTTGGGAGCGGAGCACCCTTCGATAAAGTGAAGGTCTGCACCCTCTTCAACGATTATGAGGGTGTGCTCGAACTGGCCTGCGCCCTTTGCGTTGAAGCGGAAATATGACTGAAGGGGAACGGAAACCTTGACCCCCTTCGGAACATATACGAACGATCCTCCCGACCATACCGCACCGTGAAGAGCATTGTACTTGTGGTCGTTAGGAGTAAGAAGGGTCATGAATTTCTCACGGACAAGGTCCGCATATTCGCCCTTGAGCGCACTTTCAAAGTCGGTGTAGATTACGCCCTGCTCTTCGACTTCCTTTTGCATATTATGGTAGACGAGCTCGGAATCGTATTGTGCGCCGACACCTGCAAGAGAGGTTCTCTCCGCCTGGGGGATTCCCAGTCTTTCGAAGGTGTTCTTGATGTCCTCGGGAACGTCATCCCAGGAGCTTGCCATCTTGGCATTGGGGCGGACATAGGTATAGATACGGTTCATGTCCAGACCTTCAATACCGGGTCCCCACTGGGGGAAGGTCATTTCGTTATACATCTTCAGGCATTTGAGCCTGAAGTCTCTCATCCATTCCGGATCTTTCTTTTCTTCGGACAGCTGAAGGATTATATCTTCGGTGAGACCCTGCTCGAGCTTGAAGGAATCTCTGTCATCATCGATCACATCGTAGATAGTCCTGTTCACGTCCTCTACATATGTTTTTTCTTCGCTCATATTCATTCCTTCATATATTTCTCAAATCCGTTTTCATTGATCTCATCGATCAGGCTTGCATCGCCCTCGGCAACAATCTTGCCGTTATAAAGGACGTGCACCTTGTCCACGTTAAGGGATTCGAGGATCTTGGTCGAGTGTGTGATTATAAGGAGCGCTCCGTGATTCTGCTCCTGGTAAGCCTTGACGCCCTCGGATACGATACGTACCGCATCGACATCAAGACCGGAGTCGGTCTCGTCGAGGATCGCAAGCCTGGGCTTGAGCATAAGGAGCTGGAAGATCTCCGCTTTCTTCTTTTCACCGCCGGAAAAACCGACATTGAGCTCTCTGTCGAGATATGAAGGATCCATGTTGATGACCTTCATCTGCTCTGCGGCAGCTTTCTTGAAGTTCCAGAGGCTCATCTTGTTTCCGAGCGCTTCGCAGGAGCTTCTAACGAACTCGGAAAGTCTTACTCCGGGTACTTCGATAGGATTCTGGAAGGTCATGAAGAGGCCTTTCTTAGCCCTTTCATCGGTCCTCATTTCGAGAAGATCCTCTCCTGAGAAGGTGATCTTGCCGGAGGTTACTTCATATTCTTCCTTTCCCATAAGGGTGTTTCCGAGGGTGGATTTTCCCGCACCGTTCGGTCCCATGATGACGTGGGTCTCGCCTTCACCTATCTGAAGGTCAAGGCCTTTAAGGATCTCTTTGTCGGCGATGCTGACACAGAGTTTTTCAACGTTTAAGATTTCCTGACTCATTTCTGACGCCTTTCTGTCTTATAAAAATATGAATGTGTGACGAAAACTGTCCCTATTTTACACACACAATTCAGGTTTTTCAAGGGTTTGAGGGCAATAAACCTACTATTTTTATATATTTATAGATTCTCAACAAAAAAGAGGCTCACATGGGGCCTCTTTTGGACAAAAAATATTACGATTGGGCCATGTTGAGGTTGTAATAGATGCCCTTCCTTGCCATTAGCTCGTCATGCTTTCCGCTCTCGGCGATGCCGCCGTTTTGTATTACGAATATGCGGTCCGCATTCCTTATGGTAGAGAGCCTGTGTGCTATGACGAAGGATGTCCTTCCCTTCAGTATCGTCGCGATGCCCTTCTGGACCGCAATCTCCGACTTGGTGTCGATCGATGAGGTAGCTTCATCGAGGATGAGTATCCTGGGATCCGAAAGGATCGTGCGGGCGAAAGCAAGGAGCTGCTTCTGTCCTGCGCTGAGTCCGCCTCCTCTTTCCTTCAGTTCGGTCTCGTAGCCCTTTTCAAGCTTCATTATGAAGTCGTGGGCTCCGACCTTCTTACAGGCTTCCTCTATCTCTTCGTCGGTCGCATCGAGCTTTCCGTACCTGATGTTCTCACGGATCGTTCCGGTGAAAAGGAAATTGTCCTGCGTCATGATGCCGAGCTGGCTTCTGAGGCTTTCGATCGTGACATCCCTGACATCGCTGTCATCGATGAGGACCTTTCCGCTGCGGGCGTCATAGAATCTGGATATCAGGTTGACTACAGTCGTCTTGCCGGCACCGGTGGGACCTACAAGGGCGATCGTCTCGCCGGGACTGATATCGAAGTTCACATCTTTCAGAACGGGAACTCCGTCCTCGTATGAGAATCCCACATTCTCGAACCTGACTCTTCCGGTGATCTGCGGCATTTCACCGACCGCCTCACCGTCCTTTATCTCAGGCTCAAGGTCAATGATCTCGAATACTCTCTCGGCAGCCGCAAGATTTGCGATTATCTGGTTGTAGAAGTTTCCGAGGTTTGCGATGGGCATCCAGAACAGTGACAGATAGCCGGAGAATGCCACGAGCAGTCCGACCTCTGCGGCGCCCACATGGAGCACCCTGATCGCCATATAGTACATGGACACGACGCTTATCGCAGTGCTTATCTCGACAACGGTATTGAATGCATCGTTTACCCTGACCGCATTCATGAAGCTGTCGCGGTGCTCCCGTGTCAGTTCGTCGAATGTCTCAAGCGCTTCGTCCTCAGCCGCAAACGTCTTGATTATCCTTATTCCCGAGATGTCCTCGTGAAGGAATGCATTGAGGTTTGAGGATTTCTTCCTGTGAATCTGCCATCTGACACGGCAGACATTTTCTATCACGACAAGTCCTGTGATGAGCACGGGAAGTCCGACCATCGATGCAAGCGCAAGCTTCGGATCCTTGACCAGCATGATCACCATTACCGCAACGACGGTTATGAAGTCCGGAAGGAGCGTTATGACGAAGTTCTGAAGCACCTGCTTGAGCGAGTTGACGTCACCCATAACTCTCGAAAGTATCTTGCCGGTGGGTCTCGAATCGAAGAACTTGAATCCGAGTGTCTGCAGATGCGTGAATGCTTCCACACGTATGCTCTGGATGATCGAATTGGTCATCCTGCTCATCATGTACATCCTGATCTTGACCAGGATGACCTTGCCGACGTTCAGGGCAAGCGCGATGAGCACGAGGATGATCATCCCTTTGATATCACCGGGCGTGATGTGGTCATCGATGGCTGATTCTATGATGAGCGGGTTCACAAGGCTTATGCCCACGCAATACGCCATGATGAACAGCACTATGGTTATTGTTTTCCTGTATCTGAAGAGGTAGCTGAGCAGTCTTTTTATCGTCACCGATTTGCTGACTGTCGATACATCTTCGTCGTCTCTTACCGAATTGGCGGCCATTAAATCACCTCCTTTTTATGCGGGCTCTCCGTACTGGGACACGTATGTCTCATAGTACAGCCCTTTCTTAGCAAGAAGCTCGTCGTGGGTTCCGCGTTCCGCGATCCTTCCCTCTTCGAGCACTATGATCTCATCTGCATCCTTCACGGAACTGATCCTGTGGGCGATTATGATCTTGGTCATGTCGGAAAGCCCCTTCAGCTTCTTCTGGATGTCACGCTCGGTCTCCATGTCCAGAGCCGAGGTCGAATCGTCCATTATCAGTATCGGCAGCTCCTTCGCAAGCGCCCTTGCAATGGAAATCCTCTGCTTCTGGCCTCCGGAAAGTCCGACTCCTCTCTCTCCGATGACCGTGTCATATCCCTTGTCCATCTTGTCGATGAACTCACTCGCACACGCTTTCCTGCTCGACAGCCTGATGATACGGTCACTGATCTGGTGCTTGCGTCCCATCTTGATGTTTTCGGCTATCGTGTCCGAGAAAAGGAAAACATCCTGCGTTACGAGCGAAATGCTTCCGCGGAGCTGCCTGAGAGTCAGGTTCTTTATCGGAATGCCGTCGACCCTGATCTCGCCTTCGGTCACATCGTAGAGTCTGGTAAGGAGCGAGACTATCGATGTCTTGCCGGCGCCGCTCGCACCCATTATTCCGAGTGTCTTTCCCGCGGGTACATCGAAGGATACGTCCTTCAGGATCTCGTGTCCGTCCTCCTTGCTGAAGCCGACCTTATCGAATGTGATGCTGCCTTCGATGATGTCGGGAGTTACGGGATCTTCGGGATCGTTGATCGTCGATACTTCCTCGTAGATCTTGTTGAGCTTCTTAACCGATGCAATGGCTTCCGAGAAGCTGTTGGTCAGCCATCCTAGCATTTCCATGGGCCAGATGATGTTGTTCGCATAGGCCATGTATGCCGTGATGACGCCCAGGGTCATTCCGAACATTCCATTCGCGAAGAAGATTCCGCCGATCACAAGCACGAGAAGGGGAACTATTCCCGATACGAACGAAAAGTACGGATAGTATTTTACGAACACTCCGGAAAGTTCAACGTTGAGCTCCTTGTATCTGTCATTGTGCTTTCTGAACTTGAGAAGCTCGAATCTTTCTTTTGCGAAAGCTTTGACGGTCCGGACACCGGCAATGTTCTCTTCGCAGGTCGTGTTGAGTACCGCATTCTCCTCCGAGATTTCGCCGAAAACCCTGTCGAGCTTCCTGTCCATCCTGATCGCGAGAGTTCCGCAAAGGACTATCGCAATGATCGGGATGATCGCCATCCAGACATTCAGGCGAATCATGCACACGATTATGAAAGCAGTGTGCAAAATTACCTCGATAAGCAGCATGGATATGAATGAAAGTGCTTCCCATACTTTGTCGATGTCTTCCTTTAATCTGGCCATTATCTCGCCGGTATTGTTCTTGTCAAAGAAGCTTGTGTCGAGGCTCTGGATGTGCTTGAACAGGTCCTTCCTGAGACTGACGACAACCTTCGAGGATACCGAGTCGAAGTTGTACTCCTTGATGTACTGGAACAGTGCCTTCGTCGCTCCGAGGAGAAGATATGTACCGAGAAGCTCGATGAGGAGCTCCGTTTTTCCCCCGACGATCACGTCATCGACGATATGTCTGGTAACCTCGGGCATGATCATCGAGACCGTGACAACCGTGACGATCGACGCTATTCCTATGGCGTACTGCCATATGTGGCTCCTGATATGTGCAAAGAGCCGGAATTTCGATCTTTTTTTCTTTTCCTTATTCCTCATGAAATATCACATCCTTTATCTGAAACCGGAAAGGGCAAAAAAATACCCCGGAAACATTCAGCTTCCGAGGTAATGACACTTATACGGGCGATATGCTTTTCGCGGGTGATCTCTGCGGATCGTCTCACACACGCTGCATCCCTTTCCGGAGGCTTATACAATATAGATACTGCTTATTCTGTGTAGTGTATGTTCTGGTCTTAAACATTATTTCTGCCTCCTTTCTTAGTTTAATGTTGATATCTGTTGATCAGTGACTTAACCTACCTTAACGAAAAATTTTATCTTTGTCAACAAAAAATTATTCAACCCGTCTTCCGCGCTCATCGGTTTCGTAGACGATCACCTCTTCCAGATCGGGCCAGATCTCCCATGAAAATGATTAAGCTCATAGAGAATACATCCGTTAAGTCTCATTGGATAGTTTTTCATATAATTTGTCATTAAATGGTTCTGCTTCATATGCTTCTGTCAAAGTTTTGTAAAGCAGATCTTTTTGGTTTTCCCGTATATATATATCACATAAGCATCTCTTTGCCATTGTTTTTAAATATATATGCGAAGAGTCGTTTTCAAAAACAGATTTAAAACATTGGATTGTCTCGACGGTCTTTCCTTTTTTCCCATATACCTTCCCAAGTTCCAGATATCCACGTGCATAAAATTGGCCTTTTGCATTAGCCTTATCAAGAATGCATTTCATCAATCGGATATAGTCAAGTTTTAGTCCGAACTTAAAAATTTTTAGGGCTATCCAACCAATATTAGGATCATACTTATTAAATAATTGCTGTGTCAAAGAATGTATGTTGTCTAAATATATTTTTTCAGTTATCTTAATAGATTCTTTTGATTGCTTAAATAATTCCCAATGACGTTTTGCTCTTCTTGAAGGTTCATAGTATTCTCTTAAATCACTATATAATACGATTTCCTGAAGAAAAACTGACTGCATATCAATAAAAAACTGATCAAAATCGAATATGGAAACCATTTTTCCGAACTTTTCATGTACAAGAGAAGCGACGTTCTTATTTGGCAATGAACCATAACGGTGACACCAATAAAGTTTCTTCACACTCACCTCTGAAAGAAACTCCATGACATCCTTATCAGTTCCGCTGTATCCTACGACTATCGGTATGTACTCTGAAAATAATGATTCCAATACCTCCTTCCACTCTTTTTTCAGAGATCTTGTTTCATTGGCTTTATTCAGCCCGCCAAAAGCAACACCCTGGTGGATTTTCAGTATTCTTGGTCTGCCACTCCAGTTTTCCAATGCATATTTTGCAAGCGTTTCGTGTTCAATAGAAAAAGCCTTTTTTCTCTGATAAGTGAACGTGGCTATTTCAATCAATTCATCAAAATTCGTAGTGACTACCAGATTATTACAGCTATGGCATAGAATATTTGCAAGCGACATATATCCAACATTCGGAAATGCTGTATCTGACTTTTCCAGAAAATATTTTTTTCCTTCACTCTCATCGTATGCAAATCGAAGCTCATAAATATAGTTATAATCATCCTGACTGCTTTTTAAGTCCGGAATACAATCAAAATCCTTATATTTCTCTATGCTTTTCTCTATCTGATCTATGTTCGGATCATCCAGATGGTTTTTTAAAACAACCTGTATTCTCTTCGAAATATCTTCCCTATAGGTCTCAGCGTTGTGGCCTTCTTTTAAATCTTTCAGCCAATCATTGACCATCTCACGTCCTGTGGGAATTCCGGAAGACGTTGATGCACCGGATCCGATAATGAAACAAAACCTGCTTCCGGCATTTAATTCTTCAATTATTTCATTTTGGAATTGAAGAAAATCAATATAATCTGCATGGTTTTCCAATAGATCTTTTCTCATATCAATACCTCCTCGGTTTTATATTCTGTAATTTTGTAATTATCATACCGATTACTAAACGTCAAATAAAATTTAACTAAAAAAAGAGACCTCATAATGAGATCTCTTGAGTGCCCAGAGCCGGAATCGAACCAGCGACACGCGGATTTTCAGTCCGCTGCTCTACCAACTGAGCTATCTGGGCTTAGCGGTTTTCCCGCTGCGTAGCGGGGACAGGATTTGAACCTGCAACCTCCG
>JAEEGK010017831.1_pt1 | contig 15427 bp, 14 predicted proteins | sample 8958771 | NCBI WGS metagenome assembly JAEEGK01 (sample SAMN16246547, study PRJNA631951) | gut metagenome | biome: gut microbiome; feature: rumen; material: SC-attached | host: Bos | place: Iran: Karaj | collected 2018-10 | reverse complement strand
TATTAAATAGGAAGTTTCTTCTACTTTAAATGCAATATTGACAGTTATAGTATTCTGCATTATGCTTGACTAAGTGGTGAGTCCTACCCTAAGTGGAATCTTTAAAAGCAGTGTACCCTACTGTGAGTGGGAACTTTAAAAGCGGAGAGTCCTGCCGTTAAGTGGAATCAATAGCCGTTCAGTTCGCTGCAACGGCTTTTTTTTTGGCAAATATGGAACAAGAAAGATTAAATTTATATTTCATGGACATGAAATATATCCGGGATTTACATAATGCAGATGACCGTGTTCAGTCAGTTTCTCCGCAGATTCATAAGAGCAACCGCCCGTTTGTCGGAATTGTGGTGATTTGTGATGAACATAAATATTGTATTCCATTGGATTCGGCAAAAGAAAAGCATAAAACTCAGAAAAATGATGTAGATTTTACTCGAATTTTCGATGGCGAAAAACTTATAAGTGTTTTGAATTTTAACAATATGATTCCAGTTAATGACAGATTCATTACAAAAATCGATTTAAGACCTTCTCCAAAAGACAATCCCGCACAAGCTAACTACAAGAAATTGTGCATAAAAGAAATAGAATGGTGTCGTAAAAATCAAGAAGCAATCATTAGAAAAGCAAATAAACTATATTACTTAGTTCAAAAGCCGAACTGTAGCAGTATGCTCAAAAAGAGATGTAACGATTTTAAAAAGCTCGAAAAAGTTTTGGAAAAGTTGTTACAAAAGAAATAAAACCGTTACTTTTCCAACGCCTGGATTTTTTCTAAAAGAGCCTGGCGGTGGGCTGGAAGCTGAACCAGGGCAGAAGTTTTTCCTTCGTCGGTGTACCACACCTGTTTGTCAAAATGTTTTGCGAGGTCTTCGCTTTTAAAATGTACTCCATAAAGTGCAAAGATTGTGTTGCGTAAAAGGCGAAGGTCTGCTTTGCTTAAGGTTGGTAGGACTTTGTCTACATACTTACCGTAGTCGTCTTCGGTGTAGCCGTTGATTGCCATGGCGTAAAAGTCTGGGTCGCCCCAAGTGCGGCGGATGCGGAAGACTTCGGTGTATTCTTCGCCGGCTATGTAGTAGTAGATGTTGCCTCCGAAACCTACGTACCAGCTGGATGATTCATTTCCTAAATCTTTCTCATAAATATTCATCAATACATCTGAATACTTTTCTGTATTTTTGATGCAAAACAGTATTTCTTTATTTTGGTGACACATTATCATTCTACCAGCATCACCTCCACCACTTGAAAAATGATATCTATTTCCATTTATGTCATATTGTGCTAAGTAACTTTTAGGTTCATAATACGTTTCACCCCACACCAATACTTCTGCTTTTTTAAATAATTCTTTTAATCCAAGATCTTCTGCACGCGAAAGACTTTCTTCATATTTATCTGAATCATACTGCTTGAGATATTCTACTGCTTCTTTGTTTGTATAGATTTTTCCTTCTGTATCTACTGCTCCAGGGATGCCGTTTTTATCTACATAATAGACTATATATCCGCTTCCTTTTTTCAGTATGAAACTTATGCCGGATTGTACATTTGTTTTTACATATATATTTTTTTCTTTTTGAATAGTAATCAATGAATCAGAGAAACTTATTATTTCATTTCCAAATCTTATATTACAGTCTGCCCAAAAAGATTTATAATCACTTATCTCTTCAAATTCATTACAATTTGTAAGAGAAATTCTTGTACCACCATCCCAATTTCCATTCATTATATCAATCTTATTACTAACTTCATCTACAAAAATTCCAAAAGGAGATTCATCTGTACGGTGTTCTTGATGTCTTATATAATCAATCTTTAACATTGATTCTATTTCTTGTGAAAACAGGAAACTGACAAAAGAATATATAAATAATATACATATTTTTCTTTTCATTTTACCTTCCATCTTCATAAAAATATCTAGTTGTTAGCGCCGGGTGAAAACAACCATTTTTTCTGTTAGTTACTATTGGTTGGAGATTCCTGGAAAACGTGTATCCCAATTTCTATAATTAAACATGGTATCTTTATAAGACCAATCCACGCCGGAATATGCAAACTCATCTGGAATCCATCCGCATTTATCTTCTGTTTGAATATAATAATTTAATCTGCAAATATATTCTTTGTTAAAAGACAAGAGGTTCAAAAGAATTCTTTTTGTTTGAACAATTGTACCTGATGGTAAGGTTTCTCCAGTTAATACTGTACATTCGGCATCTTTATAAAGAGGAACATCTTTCATAAAATTATTTGACAAATAAATAAAAGAAAGATCTTTTACGAATCTGGAATTTTCATCACAAAAGCTTTTCATCATAACAGTCACACCATATTCTGAAGAAAGCTCTGATTTATAATAACCATCTGTATTTTCTATTTCTCCCCAAAAGTTTCTTCCGTTCTGTACATATATTTCTCTATCTTCATCATTGGTTACAATTATGCTTTTTTCCGGACTCCATTCATAGACTAAATTTGAAGCATCAATCCATCCTTCGCTTTTACCATCTGAAACATAAACCATTGCACAGCAATACCAGTAATCATATTCTCCAACAACTGAATAAATCGCAACTTTTGTAGCTGTAACCTTTGCTCCATCATTAAAAGTACCAATAACTGGTTCAATTACAGATGGTCCTTGATATACATTTACTGTTTTTTGCATTTCTTTTGACTTGACTGTTTGATTTTTAAAAGGAGTTACAAGCGGGTATGCTTCATTGCGGTAATCATATAATCCCAAAGACTTTACATATTGTACAAGATCATTTTTCATTTCTTCGGAAAGTTTTCTATCAAAGAGTTCAGAATACTTTTGTTTAACTGAAATTGAAGAATCGCATAATTGATTTGCTGTTTCATACAGATTAACAATTTCATCAAATGAAAAACGTTGAGATATTAAGTAATATTCAATATATGTTATTTCTGCCTTTTTGGAGACAGGGTTATAAAACCAGTATGTTTCATTAATTGAGCCTCCCTTGTTTTTAAGATTCTTATTACGTGCCAGAACAGTTCCTTTTGGTATTTTATAAAGGGATATAGATGGTACAAACTCATCATTTGCCTCAATTACCTGATAATAATCATTATTAAGAATATAATAAACAAAATCTTCAGGTGGACATTCTTTTGCCAGAAGCTTTGCATTTTCCAAAAATGATTTATCTGTAAAGAACCATTTTTTCTTTGCAGAATTATTTGCTTCTGTATATCCATTATCTTTTCTTCGTATTGAAATCATCTCGTATTGGCTTACTTCATAAAAATTATTCATCCTATAACTCTGGTAATTATAATCATTCATTTCGGCTGCCTTTTTATGAAGATTATAAAGATGCATGTGTTTTACAGCATAAAAACAAAAATCATCTGTATTTATGAATCCAGTTTTTGTAAAATTTTCATCATCATTTCCATACATTATTTTCACGACAGGAGCGTTGTTATTCTCTGGACGCAACACAAGAATCTTGGTTAATTCATCCAAAACTATTTTTGGATTTTTCTTCTGTTTATCTTCGTATACTTGAGTGGAGCATACTGTATAAGCCGGTTGTGCATTTAATACTACATCACTTTTTTTGACATAACGCTCGTATGTATCCTCTCTATTGTATGATAACTCTACCTTATATAGTTTCTGCCCATCTATTTTTGATGTACCACAATCAGAAGAAAGGATTTTTAAGTAATTAAGGAATGGTGCATAATCAGCTGGAATAAAACTGCCATTTTCGTCATTTTTTGCATATAACATTGTTTTTTCTTTTGGTGCATAACAATAATCAAAATTATAATTGAACAAAAAAGGACTTTTTTCTTTTTGAAGAGGAAGTTTAATTTTATCTTTGAAAGCATTAAAAGAAACTTCATCTATTTTGAAGTTTTTATCTTTTTTTATGTTGCCAGGCAAAATTTCTTCAGGAAATTCTTCATATAATTTGTAATTCTTAATATGTGCTTCATTAACAAATTTTTCAATTTCTTCATAACTCACATCAACATATTGCCCATAAACCCAACCTGAAACTGCTTTTGAATCTTTAATAACCCGAACTTTAATCCATGGAAAATTTTTACCATCTATATTTAAAAAAATCTTTGATATTTTTATTATTTCGACCTGAGTATTTTTTGCAAGAAGACAGATTTTATCGCAATATAAATTTGGTTCCGTCCTTAAACGAACATTATCATCATTAATTATTGCTGATGGAAAATTTAGATTTTCTACATTTTCTTTTTTTTGTGTGATATTATTCTTTTGTGAATAAGCAGGAATTACAAGGTAAACAGCTATTAATATCAGAATTATTTTTTTCATTTTTTCTCCATATTTCACAGTTTTTATCTTTGCCGCATTATTTTATTTCTTTTATACACTAATTATACATTAAAAACAATGTTTTCCCCATGCCCCTCAAGAGCGGTGCAATGTTGATTATATGATTTTATTCTTATAAAATATAAGAAATTGCAAGAATGAAACATAAGAAAAAGGTTGCCTGTGAAGATTTTAAGGCGTGGGACAATGGAAGATAAAAAAGTAAATCTTGACACAATTATCAGCAAGGACGGAATCGTAATCCGCTGGCCTAAGAAGAAGGAAGAAAAACTCGCTGTTCTGGATTATCTTATTTCCAAGTTTGAGCCAGGAATTGAGTATAAAGAAATCCAGGTAAATATGATTTTGAAAAAGTGGCACAGTTTTGGAGACCATGCACTTTTAAGACGAGAACTCTATGATAATTTTTACATGGACAGGAATCCTGAAAAAGGTATTTATTGGGTAGAGAAAAAATAACAGACTTCCATTATCCTGCAGAGGCAATGCGTAATTATTTTGTAACTTAAAACTTAATTCGCGAAAATCTTGCAAAGTTTATAAAGGCTCGGCTTGCTTCATCAAACAAAACTGCTATAAAAACTCCAAGAATACCAAGTTTAAAAACAAAAACACAGAGAGCAGCAAGGCCTACAACTGAAAAAGTTCCCAGCGTCTGAGTAATAAGCATCCACTTTGTGTCACCATAACCGCGGATTCCATTTCCAAAAATTATATTGCTGGATTTTCCAAAAAGATTTGCAGCCACAAGAATTATGAAAATCACAGAGCTCTCTATAACTTCCTTATCTGTAGTAAAAAGACTGAGGGTAATTCGAGGGAAGATGGAAACAAAAATCAAAGCAAAGGCAGCGACCATAAAAGCCCATAAAATTGAAGTTTTTACAACATTACGATAAAGCTTATGATCTTTTGCACCGGTTGCCTCCCCGGTTAAAGTCAAAGTTCCGTTTCCAATTGCACCAATCACAACTACAAAAATAATTTCTACGGTAAAAACCATTGAGTAGATTCCAGCCGCCTTTTCGTCGATTGTATTCAAGATTCTGATTATACAGAGATTTCCGGCATTCCATAGAAGGTCTTCACAGGCAGTAGGAAAACCTAGCTTTATCGATTTTACATAAGGAGTAAACTTTGAATGTAAAATACGCTTGAGCCCAGGACTTGTAAAAAACTTATCCTTTTTGGCGATTATTATATACAAAAGATAAAGAGCTCCTGCATATTCTGCTATAGTTGTACCAAGAGCCGCACCTGCAATCTCCATTCGTGGAAATCCAAACTTTCCAAAAATCAAAAGATAATCCAGAATGATATTCAAAACTGAACGGATTATTCCGTAAGTTACCAGCGGTTTTGTATAATTTGAAGTTTGAAAAACAACACTGTAAGAAGCAAATAATCCAAGAATCAAAAAAACTGGTGAATAAAGTCTTGTGTAAGTTACGCAAAGCCCAAGTACATTTTCGGAAACTCCCATCAGGCGGAAAACCATAGGTGCACAGAAAACCCAAAAAAGGAACATTAGAAGAGGAAGTACATTATGAAACTTAATCAGCGAGGCAGCATAGTCCTTTGATTTTTCAATATCCTTCTCCCCTACCGACTGACTTATCAGAATTGAAGCTCCCATAGAAAGTGAAAAAATAAAAGACATAGTTGTCCAGACAGGAGCAGTCGCATTTCCTACCGCGCTCATGTAAAGAATATCCATGCGTCCCAAAAAGATTCTGTCAATAAACATCTGAATCTGAGAAATCAAATTGCTCAGCATGATTGGGACAAAGATTTTTACCAGCTTGTTTTTATATTCGCTTTTAAACATAGGTAAAAACTATATACTCTATTTTGATTTTATTCTAGGTAGTGATTATAAGGATTCAAACGGAGGTAGAATTTCACGCAGAGAAATTACACCTCCGTTCTTTTATATTATTTTTATACCTTAAATCTATCTATCTGACTACCGATTTCATCAATAGAAGACTTCATCTTATCAGAAATCTCTCTAAGGGCCATACCAGTTTCTTTAATTCGTCTTGCGCCATGAGTCATTTCTTCTACGCTAGACTGCATAATTCCTGTGGCATCCTGTAAGTTTTTAACTTCTTCAAGAATTGCCTTATTTCCCTGAGACATTTCTACACTGGCAGTTCTAACTTCTATTGTAGAATCATTCATAGAATGAAGTGCATTTGAAATCTGCATAGAACCGGTATTCTGTTCTTCCATTGCAGCCTGAATCTGGTGAACAAGCTGTTCCGTATCTGTAATTTTATTTGTTACAGACTGGAAGGCCTGACTTGATTCTTCAGAAGCAGAAACTACATTATCAATTGAAGATTTTATGTTATTCAACTGATCACCAATTGTTTTTGACTGAGAAGAAGAGGTTTCAGACAATTTACGGATTTCATCAGCAACAACAGAGAAGCCCTTTCCTGCATCACCAGCATGAGCCGCTTCAATAGCAGCATTCATGGCAAGAAGATTTGTCTGTTCTGCAATGGCAGCAATTGCAGAGTTTGCATCCTGTAAGGTTTCACTCTGATTTTTGATTTCTTCAATAATTGTATTTACATTCAATTGCAGCTGAATACCTGTTTGTGCAGAATTAGCAAGTCCATCAAAAGATTCAGACATTTTTTCCATAGAAGCATTTACAGACTTAATATTACCAATCATCTGTTCAATTGCCGCAGAAGCATCAGAAACTTCGGAAGACTGTTTTCCAATCATATGTCCTAAAGATTCAATATTGCTTGCAATTTCATTTACTGCTCCGGCTGTCTGCTGAACTGACTTATACTGATTATCAATCTGATTGTGAACAGAATCGATACTTGTAAGGATTTCTTCAATAGAGGTAGCAGTATTCATAGTAGAAGAATCCAAATCTGCACCTGCATTTCCCAGAGTATCCCGTGATTTTTTTACCTGTGCAATAATTGCCTGGAGTTTTTCGGTAAAATTATTAAATCCTACAACTACTTCACCAATTTCATCATTAAGATTGATGTCAATTCTCTTTGTAAGGTCAGCATCTCCGGTTGCAATATCATTGATTGTAGTTTTTACATATCCAAGCGGTTTTATAAGGATTGAAACCAGAATAAGAGTTGCAATAACTACAATAATAATTGCGACAATAATTGCAATTACAATAATGCCTGTAATTCTTGAAAGACTGTCAAAATATTCGCGATAAGGAGCTGCACACAAAACGGCCCAACCACTTTCATCGCCAACTGGTAAATAAGAAACAACCTTTTTCTCATTTGTCAAAGGCTCTGTTACAATTTCAAAACCAGATTGACCGGCAATGACAGAATCCATCATCAAGTCCCAAGGAGTTTTTTCTGCATCTTCATCTTTATTTAATGCCTGAGCACCACTTTCCTGAATTGCAGTAATATCTTCCTGACTAAGTCCAACATAAGTATTTGGTCCAATTACCATTCCTGATTTTGTAGAAATAATTGAAGGATGCGAATCTTTTCCAATTAAAATTGAATCAGAAAGATTATAAACATCAGAACCATTTACAATTGAAGATAGTATACCAATTGCTTTAGTTGGATCATTAATGCTGTAAACCGGAATACTGTAGAACATAATTGTATCATCCGAATCCCCTTCAATCATAAAACTTCTTGGAAGCGGATCGATAACCCAGCGTTTTCCAGAGAGAGTTTCGATAAAGAACTCAACTTCGGAAACATCTACATAAGTACCATCAGGTCTGATACAAATACCTTCCTTGCTATAAAAGGCTAGATTTTCAAAATGCACAGAATTTGATTTTGGAATTGCTTCAAGCTGTGCAGTCTTTTCTTCCAAAGATATGTTTTCATCTCTAATAAATGGAAGAGAAGCAATTGACTCAAGAAGATAAAATTCCTTCTTGTTTACATCCTGCAAAACTCGTGCTGACTTCTGCGCATTCAAATCCATAATCTGTTCTGTATTTTTAGTAATTGAATGGGCTAATTCACCTCTAGCGATAAGACCAAGCAAAATAACTGCAAGATTTATCAAAAGAACCACAAAAATGATAATTTTGAATTTTAATCCTAATCTCATTAGCATCTCCTGCTCAAATATGTTAGTTTCATTTTACCACCATAAATTCAAAAATAAAAGAATTTTTTTAAATCTTGCCAAGTACCTAACTATCTGATAATATTTTTCTTGTAAAAAAGTTTGCTCAAAAAAGAGAGGGTTTACGATTTTTTTTCTTCATAAGAGGAGTATTTTTATGAAAAAACTTTTTTCTGTATTAGCTGTTTTGTTTGTATTAGGAACATCACATGCATTCTCTGTTGGAATTGGTGCTCAGGGTGGTTATCCACTTGGTGGAGCATTGACTTTCAAAGTTGATTCATTACCATGTGTATTTGCAGTTGACGGTCATTTTGGAAATTCTGGAACAGGTATTGGTCTTACAGCTGACTGGTGGTTTGCTAATCCAAAGATTGAAGGTTCATGGGGCTACTACTATGGTCTTGGTGTATTTGGTTCTATGTACTTTGGAGATGAATGGTCTAATTTAAATGTTGGTCCTCGTGTTCTGATTGGAACAAACGTATTCCTGCTTGATGGATTCCTTGAATTATATCTTCAGGCAGCATATCAGCCTACATTCGTTGTTCACTTGAGTGGAGAAAACGGTGCAGCTGGTTTTGACTGGTTTGACATTGGTGCCGCACTCGGATTCCGTGTCTGGTTCTAAAAAACACTGTTGACATAAAAAGAAGGACTGCAATCATCATTTTCTAAATGAATGCAGTCCTTTTTTATTGCCCGGTCAAACAGCCCGTAACTTAACTTTTACTTATCACCAGCTTTTATTTATCTTCTATTCCCAGGCCCTTCAAATATTCAATTACATCTTTTACAGTCTTAAAAGGAACAAACTCCTTCAACTCAATATTGTAATATTCCTCTATTCCCATAGAAAACATAAGCACAGAAAGTGAATCCAGCCTTAAATCTTCCAGAAGACGTGCATCTTCTTTAATTAATTCAGGATTCAGCTTTGGGGCAACCTTTTTTACTATTTCCTTCAAATCATCAATAATCATTTTTTTCCCCTGATATCTAGTCTACTCAGTGTAATTAATTAGTGCAAAAACTCATCTTCCCGGCGAATTGGGAAAAATTCATAACCAGCCAGCCATGGACCGTTGTGACAGCCGCTTACAGGAGACATAATTACATCTTCATGATTACACTCAATTCCATATTCCTTTTCAACTTCACGCAACTCTGTAATTGCAGAAGGGCCTGTATATACATGGAAAAGAATATAATCTTTTGGATCTCTATCACCAATTTTTTCTTTAATAATTTCGCAGGTTTTCTGGAGAGCCTTACGCTGAGTTCTTACGCTTGCAAGAGGAACAACCTCTCCTTCTGTAGAAAAATGAATTACAGGACAAATTGAAAGCATTTTTCCCATAAAAGCTTTTCCACCTTTAAGGCGACCATTGTAAATAAGGTAATCCAGTTTTCCATCAATACCGATGAACTCCTGACGAGCCTTAATCCATTCAATTTCTTTTACGATATCTTCTGTTGAAACGCCCTTTTCTACAAGTTCAGCAGCCTTTACAGCGAGCAAACCTTCATTAAAAGCAGTAATTCTTGAATCAATTACGGTAATCTTCATTTTATCTGAATATTCTTCGGCAATAAGGCGGAGCTCATTATAAGTCCCTCCCAAGCCGGAACTGATTGCAATGATTATAAGCTCGTTGTAACCGTCTTCATACAATTTATCAAACTGAGCCCTAACCTTTGCGGCATCAGGAATTGCAGTTCTTGGAAGATTATCCTTAGGATTTTCGATTGTTTCCTGCTGTTCATAAAATTTAACAGGATCCAAATCAGGACCTTCTTCATACTCTACACCTAAAAAAGTCAATCTAACGCGGATAATTCCGATATTATATTTTTTGTAGCGTTCAGGTCCATATTCCAGACATCCAGTAGAAGTACACATTACATAACGTTTATTTTCCATTTTTGTTCTCCTATAAAAAAGCAGCCGCAACAAGGCCATGACAAATAGTAATATCCAACTGCTTAATCTCTTTTATTTTCAACGCCAAAAATCGTTCTGTTTTCGGCAAGATTTAAAAGCATTTTTGTAGTATTGATGATTGAGTTTTCATTGGCAGCCCCGTGAGCCTTTATAACCAGTTTGGAAACACCAAGCACAAGTCCACCGCCAAGAGAATTAAAATCATACATAGCGGCCAGCTGATTTGCCAGTTCAAAATACTGCTGATTGCCTGTTTTTTTACCTAATTTTACAATATCTGTAATAATGCGGCGGGCAATTCCTTCAGAAACCTTAAGTACCTGATTTCCGGCAAAACCATCACAAACCAGAACATCACAATCACCAGAAAGAGCGTTTGAACCTTCCATATTTCCAACAAAGTTCAAATCTTTTTCTTCCTTTAATAATTTATGAGTTTCTTTTACAAGGTTATTTCCCTTAGATTCCTCTGCCCCATTCGAAAGCAGTCCAACCTTAGGATTTTCGATTTTATACATATCATGCATGAGCTCAGAACCAAGATGGGCAAACTGAACCAGCATATCGCTTGTACAATCAGTATTGGCACCTGTATCAACAAGGCAGACAAAACCACCTTTATCGGCAGGAAGAATTGCGGCAAGAGCAGGACGAGCCAAATCAGCCTTATGAAGATACATCATTGAACCAACCAGCAGGGCGCCAGTACTTCCGGCATTAACCATTCCAATTACTTCATCATTATCGCGAACCTCTTCAAGTGCCTTTACAAGAGAAGAATTGGTCTTTTGTTTTATAGCCATTACAGGATGATCATAATTTGTAATGCAGTCAGGCGCATTTATAATTTTTACACGAGATAAATCAGCATTAAGCTCTTTTAATTTCTGTGAAATAAGATTTTCATCACCAGTCAGACAAACTTTAAGATTAGAAAACTGCTCCAGAGCCTTTACAGCACCGGTAACAATCATTTCAGGGCCTTTATCACTACCCAGAGTGTCTATAACAACGGTAAACATTTTTTCAGCCATCGTCTGTTTATAACCTCCGACAAGATTAATTATATGAGTATATATAATATTCTATTTTATCATTATAAATTAAAAATAAACAGAAAAAAATTATTTGAAAAAAATGCCTGTTTTATTTTCTCTTACTCAATTCCCACCAAAAAACTGTAAACCTTTTGATTTCCCTGGTAATTTGTAACTTCTAAATCAGGAAATTGACTTTCAATCATTTTCTGAGCCTTTTGGGCTTCCTCTTTACTTACATCTTCACCGCAAAATAATGTGAGCAGTTCTTTGTCCTTTATTGTTTTTTCGTCAAGGGATTTTAGCATAGCTTCCAAAGCCTGGATTTTATCTGTAGAAAGGCTTACGATGTCATCACCAAACATTCCAAGATAATCCCCCTCTTTTATTGATTTTCCACAAAGTTCTGCATCTCGTACAGCCAGCGCAACATTTCCGCTTATAACATCACCAATATAATCCTCAACATCAGAAACCATTGAATCAATATCTTCAAAGGCAGGATTTATCATAGCAAGAGCACTGTAGCCCTGCTGAATGGATTTTGTCGGAACTACATAGATTTTTGAATCCTTGTACATTTCGGCAGCCTGTTTTGCAGTAAGTACGATGTTTGAATTATTCGGAAGAACAATGATATTGTCAGCATTTACTGCATCAAAGGCTTCTACAAAAGCAGAAGCAGCAGGATTTCCAGTCTGACCACCATCAATGATATAATCACAACCGAAATCGGTAAAAGCCTTTTTAAGTCCATCCCCGTTTGCAACTGCAACTACAGCCATAGGAAGGCGTTCTTTTTTAGGTTCAGCCTTTTTTATCCTTTCTTCGTGCTGCAGGGCCATGTTTTCTACTTTAATTGTAAGGAACTCGCCGTATTTGCGTAATTCTGTAAGCACAAGCCCTGGATTTTCTGTATGAACATGCAGTTTTACAATATCATCTTCTTTAAAAGCAACTACTGATTCTCCGCCAATTGAGTTCAAAAAGTTCAGGATTATGTTGATATCAAAATTATCTACATCTTTTACTTTTGAAGTCTGAAGGCGCAAAAGGCATTCCGTACAATAACCAAACTCAAGTACGCTGTCTCTTGTAAAGGCTGAAATATCAATGGAAGTATTTTGAACTGGAGTATTTTCTTCCTCTTTAGAAATTGAATCAAAATCGATTTCTGCGGTCTGATTGCTGGAATACTCTTTATCAAGCAAGGCCTGATACATTCCTTCTGCAATGCAAAGATAACCTGCCCCACCACTGTCTATTACATCAGCTGCTTTGAGAACATCCAGGATTTTCTTTGTCTTTGGAAGGATAAGCTTTGCGCCTTCTATATGAGTTTTGTAAAAATCTTCAATAGTGCTGTCTCTTTTAAGATTCTTTTTTGTATATTCCGTTGCTTCCCTAAAAACGGTAAGAATAGTTCCTTCTACAGGATTTACAACTGCATGATAGGACTGCTCTACCCCTTTTTCATAGGCTTTTAGAAGCTGTTCAGCATTTACTGTAGAATAATTTTTCAACTCCAGCTGAATGCCCTTGAAAATCTGAGAAAGGATTACTCCTGAGTTTCCGCGCGCACCAAGCAGCATACCATGGGACATTTTCTGAGTTACATCTGCAAGACTTTTTCTCTGATTCTGCGGAATCGATTTAGCTTCCAGAAAGCCTGCCTCAAAGGTTTTGGTCATGTTTGAACCAGTATCACCATCTGGAACAGGAAAAACATTTAAATCATTTATTTTTTTACTGTTAGCTTTTATGCTGTCAACTCCACCGTTGAGCATTCTTAAGAATGCTCCACCGTCTAAATTATAAGTTTGCATCGTTCCATCCCTAACAAAATGAGAATAAAGCATTTTATCAAAAAAAGTATGACAGATTCAAGGACTATCACTTTGAACTATAACTTTGAAAGTAAAAATGGAATGGCTGATTCAAAATCTACGCCGTACCAGTTGTAATCCGGGTGAGAAAGTGTATTTTTGATAGCTTCTACAACAAAATCACCGGCAAGAGAATAGGCTTTTTCAAACGGCAAATCACGCATTAAGGCTCCTGTGAATACGCTGGCAAAAATGTCGCCTGTACCGTGGAAACTCTGGTCGTGCTTCTGGTGAAAATACCATTTTATATTATCTTTCTGAGCATCATAAGAAGCAATTCCCATTTTTTTAGAAACGCCCTTCATTTCGCTGGAGTCCTGATTAAACTCAATTCCTTTAAGGACTATCCGTTTTGAACCGAAATCAGCTAAATCTTTTAAAATCTTGATAATATATTCGTTATCGTAACCAGATTTTTTGTATGGGATATCAAGAAGATAACAGGCTTCGGTAAGATTCGGGAGAATTACATCAGCCTTTTTGCATAATTCGGCCATTTTTGCGGCATATTCTTTTGTAAAACCTGAATAAAGATTACCGTTATCGCCCATGCAGGGGTCAACAATTATGACTGTATCATTTGATCCGAATCTGTCGATTAAATCACTGATGATTGAAATCTGCTCAATAGAACCAAGATATCCTGTATAAATTGCGTCAAAATGGATTTTCTGACTTTCCCAGTGCCTGTAAATGCCTTCTAAATCGCAGGTTAAATCTCTAAAAGTAAAGCCCTTGAATGCTGTATGGGTAGAAAGCACGGCAGTAGGCAAAACACAAGTCTCAACACCCATTGCCGAAATAATAGGAAGAGCTACAGTAAGAGAGCATTTTCCAACACACGAAATATCTTGAACGGTAAGTATTCTTTTCATATTCTTTTTCTTGTAAGTGATAATTTTTATATATTTTATCAAAATCAATATATAGGGTGCAAGTGGATTTTTTTTTCTTGTATCAGAGATATTTCACTTGACAACACATTTAAACTTGACAACTTGACAAGTTAATAATACATTATAATTATGATACAAATGACAGTCGGTGATTTTAAAGCTCATTTTTCCTCAGTTTTGGAACAGGTTATGCAAGGCGAAGAAGTGCAGATTTTGTATGGTCGCGCAAAAAAACCGGTGGCTTGTTTGAATAAGATTGTAGAAGCAAAAAAAACAAAAAAACGTCCGCTCGGTTCATACGAAGGAAAAGCAACTTATTGGGAAGATGAATCATTCCGCCTTACCCCTGAAAGCCTTTTTGATGATATGGATGATTTAATGTAGGAGTTATATATGGCATATTTAATCGATACCCATGTCTTTTTATGGTCAATGCTCGATACTAAAAAAATAAAGCCTCATGTCTTAAAAATACTTGAGAATAAAGAAAACACTGTTTATATCAGTCCCATCAGTTTTTGGGAAATTGCCATAAAATATCAGTCAAAAAAACTTAACTTGCAGGGAATCAATATTCTTCACCTCCCCCACATTGCAGAGCAATACGATTATACAGTTTTAACTCCACAGCCTTACGATTACGTCAGTATTTCCCAAATCCCAATAAAAGAAAATCATCACGATCCATTCGACCGAATGCTCATTCAGCAGGCAATACGAAATGATTTGATTCTAATCAGCAAAGATGAAAAGTTCCAGCAATATGAAGATAATGGTCTTCAGCTGATGTGGGAGTAATGATATGAACCACACGCTGAAAAAATCCCTTGTATTCGCAGTAATTTTTATTCTGCTCTGCTCGCTTGTACCGCTTACGCTGCTGCTTTCTTCCAACAAAAATAACCGCCGCAAAAACAGTGAACAGAATCCTGCAAACGAAGAAAAGCTCATTCTTGGTTTTTCACAGATTGGTTCTGAAAGTGCCTGGCGAACCCGTAACACGGAATCAATTTTTGAAGCCGCAGAAGCAAACAATATTCAGATTATTTTTGACGATGCACAGCAGAAACAGGAAAATCAGCTAAAGGCAATCCGCTCATTTATTGTTTACCAGGTTGATGTAATTGCGTTTGTTCCGATTGTTGAGGATGGCTGGGATAACGTTTTGCAGGAAGCAAAGGAAGCCGGTATTCCGG
>JAEEGK010017830.1_pt1 | contig 15428 bp, 6 predicted proteins | sample 8958771 | NCBI WGS metagenome assembly JAEEGK01 (sample SAMN16246547, study PRJNA631951) | gut metagenome | biome: gut microbiome; feature: rumen; material: SC-attached | host: Bos | place: Iran: Karaj | collected 2018-10 | reverse complement strand
CCCACCTGCTCAATCTTCTCTATTCCGACGTTCAGAATGTGAAGAAAATGCAGAAGCCCGACAAGATTTATCTTGAGAACACCAACCTGATGGCGGCGCTCTCGGTGGGCGAGATGAACAGCGGAACTATGCGCGAAGCATTCATTGTCAATCAGTTGCGACAGCAACACCGAGTTGAGTATGCCACTTCGCAGGCCGATTTCCTTGTCGATGGCAAATACACGCTTGAAGTTGGCGGAAAATCGAAGGACGGCAGCCAGATTGCGGGCCAGCCCAACGCCTTTGTGGTTGCCGACAACGTTGAATACGCCGCAGGCAACCGAATCCCGCTCTACGCCTTCGGTTTTCTCTACTGACGCTTTCGACGGCGGGCGCGATTGTGCAAGTGCTTGATATTAAATTTGTTATTCCGCGCAAGCCGAGAAAAGATGACTAAATTTTGAATCGGCGGTTAGCGGCAATATTTTTATTTGCTACTTTTGAATAACCGATGGCGGTTTCCGTTGCCCATTGCGGCGGCGGAAGTTTGCTGTCGGGAAAAACAATGTTGAACTAAAAAGGGACAAATAAAAGACATAATCGATTTTTAACATAACATATTATTAATCAGCGTTTGCTGTATTTTATTCGGCTCGGCTTCAAAATTCTGCAAAATTTTCCCCGAATGTATTGATTACGAATAAGTCTGCGAATGCCTATGCATTTGCGTGGGTATAGACTTATCAATCAATACGGGTTTTGCAGAGCCTTGAAGCGAGGATAAGAAAGTGTCCGCGTTTTTTTTTGTGCTCTGCAACATCCGTATGTCCGAAAAGATAAGCACTCGCAAAGCACGCAAAGCGTATGGCAAGAATTTACGACAACATTGAGACTAAATTCACGCAAGGCCTGCAAGACATCATTACAAATATGGGTGTCAAGCGCGTGGATTTTTGTGTAGGCTATTTCAACTTGCGAGGTTGGAATTTGGTAATCAACCAAATAGATAATATTCCAGGCGATTTTGTTTTTGAGCGCTATGAGCGAGTGTTCCGTCGTTGCCGTTTGCTTATCGGAATGCACCAGCCTGACCAGGAATTGGTGCGCCGCTTATACTCAAAGGAACAAATTCCCGATGCGGATTATGTAACACAATGTAAATTGGAGATAGCTCGCGACTTCAAAAGACAATTAATGCTCGGGCTTCCAACAAAGCAAGATGAGTTTACTTTACGTCGACTGTCGGCACAGTTGAAGGAAGAAAAGGTTTGTGTGAAATTGTATGTGGCTGAACCGCTTCACGCGAAACTATACCTTGCTTACCGCCCCGATGATAATTTCAATAAGATACAAGGCATTTTGGGCAGCAGCAACTTAACGTATGCAGGTTTGACAAAGCAAGGCGAGTTGGATGCCGACATTGAAAATGGCCGAGACCTTGAAGCACTTGCCAATTGGTTCGATGAGCGGTGGAACGACCGCTTCTGTATCGACATAACAAAAGAATTGATAGACGCAATCGACAATAGTTGGGCGGGCGAAGAAACAATTCCGCCATATTACATTTACCTAAAAACCGCCTACCATTTGAGCGCCGACGCACGCAGCGGTATCAAGGAATTCACACTTCCGCCAGAATTTCAACACGATTTATTCGATTTTCAGCAGACGGCTGTAAAAATTGCAGCCCGACACCTGAATAGCGAGAAACGCGGCGGTGCAATGATTGGAGATGTGGTAGGTCTTGGAAAAACCATAACCGCGTGTGCTATAGCCAAAATATACGAAATGACCTTTGCAAGCAGCACGCTCATTATCTGCCCTGCCAACTTGCAAGATATGTGGAAAAAATACTGCATCCGATATGATTTGAAGGCTGATATAATGTCGATGGCAAAACCAATTGATGTGGATAATGCACGTTACTATCGGCTCATTATTGTGGATGAGAGCCACAACCTGCGCAACGCGGAAGGCGTACGCTACCGTAACATTAGAGCGCTGATTGAGAGGCAGGATTGCAAGGTGCTTCTGCTCACTGCAACACCATACAATAAAGATTTCTCGGACCTTGCCAACCAACTGAAACTCTTTATAAGTGAAGATGATGACCTTGGCATTCGCCCCGAGGAATACATACGTTCGCTTGGTGGCGACCGTGCCTTTTTGCAACGTCACAGCGAAGTTTTCATTCGCAGTATCAAGGCATTTGAAAAGAGTCCAAGCATCGATGATTGGCAAGAATTGATGAAACTATTCCTTGTGCGGCGTACACGAACTTTCATCAAAGAAAACTATGCAAAAACTGATGCAACCAACGGTCGCAAATATTTGGAATTCAACGACGGACGGAAATCATATTTTCCCGACCGCATACCAAAGGCAATCAAATTCGATACCGTTGAAGGCGACCAATACAGCCGCCTTTACAGTGCCGATATGATAGCCTTGATGGAAGATTTGCGGCTGCCGCGCTATGGACTGTCGCAATATGAGGACACAGGGAAAACCGCCAATGCCAGCCAAAGCGACAAACAACTGCTCGAAAATCTTTCGCGTGCAGGAAAGCGTATGATGGGCTTCTGCAAAAGCACATTCTTCAAGCGCATCGACAGTAGCGGCTACTCGTTTCTGCTCACGCTCTACCGCCACATTCTGCGCAATGCACTATTTATTTATGCAATTGAGAACAAACTGCCATTGCCTATCGGCGACGAGAATACGCTGCCCGAAGATTTTCTTGAAGATGAGGATATAAACAACATTTTCGACGACAATAACGAGAACGACGCTCGTCTGACCGACATTCCTACCGATATGGATGTTTATATGGCCAAGGCGCAGAACTACTATAACTTGCTCATTGCCAAGAACAACGTGGCGTGGATTGATTCGGCATATTTCAAACGCACACTCAAACAACATCTGCGCCAAGACTGCGAGAAGATTATTGAAATGATACAGTTGTGCGGCAAATGGGAGCCACAGAACGACCAGAAACTCAACAGTTTGGAAAAATTGTTAAGTAAGACGCACAAAACCGACAAAGTGCTGATTTTCACGCAGTACAGCGATACGGCCAACTATGTTTACCGCCAGTTGAGCAAGCGTGGGTTCACGCATATCGACTGCGCCACGGGCGAAAGCGGAAACCAAACAGCCATTGTTGAGCGTTTCTCGCCTGTTAGTAACCGTGCCAACGTGTCGGGCGATGACGAAACACGCGTTTTAGTGGCAACCGATGTGCTTTCGGAAGGTCAGAACCTGCAAGACGCGCACGTTATTGTCAACTACGACCTACCGTGGGCCATTATTCGACTGATTCAACGCGCAGGCCGTGTCGACCGTATCGACCAATCGTCGGAAAAGATTTATTGCTATTCGTTCTTCCCAGCCGATGGAGTCGAGAAAATAATCAGTCTGCGCAAACGGCTGAACGAGCGCATAAACGAGAACGCCAACATTGTTGGTAGCGACGAGAAGTTTTTCGAGGGCAACGAAACCAACCTGCGCGATATGTACAATGAGAAGAGTGGCTCGCTCGATGATGATGACGACGACAACGATGTGGATTTGGCTTCGCAAGCATATCAGATTTGGAAGGATGCCACCGACGCTCGCCCCGAACTGAATCAGATTATCCCTGCTTTGAGCAACGTTATCTACTCAACAAAACGTACCGAATCGGCATTGGATGAAGGTGTGATTACGTATGTGAAGACGCACAACGATTATGATGTGCTTACGTGGTACAACTCGCGTGGCGAAATCATCAGTCAGTCGCAGAAGAAGATACTTCAGGCTTTGAGGTGCGCTGCCGATACAAGGGCCGAAGAACCGCTCGAAAACCATTTCGAACTTGTATCGCAAGCAATCAGCAATATAAAACAGGAAACCACAAATGTTAGCGGCATTTTGGGTAACCGATTCTCGACACGCTATCGCATAATCGATTTACTCGAACACTACTACAATCAGCCGCTTAACTTGTTCTACACCGAAGAAAAACGCCAGTTGTTGAAACTTGCCATTAATGACATCTACAATTTCCAACTGCTTGAAAATTCGAAGTTTGTACTTGGGCGTATGCTTCGCACAAGCAGTAACGACGATACTGTGGATATGGTAATTGAAATGTACAAGAATCGTTCGCTGTGCCGCATAGATGAAGAACAAAACAAACATAAAGACCCAACAATTATCTGCTCGATGGGATTGAAATATGAATGAAAAATTTTGAAAAATGAACAAGCGCTCTTTCAATCAGTACATTGCCGACAGCGATTTCCGTACGCTGTTCATTCGCGAAATGATGTGGAACAATCCGCAAGGGCAAACCACATTCGATATTCAAGTTGACGACACAATCTACACTTTTGAACAGATTGCGCAACGCAATGGTTTTCAAGTGCTAACCAGTACTGTCGGGGAGATACCGACCACCAGTGTAGCCAAAAAGATTGACACACGCTTGCGCTGCCAGGCCCACGACTATATCTGCATTTACGCTCTGCCTAACAGCCAGCATCATCTATGGGTTGCACCCGTGAACAAGGTTGAAAAACGCGATCTTGCAATTGTGGAGTACGATTCGGCAGAGAAAGCTGCGTTTTTGTTTGAAAAGATGGGCGGCCTATCGTTCGAACTCGACGATGTAACCACCATTGTAGATGTGAAGGAGCGTGTTCAATCCGCATTCCTTGTCAATTCCGAAAAGATTACCAAAGATTTCTATTCGGGATTCAAGAAAGAGCATAGCAACTTTGCCAAGTTTATCAGCGGTATCGACGATTATATTTCTGACAAGGAGAACCGCAACAAGCAATGGTACACAAGCGTTATGCTTAACCGATTGATGTTCTGTTATTTTATTCAGAAAAAAGGTTTCCTTGACGGCGATGTTGACTATTTGCGCCACAAACTTGAATGGACGCAACAGGCAAGAGGCGAAAACCGTTTTTTCAGCAGTTTCTACAAAGGATTCCTTGTCAATCTGTTCCACGGCGGACTGAACGCGCCAAACCATAATGCTGATTTTGAGAATATTTACGGACGCATACCTTACTTGAATGGTGGAATGTTCGATGTGCACCAGATTGAGCAAGATTATGAAGGACTTGATATTGCAGACGATGCCTTCCAAAGCCTTTTCGATTTCTTCGACAAGTGGCATTGGCATCTCGATGATCGCCTTACAGCCACAGGTAAGGACATTAACCCCGATGTGCTTGGATACATTTTTGAGCAGTATATCAACGACCGCGCGCAAATGGGTGCCTACTACACCAAAGAGGATATTACCGAATATATCGGGCGCAACACCATTGTGCCGTATTTGGTCGACAAAACGCTTGCGGCCACACCCACACACGGCAAAAAACTATGGCAGTTCCTGCGCAATAGCGATGACCGCTACATTTTCGATGCCGTTAAGAAAGGCGCGGGGCTTGAGATTCCCGATGAAATTGCCGTTGGAATTGACACCACCAAGCCCAACCTGCTCGAACGCCGCGCCCGATGGAACGACCGCACGCCAGACCAATTTGCCCTTCCAACCGAAATTTGGCGCGAAACCATTGAGCGCTTGCAACGCTACAACACCATAAAGAGTAAAATTGAAAATGGAGAGATTGCTGAAATAAATGATTTTATAACATATAATCTTGATATTCGGCAGTTTGTGGTTGATTATCTGAACCAAACCGACGACAATCTGTTCATTAAGCATTTCTATGCTGAACTGCAGTGTGTTACAATTCTCGACCCCACTTGCGGCTCGGGTGCTTTCCTGTTTGCAGCGCTCAACATTTTGGAGCCGCTCTACGAGGCTTGCATCAACCGAATGCAGGAGTTCCATCAACAGAATGCCAATCTGTTTAGAGAAGAGTTGCAGGAAATTGAACACAAATACCGCAGCAACATTCAGTATTTCATCTACAAAAGCATAATTCTGCGCAATCTCTATGGTGTTGATATTATGGCAGAAGCCACCGAGATAGCCAAACTGCGGCTGTTCCTGAAAATGGTGGCTGTGGTTGATGTTGACAGGCGGCAGCCCAATCTCGGTCTCGACCCGCTGCCCGATATCGATTTCAACATACGCTGCGGCAACACCCTTGTAGGCTATGCCACAGCCAAAGAGTTGGACAACGATCTTACGTGGGGCGATATGTTTGCCAATGCCGAGTTCCGCGACAGCGTGAATGCGGAAATGGACAAGGTAGCACTTACCTACGACACTTTCAAACGCATACAACTAACGCAAGGCGACGATATGGTGGCATTCAAACGAGCAAAAGCCGATTTGAAAGAACGTTTAAAAGCATTGAACGACCTGCTTAACCGCCGTATGTTTGCTGCAATCGACCGAAACATTGATTACAATGAATGGCTTACATCTCATCAGCCATTTCATTGGCTTGCAGAGTTTTATGAAATAATCAACGGCAATGGCGGTTTCGATGTGATTATTGGTAATCCGCCGTATGTGGAATATAGTAAGGTCAGAAGTTTATATAGAGTTAGAAATATTCAATGTATCGATGCGGGCAATCTTTATGCGTATGTTATTGAAAAAAGTTTAGGAATATCCCACAAAAAATCGAGAAATGGAATGATAATTCAAATGTCAGCATTTTGTACACCACGAATGGCGTCATTTGAAAAGGTATGGTTTGAAAACGCAAAATTTGCATCGTTGGCTTTTTTTGATGATAGACCAGGAAAATTATTTGATGGCTTGCAGCATATCAGAGTAGTTATTCCCATTTTAGAGAAAGGAGAATCTTCAAAATTTGTTGCAACAACAAGTTACAATAAATTCTATTCTGAATGTAGACCATATTTGTTCGAGTTGTTAAATTATTATGTTTCAGATATTTCACGAAAAGATTTCACTGTTATTAAAATACACTCTTCATCTGAAGAAAATATAGTTAGAAAATTATGGGGGCAGAAAAGAAATATACGAACATACGAAAGTCCTAAATCAAATAATAACTATGCATACTATGGGTATGGATATGGTTATTTTGGAAAGATATTGAATTATCGCTCATTCTTTAAAGGAGAATTAATAGAGAAATCAACAGGTGATAAGTATTTCTACTTTAACGATGATTATGATAGAAACGTTTTTGTAGGCATATTGAACTCGACTCTTTTTTATTGGTTTTATGTTAATTATTCTGATGGTCACAATTTTACAAAGACTGTCATTGGTGATTTTCCATATAGCTATGTAGAAGATATAAACCTTGTGTCTTTAGTGAAGGAATTAATGGATGATTTAAAACGCTTTTCAAATAGAAAGGTAGCTTATTACAAATCAACAGGTAGAGTCGAGTACGATGAATACCATCCTAATAAATCCAAACCCATCATCGACGAGATAGACAAAGTTTTGGCAAAGCATTATGGTTTCACCGAGGAGGAGTTGGATTTCATTATCAATTACGACATTAAGTACCGTATGGGGGATGAGTTAGGCGGCGAGGAAGAAGAATGAAAATTGAATATGTTGGGAATAAGAAACTGCTAAATTGCACTAAAACAGCATTTTTGGCATCAAGTACCATACCATCCGATATGGTGCTTCGCAGCTACGACTGGGCGCAACAAGTGGGGCGCGGTGAGCAGTGTGTCATTAGTGGATTCTCGTCGCACTTGGAGAAGAATGTGCTGCATTTTCTGCAGAAAGGTAACTGTCCAATAATTCTTGTATTGGCCCGCTGCCTTTATAAAATTGTTCCAGCGGAGTTGCAACATCAAATTGATGAAGGTCGGTTGCTCATCATTTCAGTTTCTGATTCGCCACGCCAGTCGCGTGCAACTGCGTTTGCACGTAACCGCTACATTTGCGAGCAGGCCGAAAGCATTGTTATGGTTGGTGCAGTTGAGGGGAGTAGTTTGCATCAACTTTATAATGAGTTCAGCCATAAGGTTCAAGAGCTTGTTTGAGAAATGATTGTGCTATATGGCAAATCAAAAAAAGGTGGCCGCAGTCACCAAAACACAGAGCAATGAAAAACTGCTACAGAGCGTAGCACTTTTGGCTGTTGGTGCGTGATGCGCAAAACCCTGTGCACACAATATCTCTCTGTGAGAGAAACAGTGGAACCCCCTGCCAACTGCGCAAAAAAAAAGGACGCAAGCATTGCGTCCCTACAAATATATTTGTGAAAATCAGTTCGCGAAAAACTCACCGTTTTCTACGCTTTTCCAAGTCCGATTTCAGCCAAGCCAGCCGCTTGCTAACGAACTCTTTAATCCACGCCACTTCTTCGCTGTAAGTGCGGTGCGGTGTTTGTGCGCCGCCAAAGCCGAAGTTCGCGTCAAATCCGCCGAACATTGTGGAATCCATTCCAGGCATCGGGAAGGGGAACGCGCCAAAGCCGCCGGCCGAGTCCATCCCTGGCATCGGGAAGGGGAACGCGCCGAAACCACCGGCCGAATCCATCCCGGGCATCGGGAAGGGGAACGCGCCGAAGCCGCCAGCCGAGTCAAATCCCGGCATCGGGAAGGGGAAACCGCCAAAACCGCCGGCCGAATCCATTCCGGGCATCGGGAAAGGGAACGTACCGAAACCGCCGGCCGAGTCCATTCCGGGCATCGGGAAGGGGAAACCGCCAAAACCGCCGGCTGAGTCCATTCCCGGCATCGGGAACGGGAACGCGCCAAAGCCGCCGGCCGAGTCAAATTCCGGCATCGGGAAACCGCCAACACCCATATCTTCAAGGTCTTCCATAGTGAAACTCATCGCCGTGGGGTCGCTCAAATCGAAACCCGGATTGGTGTAGTAGTTCACCGTGTCGGCCGAAACCGAGAGCGCCAGTTGCGCGGCCACAGAGTCGATGTGCGCCATAATGGTGGCCGAATCGGCAATCATCGCATCAATCTTTTTCAGCAGAAGGCCGGTGAATTCGGGGTCGAGCATCATCCGGTCGAACCAGTCGGCTTTGGCAATGTGGTAGCCTTCGGGTTGGTTGTAGAAAGCCATATCGTTCCCGCCGCCGAAGCCCATCGCCAGGCCGCCCAGACCGCCTTCGTTGCCAAACGGATTGCCGCCAAAGGCAAGGTCGAAATCCCAAATCGGGCCCATCCTGATGATGCCGTTCGCCATAATGTGGCAGAAGCAGCTAGTGAACATATTGCCATCGTAATCTTTGCTTAACTCTTTGATTAGCAACCAATCGACAAAACTCTCAACGTCGATTAGCGTTTTGTAGCCCGTTTCGGGATTCAGAAAATCGGGGCCGTAGAGCGTGGTTTCGAAGCGGTCGAGAATCTTTTTCACATCGGCAATCACGTCGGGGTCGCTTTCCTTCTTGCCTTTTAGCGATATGTCCTTAATGTTGAAGAAGTTACCGGTTTTTGCGCCGATAATGTCGCCGCGTCCGGCTTTGCGGTCGGCTTCAATCAGATAGTCGCCCGGAACGCGCTCTTTGGTGGTTTTAGCCTGCTCGCAAAGGTAGTAGTTGCCGCAATGAACGCCGTTCAGCACCAGCTCGACGTGCTGTCCGTGTGGCGTCCAGTCGAGATTGGTGTAGTTTTGGCCCAGATAGTTGGCCAGCTCGTTTCGCATCAGCGACGGGTCGTAGAAATTGGCCAGCAGGCACCAGCGTTTGCCTTTCGGCATCCCCAAAAGGGCGCTTTTCTTCTTCAGTTTCAGCGCATAAGGCCGTTTCACCTTGACGGACCACGTTGAGTTGCCGCGCCCTTTCACCTGCGCGTCGGGCTGCGTTGTGTGAAAGTCGATTTGGCCGTTGGCACGATAGATTGTAACCTGCGTGCTGTCCATCCATTCGCGCTTGCTAGTTATTGGTTTTGAGCCGTTTGTGTTGATGCAAACCACCGGCAGTCCGCTGTTGAACACCATCACCGTGTAGGTGTGGACGGCGTTTTTGGCCACCACTTTGTATTGCACCGGCTCGCTGAAATCAATCAGACTTTTGCCGCTTGTCTGCAGCGCGTCGTCAACAAAAACTTTGGCTTTCGCCGATGTTGTGAATGTTGGTTTTAGCTTGAAATCAACAAGATACGGAACCAAAATTTTTATTGTGTCGCCCGATATGGTGGCTTCATAGTCGCCCAGCAGATTTTTATTGTCGGCTTGCAACAAATTGAAAGTCAGTAGCTGATTGTTGTTAGTGTGTTTTTCGGCGGTCGCGGCCGATGTTGGAAGGCAGCGGCTTACAATGAGCACCGCCACAAGCAGTTTTTGCAATGTCCGTTTATTTTGCATAATTAATTGTTAATTCGACAATTATAGTTTCAAAATTGACGCTGCAAATGTCGGATTTTTCGTTTCTAAACAAAATTATGTTCGATATTCAACTCAACTTTGCCGCCAATCGGTTGTTTTCGGTGGAAAATCCGAAAAATGGGCGTTTTTTGTGGATGAAACTGTATTCCAGACACAGAGAATGTTGTGTTAAATGCTTGTTATTCGTTGTGTTGCAAGCTTTTACTTTCTCGTCTTCAAGTCGTTCTGCATCCATTTCAGGCGTTCGCTCACAAAGGTTTTTATCACCTGCATTTCTTCGGCGTAGGGCTTTTTCTGAGCGGCCGCATTGGTGTTCGATGTGTTGCCCCATCCCCAACCAAATCCGCCAAAGCCCGACATCGGGTTCGACCCTGAATATCCAACCTTGTTGGCCGAAGCTGAAAGTGCCAGATAATCAGTGCTATTATCGATGTACAGCATAATATCGTCGAGACGGGCAACCATATTGTCAACCTTTTGGCTCAAAAGGCCGATGAACTCAGGGTCCTTAAACATTTGCACAAACCAGTCGGCGTCAGCAATATGGTAGCCTTCGGGCTCATTGTACCACGCATAGTCGGTTCCACCGAAACCGCCAAACCCACCAAATCCGCCGAACCCGCCAAATCCACCGCCCATCATCTGCTCAAACGGATTGCCGCCGAAAGCAAGGTCGAAATCCCAAATCGGGCCCATACGGATTATGCTGTCGGCCATTATGTGGCAGTAGCAGCTTGTGAACATATTGCCATCGTAATCCTTGCTTAACTCTTTGATTAAGAACCAGTCAACAAAACTTTCAAGGTCGATGAGTTTTTTGTAGCCCTTGTCGGCATCCAGATAGTCATCGCTGTAAAGAGTTGTCTCGAAACGGTCGAGAATGCCTTTCACGTGGGCAACAACCGCAGGGTCGGTGTCTTCCACGCTGTCGGCAGCCACATCTTTGACATTGAAGAAGTTACCGGTTTTGATTCCGGTTATCTGGCCTGAGCCTTCCTTTCGGTCGGCTTCAACCAAATACTCGCCCGGAACGCGGGTTTTGCTCATCCGCGCTTGCTCGCACAAATAGTAATTGCCTTTGTGCACGCCGTTCAGCACCAGCTCAACAGGTTCGCCACTGGGCGTCCAATCAAGGTTTGTGTAGTTGTGTCCCAGGTAGTTGGCAAAATCGTTGCGGAAAAATGTGGCGTCGTAATAATTGGCAAGCAGCACCCAGCGTTTGTGCTTTGCCATACCCAGAATCTCGGCCTTGCTGTTCAGTTTGATAGCATACGGACGTTTTTCGGTGGTTGCGTCCCAAGTTGAGTTTCCGCGTCCGCGAATCTGCATTCCCGACTCATCGGAATTGTAATCCAACTTGCCGTCTTTCAAATATATACGCATCGATGCGTTGTCCATCCATTTTTCTTTCGATGTAATTTCTTTGCCGCCGGGCGTCTCGATGAAAACAATCGGCAGGCCACTGTTATACACTTTTATTATATATGTGTGCACGTAGTTGGAATCGATGTCAACAATCTGAAATTCAACGGGTTTAGTAAAATTAATGACGGTTTTGCCGGAAATCTGCTCGGCGCCCTGGGCGTAGGCTTTTGCGCCAGAGCCGATGCTGAAATCGGCAATTAGCTTGAAATCAGCCAAATATGGTATAAAAACCATTATCGAATCGCCCGACGAAATGGTTGCAGAGTAATTCTGAATCAACGAATTCGGATTGTCATCTTTTGTGAAACGAAGGCCAAGAAGCTGATTTTCAGCTGTATGTTTTTCGATGCCGGTAACCAGTTTGCTGTTGTTCGGGAACTCATCTTCGGGAATAATCTTGTCGTCGGAATTGTCGCAGCGCACGAAAAAAGCCGCCAACGAAGCCATCGTTGCCAAAGCCAAAATCTTTTTCATCTTTCCATTTTTTTGAACGGACAAATGAACAACCAATCCGGCTCTTTCGTTTTTAATTTTGAGTATTTAAAGTGCAATTTAAGTGATTTTTCCGAGTCTGTTATTCTTGGAAGCTACGGCTCGGCGGTGCTCAAATTTTACAAATCGCTCATTGAAAATCAGCCTTTTATTTTCTTCTGCTTTTAAAATTAGATTTTTTCTCTTTTGCGTTTTTGCTTTTGTTTTCACCATTTGCCGATGAGTGGTGCGGATTTTTCCAACCAACATTTTGCTTGAAATTCGGGTTGAACGAGCCGCCTTTGGCGCTGCCGCCCAAATCGGATGAAAGCCCCATCTGCCGCAGTTCGGCGTCAATCTGGCGGCGGAATTCGGGTTTGTACCAGAAGAAGAATTTGCGCTGTTCGAGTTTCTCGTCCTTGGTGCGGGCGGTATAAACGGGCTTCATTGTGTAGGGGTCGATTCCTGAATAGTAAATGGTGGTCGAGAGCGTCATCGGGGTTGGTGTAAAATCCTGAACCTGTTCGAGTTTGAAGTCGAGTTTTTTGGTTTCGAGCATCAGTTGGGCCATATCGCGCTTGGTGCTCGCGGGATGGCTCGATATGAAGTACGGAATGAGTTGCTGGTTGAGCCCAGCGCATTGATTTTCAGTCTGAAAAATTTTGTTGAACTGCTTAAAGAGCGCGAACGGTGGCTTGCGCATCATTTGCAGAACCGCATCCGACGTGTGCTCGGGCGCCACTTTTAGTCGGCCACTTACGTGATTCACAATGAGTTGGCGGATATATTCCAACTTGTCGGGCGTGGGGTGGTCGTAGTTGAGCAGTAGGTCGTAGCGGATGCCGCTGCCTATGAACGCCTTTTTTATTTTCGGATTGGCCGCCACCTTCTGATAAAGTTTTGTCAGCGGTTCGTGATTGGTATTCAGGTTTTTACAAATGTTCGGAAAGATACACGACGGCCGTTTGCAGCGCTCGCAGATTGTGGTGTCCTGTCCGTGCAGATTGTACATATTGGCCGACGGCCCGCCCAAATCGGATAGATAGCCCTTGAAATCAGGCATTTGCACAACCTTGTCGATTTCTTTCAGAATGGATTCTTCCGACCGGCTCACCACAAACTTGCCTTGATGCGCCGATATGGTGCAGAACGAGCAGCCGCCAAAGCAGCCGCGGTGCAGGTTCACCGAGTGGCGAATCATCTCGTAGGCGGGAATGGTCTTGTCCTTGTAGCGCGGGTGCGGCAGGCGCGTGTAGGGCAGGTCGAACGAGAAATCGACTTCGGCTTGCGTCCACGGCTCGTATTGCGGATTGACAATCAGCAGTTTGTCGCCCATCAGTTGCAGAATGCGCCGCGCGTGCCATTTGTTCGACTCTTCTTCAATCGTCTTGAAATCAACGGCATAGGCAACCTTGTCTTTCAGGCTTTTCTCGTACGACGACAGAACAATGTCCGTATCGGTTTTAATCGTCTGAAAATCAGTGGCGGGCCGCAGATAGCCGATTTGCGGCAGGTCGGACATCTGCTCAATGGTGTCGCCGCGCTTGAATCGGGTGGCGAGTTCAATGAGTGTTTTCTCGCCCATTCCGTAACTCAAAATATCGGCTTTTGTATCGACTAAAATGCTGGGTTTCAGCGAGTCGGACCAATAATCGTAGTGCACAAACCGCCGCAGCGACGCTTCTATTCCGCCCAGAACAATCGGCACGTCGGGGTAGAGTTCTTTCAGGATATTGCAATAGACAACCGACGCATAATCAGGCCTTTGGCCAGCGATTCCGCCGGCGGTGTAGGCATCGTCCGAGCGGCGGCGCTTGTTGGCGGTGTAGTGGTTCACCATCGAGTCCATCGCGCCAGCCGAAACGCCGAAAAACATTCGCGGGCGGCCGAATTTGCGGAAATCGCGCAGGTCGTCGCGCCAGTTGGGTTGCGGCACAATCACCACCTTCAGCCCCTGCGACTCAAGCACGCGCCCAATCACAGCCGCCCCAAACGACGGGTGGTCAACGTAGGCGTCGCCGCTGAACAGCACCACATCGGGCTGGTCCCAGCCGCGCGCAGCCATCTCTTTCACCGACGTTGGCAGCCAGTCGGTGATTTTGTGGTTGGCGTATAGATTTACGGTCTGTTGCATAATTGGGCGCAAAATACTGAATTGCTGTTGACTTTGTTCGTGCTTGCGACAAAAAAAGGAATACTGATACGGCTTTTATTCAGATCGAAATTCTATGCCAAACCGCATTTTGCCGATTTGGCGCGTTTTTTGCTATTTTTCACGCGAAAAACTTCATTTTTATGAAACGCTTAATCACATCATTTTTAGGCATTTTGATTGCCTTGTCGGTTCGTGCCAACGAAGGAATGTGGCTGCCTTTTCTGCTCGAGAACAACATTGGCGAGATGAGCGAGATGGGCCTGCACCTGTCGGCCGACGATATTTACAGCATCAATCAGCAGTGCCTGAGCAGCGCGGTTGTGGGCTTTGTCGATTTGGACCGTCCGTACTCGCATTTCTGCAGCGGTTCGGTCATTTCGGCGCAGGGGCTGGTCATCACCAACCACCATTGCGGACTCAGCGTTGTGCAGCAGCACAGTTCGCTCGAAAACGACTACATTACCAACGGCTTTTGGGCTATGAATCAGGCAGAAGAGTTGGGCAGAAACGACATTGGCGTCTGCTTTCTGCGACGTATGGAAGATGTGACGGCTCAGGTTCTCGAAGGCGTGAGCGATACAATGTCGGTTAAGCGCCGCAATGAGGTGATAAACAGCAATATATCGCAAATTGAGAATAAGGTATCGGACAGCACTGGACTGAAGGCTCACGTTGATGCTTTCTATTGCAATAATGAGTATTATCTGTCTGTATATGAGATTTTTGAAGATGTTCGTCTGGTCGGAACGCCGCCCATTTCGGTTGGCAAGTTCGGTGGCGACACCGACAACTGGGTATGGCCGCGCCACACGGGCGATTTCACCATTTTCCGCATCTATGCCGACAGTCTGAACCGTCCGGCAAAATATTCCGCTGAAAATGTGCCGTATCGCGCAAGCAACTATCTGAGGATTAGCGCAAAAGAAAAACGCGAAGGCGATTTTGTGATGCTGATGGGCTACCCGGGAACCACCAACGAGTATCTGCCGTCGTTTGCGGTTGCCGCTACGCAAAATGTCTACGACCCGATTGTGGTGAGCGCTCGCGGCAAATCCATCGATATTATAAAGGAACGGATGCGCGCCGACAAGGCGGTGATGATAAAATACACCAGCAAGGTGGCCAACCGTGCCA
>JAEEGK010017829.1_pt1 | contig 15430 bp, 9 predicted proteins | sample 8958771 | NCBI WGS metagenome assembly JAEEGK01 (sample SAMN16246547, study PRJNA631951) | gut metagenome | biome: gut microbiome; feature: rumen; material: SC-attached | host: Bos | place: Iran: Karaj | collected 2018-10 | reverse complement strand
AAATTTCTCTGCACGGTTTGTTCCCTTTTTTATAGCTTGGGTATAACTGCCATAGAAAAGGTTGATACGTTATATTCTACGAAAAATGATCGTCTGATTGTCACCTACGATGTGGCCTACAACAATGGACGTGTCACCATTCGTTTTGCTGATGTGAAAAAGAAACTTGGAACCGCCAATAGTGATAAGTATAAGAAGTTGAACGAGGTGGCAGTGGCTTTCTTCGACCGCACAGGGAATTATGACGATTTGAAGTTCTCTGGTATTACGGTGAATGCCTTTATGGTACCTTCTGGGGTGAACTATAGAAGGTCCTCAGATGGTTATTTCTTGCTGAATGATTCGCCTGTCATCAACTTTGATGTGAATTCTGGAGATGTTTCCGACTTATCCATTCCTATTTATTTAGCTCACTATGAGGGGAAGCGGAAGTATGAGATTTTCATACAATGTGGCAATCTGGTTATCCCTCTGAAAGAGAACCAACGTTCATCAACGTCTGCCACGGTAACCACTCAGGTAACAGTGACCTCTACAGAGGAGATAGAGAGTGGACTCTCTGAAGAGGATGAGGCTCAGATTCGTATCAATAGAATTTCTGACCTTTTACAAGAACAACGCAAACTACCGCTGGCCGAAGAGTTGACACATGAAATCTCCATGCTTCGAGAATTGAGATATAAAATCACCGACAGAAATCTCTCTTCTAAAATAGCAGAGACCTTGGCCAACTATGATATCAAGAAGCAGGAGTTGGAAGCTAAAGCTGAACAGGATGCCCGGAAAGCTCAGGAGGAAGCTGCCCAAGAAGCTAAGTTGGAGAAAGAACTGGCTCAGGCTCGTCAAGACTCTATCAATGCTTTAGCAGAGCAAAAAGCTGAAAAGCAACAGCAACGCAATCTGTGGATGATTATAGGTGGTGTTGCTCTAGCTATACTGGGCTTTGTGGGGAATCAGGTGATGCAACATTTCCGTAACCTTAAGAGCCAAAAGAACATCATGGAGATGCAGCAATCTATGGCAAAAAAAGCAGAGAGTGAAGCCAAGCGGAGGGCTGAGGCTTTGATGAAAAATCAGACTCGTCAAGTGGCCAACGAGGTGAAACAGAAAGCCAAAGAAACCGTGAAGGAGAATGTCGGGAAGGTAAAGGAAAATGTGGGAAAGATGACTAAGAATAAGAATAATAAAGGATTTTCAATATAATGTGTTATGAGTGTTTATCGTAAAATGATAATCTGGGTTTCGGCCTTCTTGCTGGTGATAGGGAGTTCCCTACCCATACAGAGTAGTGCCCAGAGACGACAGGCAACGAAAAGCGTAGATATAAAAACGGTTGTTTCTGACTTCAATAGCTATCTGGAAACGGTGCCTTTCTATGCTTCTGCTTCTTTAGAGGATGAGCGTACTGTGGTGGAGGAACATATCAACAACCTGAACAATTGGAAAGATCGTGCAGCCTATATAGCAGAACATCGCCTTAATACCTTCATCAGCACAAGCCGAGATTCACTGAAACGGCAAACTGAGGATGTGGGTAAGTTGGTGAGCGATTTCCTCACGGCGAAGTATATCAACAAGACCCTTGAGAACAGAGAGGCTTGCGTGGATAGTCTTAAGTCTATTGTAAGGGAAAGAATTCAGCAGCGGGAAGAACTTCTCAACAGATTGGAGAAAGAAATCAATAGTAATATGGCGACCGAGAATGGTTTGGGTAGTTTAAACTGGCAGGCGATAGCCATTGGCCTGGCTGTCTTTATACTATTATCAGCTTTGGCGTGGATGATGTCGCGCAGTAAAGGAAAAAATAAAAGTAAGAGCATGCCTCAATATGCCAGCCAGTCGCATTCATCAGGTCCTAATGCTTCTCAAGATATAGTGGTAAGACGCAAGACGGCAACGATACTCCGTAAACAAAGTCTGGAGGATGTAATAGATAATGGAGCTTATCTTAAGGTAGATTGCAATGATTTCTGTCATGATTCTGCTGTGCGTAGGATGTACATCAAAAATACCTGTATCAAGGACATTTATGCCATGTATGCTGAAGATTTGCGAAAATCCAAGAATCCTAATGAGAATGGCTGTATGGTACTAGGACGTTGGGTGCATGATGCCGAGAGCAATGAGTATTATGTATCCTTGGAGCATATTGTCCTCCCAGGTGACGATGCTGTATTCTCAGAATATGAACTCAACTTCGGTGGAAAAATTAAGTTGAAAGTTACTGAGAAACTCAGGAAACTGCGTAAAGAAACCAACCTGCAGTATGATCTGACTTGCTGGGTACATTCACATCCAGGACTCGGCGTGTTCTTCAGTAATTCTGACAGCAGTGTCCAGATGCAGTTGAAATCTCCTTCGCACCCTAATTTCTTAACGGCTATCGTCATCGACATCTTAACTCCTAAACAGGATATTGGTATCTTTACTTTCAGACAGGATGGTGAACTTAACTCGAAAGCCGATTTGAAAAAAATGTATTCGCTTGAGGAATGGAATCAATGGGCTTTGGAGAGTGAACGTAATACGTTTAACGCTGACGAACACTTTGATGCCCTGGCAAATGCTAAAGCACATCTTGATGATTGTCATGCCATACAACTGAGTAACAATGCTGTTATTGACATTGATATGCTGATTTCTGAACAAACAGATGGATTGGTGGGATTGGTTCATGGGTATGATAATAAGCAAGGGGAGAAGACGGATGTCGTGGTTGTGCAAGTAACCAAAGATGGGAGTGGGGCTGATAAGGGACTGATAGGTTGCTTGGTTTCTGCTGCCCATTGCAGTATCCCATCCGTTAGGAAGATGGTAGCCGACGTGCAGGACAAAATAAAGTTTGTGATGGTTTACACCCCTTCTGATGGGATGCTGACCTCCATTCCGATGGTCAATCAAGAACTTTGTACTGAACAGGACTATTATGGTGAATATCAATTAGAAGAACTTAAGATATGGACAAGGAGAAAAAGATGATTATGAGAAGGTTTCTGACTTTAATGGTATTCCTGTCATCTGTGCTGACTCTATGCGCACAGGATGTCAAGGAGATTCAATTCAGTGATAAGAAATATGAGTATGGTGTAGGGAAAGATAGCATTTCCCTCTTCCTGAAAGTATTGGATAGTGATGGTAATCGTTCTACGGATGTGACTGCCAATGATCTGGATAAGTATTTGGTAATCTACGAAGACGGGAAGATTATAGCATCCGACAGACGGAATATCCAGGAGTTGAGTTCTGGACAACGCATACCGAGTGATTTTACTTTTTCTGTATTGGTGGATCTGAGCATCCCCGAAGAAGGAAAAGACCAGATATATGAGACGATAGGTAACTTGATAGCAAGTGCTCCAGACAGTTGTGTATATCTGTCTTTCTTTGGTGATGAGGTAACGAGGAGTGAGGTGGTGACACGGCAGAACTATGCCGACTTTAGGAGCCGATTCCAGAGAAGCTCTGATAATAAGTTTTTCTATGGCGCTATTTATTCAAAGCTGGCGGAATTCAGTTCTACCAAAGCAGCGTTTGAAGATTCTGTAAAGGTTGAAGCTGACTATCGGAAAAATGTAGATATTATAGACCGCGCTCGGATCAATAAAGATAAAAACATACTTTGTGTTTTCACGGAAGGGAATATACGACCTGAGGACGAGGCGATTTCGTTTGTCGAAGTCACAGAGTATGAAGCAAATGTCGTTCCAAAGGTCTATGCATTCTATTATACAGGCAATGGCATTGACGAGAATGTGGAGCTGACGCTTCAAGGTGTAACCACGCCTCGTGATGCTGACGGTAGTATTCTTAGGGAACGTCAAGGAGCATATAGTCCGTCGGAAAACTTGAGAAGCGTACTGATAAACTTCGAGGAGGTTGTAAAAGATGCTATGTATGATTATGCTTTTACTTATAAGGCTACTGATGATAAAGTTTATGCTGGTAGGGTAGATTATAAAGCTGAGTGGAAAGGAGAAGATAGGGGTACGGGGTCCTATTCCATAGGTGCTGTAGAAAATCCTTGGCCTGTACACGAAGAAAGTGCTGGTGACTCTGTCATAAAGTACCTGGTAGCTCTTTTGGTTACTCTTCTTACTATCGGTCTTTTCTTTGCTGTCGTGAAGATCCTAATTCCATTGATCAAGCAACGGCGCTTCTCTATGAAATATTATAAAAAATATGAACCAGTGGCGAATGTGCAGCGCAGAACGTGTTATTTCTGCAAGCAGGAGATTCTCCCAGGCCAGCTGATAGTAACAAAATGTAAACACATTATGCACGTGCATTGCTGGCAGCAAAACGGGTATAAGTGCTCTGAATATGGCCAGAACTGCAAGACGGGTATCCAAGATCATATTGACTGGAACGAACTATTCACCAAGAGTTCACTGCGTGACTGCTATCAAACAATTACGGGTATCTTGGCTGGTTTGCTCAGCTGGATAGTTTATGAGTTACTTGGCAGGAGCATCTTTACTTCTTTGGCAGAAAGTATAGTGAACATGTGCTTTTTCAATGAGGCCCAACGTGTAAACCTATACGAAACCTGTGTGACGAAAGTATCGGCTTTCCTGACTATCGGCTTTGTACTTGGTTTCTTCCTTTCTCTCATGTTCAGGTTTAATGATGAATACCGTGACAAGAACTGGAAGGTCTATTTGAAGATTCTGGGCCTTTCTTTGCTTTCTGCTGTGATTGGAATGCTGGCTTTTGCTCTGGGTGCAGCCATTTTGTGTGTATTGTTATCGGCCATTAATACGACTTATATTCCATGGTATTGCTCATTCCCTGCCTATTTGCTATTCTCTGTCTGTCTGTCTCTAAGCTTGACAATAAAGTCATCTATACCGATGAAGAGTGCCTTGATTGGAGGCCTGTGCTCAGCTGTTATCGGATTCATTGTTCTTTACTTCTCAAGTTTCAGTAGCTCCAAGTATGGATGGATGAGCATGCTCTTAGACTTCGTAATTTATGGTGGTGGCTTGGGAGCTTCTCTTGTAACTGTGCGTATGCTGGCAGAGAAATATTTCCTTGTCATACAGAATGGTATAAAGGCTGGTCAACGTATTCCTATCCACAAGTGGATGAATGCCACGGGTGGAGGTAACAAGGTATCTATTGGTATTACTGGTGAATGCGAAATCCAGATGAACTGGGAGAAGAGCAATAAAGTGGCTAAGGAACATGCCCAACTCTTTATTGACCATGCTAAGACATTACCTGTAATTAAACCGTTAGCAACAGGTGTGATTTATAATACTCGTGTAGAACTGCCCGTTGGGAAAACTACGATTCTCTCTAATGGTGACACGTTCAAGATTGGCGATACGATATTCCAGTATATGGAAATGGATTGACGTTTAGTTTCAAAAGGTTATGAATGACGAACGGAAATATGAATGGGGGGAAGGTGTCTTTACTTTGCTCTCTTGGTTCAAAAAGGAGAAAGTGAAGAACGCTCGGGTACTTGTTGCAGGTGCTGGGGCTCTTGGTAATGAAGTAGTTAAGGATCTAGCTTTATTTGGAGTGGGGCATATTTATGTGGCGGATTTTGACCAGATAGAGATTTCAAATCTCACTCGTTCTGTGCTTTTCAGAGAAGAAGATGCTTTCAATCATTCATATAAGGCTGATATTGTGGCCAAGCGGGCAATGGAGATTAATCCGCAAATAAAGGTGATCCCTATTGTGGGTAACCTCTTCTCAGAGGTAGGCTTTGGGTTATACCGCATGGTCGATGTGGTTATCGGTTGCTTAGATAGCCGTATTGCCCGTTACCTTCTGAATAGATTGTGTATGCGCGCTGGTAAGACTTGGATAGACGGAAGTATAGAGAATCTTACGGGAGTGGTGAAGGTATATACTCCCGGCATCAGTTGTTATGAGTGTGGTCTTTCAAGGGAGGAATTTAATAATATCATGCTCCGTACAGGCTGTGCCGATGTGGTTCGTACACAAGGCTCTGCCGGCCGAGTGGCTACCACACCTATCAGCGCTTCGATTGTAGGAGCCGTACAGGTACAGGAAGCCATGAAGGTGATTCATCTGGATACCAGTAACAATGCTCAGTTCAAGACCTTACAAGGAAAAATGTGGCGTTATGAGGGCATGACCAATACGACAAGTATCTATAAATTTTCTTCTTGGAAGAATAATTGCCCAGCCCATGAGCGTTGGGATGTTATAATAGACGGGAAAAACCTGTCGGCAAGAATGAGTGTAAAAGAGGTCATAACTGAGTTGAAATCATTGCTGAAAGTGAAGGCTTTGGAAATCAATATGCGAAACAATAAGTTTATTGATAAAATTATCTCAGACAAGCCTGAAAAGGTGTTTGAAGTAATGATACCTGAGTCGAAATTGGATGATTACATCAATAGCAATGCCGAATTGAGGAAGCTGAGTTATCGAACGCTTTTCCATAAATCTTTCTATGAAAACATTGATTCGGATTTTCCATACCAAGATATGACACTTCAACAGATAGGAATTCCTCTTTTTGATGTGATACAAGTATCAACCAGGAAAGGTCAGTTCTTTGTGCAACTAAGCGGAGATTCCTCTTTATATGTTTAACTGAAAATGGCTTTCGGAAATATACCTGATGATATCAATATTGAGCTGCTGCTTTCTTATTTCCCGGAAGGCTCTCTGAAGGTAGCAATGAGGGGCTTGCATAAACGCAATGCCTATAATGATATCGTTGATACAGAGGAGAAGAAAGATGGAACGGTAGTGGTAGGCGTGGGTAGGAATAGTCTTTACAATGCTTTACCAGAATATATGTTCCATCCGATAGATCGCTTTGACAACATTCCCAAAGTGGAAGAGAAAGAACGATTCACCGAAGAGTATGAAAAGCAGGAGCGAGAGAAAGAACAGGCTTTTAGCTTCTTTTTACCAGTTGATTTGTCGCTGCTAAAATTAAAGGTGAAGATTAGAGAGTGCCTGAATGCGTTTGCAGAGAGCAATAAAGTGTTGAATGACATCTTAGGTGACAGGTTGACGAAAGAACAGCAGAAAAATAGGTTTATCCGTCAGTTGATACCATTTCTCCCTTCGTGTAAGGATATTCGTGGGAACAAAACACTACTGACTTTTTTGTTGCGCAAGGTCTTCATGACCGAGGGACTTCGAATAGATCCTCATAAAGAGGAAAGTGACCTGTCAGACTCCATGCCTCGATATGTGGACTATGTAGGCGGCATTCTGGAGGAAAGCTATGTAAATAGTTCTTATACTGAGGATGTTCTGGTTTATGATGTCAGTTATTGGTCGGATGAAGAATGTAATGATCAGTTTCTAAAGTTCATAGATGACCTAGAGCTCTTTAGGGGTTTTGTGGAAGATTATTTCTTAGCAATAGGAGTTACATTACGCTTTAATGTCAGTGAAGCTGAGGCTCCATTGAGACTCTCTGATGAGATAGTGTTTAATTATTTGAATTACAATACCAATATATAGACTTTATGACAAAAAGAATTTGTTGGAAAAAAGGCATGAGGCTCACTGATCAGATATTGAGAGCTTCTGAAAATAGTAGTGTGGAATTAATAGGAAAGGCTTTTGCTTTGGCAGCGGCTGGCCGATTTGGCCTCTTCCCTTCTTCTCACCCGTTTGAACTGTCATTGAATATTACCAAGGGAATCTTGGATGTGGAATCTTTAAGCTGTCTTGCCATGACAAGAGGCGGACATCTTATAGATGTGAATTACGATACAAGATACACGGGATCGTTTGATACGCGTATCCTGATTCCAGAGGCAAGAGGGGAAAAAGACTTTTTCTTGGTCATAAATGCCCATCCTGACGAATGGAAGGAAACAAATGATGGCTATGAGGAACCAGTTTATTCTTTCTCGTTGATTGCTCCCAACTCTCCTATACCTGAATACGCCATGCCTATAGGTCGTATAGTCGATGATTTTGGTTGGAGAATGGATGATATATACTTTGTCCCTCCATGTCTCTATGTTTCTTCCCACCCCAAGTATATGGAACTGCTCAAGCAATTTGAAGAGGTATTGAAGGAGATTGATAATAAAGCTCAGAAGTACATTAATTCCAGTGGGAAAATTGCCATCCGCATTCTTTGGCCCATCGTGCAGCAACTCATGATAACAGTGGATAAGGAACGCGATTTAATGACTCCTATGATGTTGCTCTCTAATGTACAGAAGTGTGTCAGTGCCTTTGCTTGTGCCTGTGAGTTGGATGATAATCTGACCTTAGCAGATACAGATGTCTATCGAAATTATATATTGGCTCCGTATAATTTTAAGGATGCTTTTCAACGAATCAGGGAAGGGATGGAAATCTGTGTTGCCATTAGTGAGAAAGTGGATAAGTTCCAGTTGGTTGTCGAAGAAGTGGTAGAGACAAAAATGGCTACACCATATATAAGTAATGACCAACTTTTCCAAAACTGTAAGAATCAGACTGCTTATGTGGCTGTGCAGAACCCTGATCCTAATGCAGAAGTTCTTTATTCCATAGACGGAAGTGAACCATCTAGAAGATTAATGAAGAATGGTACCATACCGTTAGATAGTGGTTTCAGCAAGACTAAGATTCCTGAGGCAGATAAAATGATAACTGTCAGGTTGAAGAATGTACTTGATGGAAATGAAAGTGAGATTGCCACATTTACAGTAACACTTCATAAGGACTTTAAAGATTGGAATGGTTTCCAGATTTAAACGATGAATTACCTCAAAACACCTTTGGCTTTTAATAATACCGATTCAAAAAGCCAATTGGTTCGTACCATAGAGGATCGGATAAAGATGCTTGACAATCTGGTTGACTTGATTATTTTTACGCCAAGAGGAAGTTTTGATGCCGATCCGGATTTTGGCTTTGAGTATTGGAATCATGAATACTCTTATATCCATTACAGGGAGTTTAACAGTGAACATACAGGTTATTCTGGTAATGGGTTAAACGATGAGGTGACAAAGGAAGATTGTAAGAAGAGTATTTGTCAGAGTCTGGAATCTTATGAACCTCAGTTGAAAGACGTTAATGTCTCTATAGAGATTAATGCAGCAGAGGTTGAGAAACAACGGAGAAAGAAAGTGTTATCCAAGTATGTGGTCACTATTTCCGTGGAAGGTATTATAGATGACGGTTTAGGGACTACAACCCCTTATAAGAAAGATGTGGTATTCTTGATGGAACCTACAGCTAAGAGATACAGGATGTAAATTGTGGTTGATATGGATATCGAATTAAAGAATAAACTGAATGAGACAATAGAGCAGTTGCGACGTCTCTCAGTAATAGAGGATTTGGATTACGATCAGATGGATCCCGTCTTGAAAATGATGCTTGTAGCCTTGGTCAATGAAGAGCAGAAAATTCAAGACTATGTGGATGGCGCAGCTCAGAAAATCATAGAACGTTACTGTACCGATTTCATCCCATGGGAACAAGTTGGTGCAATTCCAGCCATAACGTTACTTCATCCAACTTTCAGAAAAAAAGATGCAGGTATTATCAGCGTGTACTCTGGGGCTATATTTACTTATAAGTCTGGCACGAGCAAGTTGCCTATAAATTACATTCCTATATTCAATACATCTTTGATATCTTATTTAGATCTTTTTGTACTTACTTATAATAAGCTGCTTCATGAAGGCGAATCATGGGCAGTAGAGATGGGAAGAAAGAATCAAGTCTGGGTTGGGATTGTGATGAAAAATGAGGTGGAGTGCTTGCAAGGAATATCTATGCTCATTAAGGGAACAGGAGGTGTTTATCCAGAACGCATATTGGTTGGCGTAGAGAATTCGGAATTGGAATTTTCTACTATGCGTGAGATGGAGAATATAGAGATGGCCGAACCTTTTGATGCGCAGCAGTCGTCTCGTCAGTTCTTCTCTTTTGTCAATATATGGAAAGAGTGCTTACTAAATATGGAGGATGCTTCTCTTCTATATGTTACAGATTCCCTAAGAGACAGAGATATATTTAAACCACGTGCCTATCCTAAGGTGTTCCAACAATGGCTTGAAAATGATACTTTAGATAGCTTTGATGATAATACTTTATGGCTTCGGTTGGATTTCCCTGATGGCTATTCTGTGCCAGATTCTTTCAGATTTTCGCTGAATGTTTTGCCAGTGGTCAATGTTGATGTCAATAGTCTGACGCTTACTCAGGCTTCACCTATAGCTAAACTGCAAAAACAAGAAGACTCTTTTTTCTTACGTGTGTTGGAAACCAGTTCTGCGTCTAATAAACAAGGTTTTAATATGTCTTCTGATGAGATTATTATCAGGGACTTTGATGCCTCATGTTATCATAATGGAGACTTATATAGAGAAGTACGCCAATTGTATAATAGGTTTATAGACGACTATTACGCTTTTATAGAGTATAATGGTATTAAGGATGGGGAAGTACTGAAAAAGTTGAGAGAGACCATTAATAAATTAGGCAAGAGTGTTGGCCAGACTAATGCAAAATTTAAGTTTGACAGTGGAACCTATGTGATGAAAAATATGGATCAATATCCTCCGACTTCATCTACTAAGGTGAGTTATCTGACAACTCAAGGGAAGATAGGAAATGCACCAAAGGAAGGGGATTTGATGGAGAACAAAAAGGTGCCGGGTATTGAGCAAAAGATTCCTGTTATAGTTTCTGCCATGGGTGGAACTGATAAGGCTACCCAAGATGAACGCTACGAGCTGCTTCGCTATTATTCACTGACCAACGACCGTCTATATACTAAGATGGATGTAGATGCTTTTTTGCGGAAAGAAATCATACAGAAGTTCGGAAAGTCAGAATTTCGACGTATATTCGTGAAGATAAGTATTGAAGGTGCTGGCGGTGCTCATTTCTTGCAGCGAGGACTATACATTGACATAGAGTTCAAGGATAAGAAAAACTATGAAAAAGCCCTCAGGGATTCTTTTGACAAGTTCATGCAGCAGAAGATAGAGGGGAAATCATGTATTGCTATGCCGATTATTGTTCAATTAAAGAACTTGGAGGAATGAGTCTTAGCACACAGCTTCAAATAACGCAACGCTCAATTAAGATAGGGAAACTTGTTGAACGCGGTATCACTACCCGAAAGATGGTCTTAAGTGGTGTAGTTCGCTATAACAAGGATGCAAAGATGTTGGAAAAAGACATTAAGGATGTTTCTACAGCTTTTGCTCAGTTGGGTCTTATGGTGGTAGGTCTTATTCCCGCAAGTGGAGGTGGAGGATCCGGTTCGGATAATTTAGACAATCAAACCACACATACTTTTATCGGGAATGTTTCTGCTGTTTGTCCTTTGCCTGGACTTGGCTGGTTGGGAGAGTTCCCTTTGTCTGCTCTTACGGCATATCAGATTAATGACAGTATCTTGAAATGTGGAAAGACCGTGTATGTTTTGGCTATGACAGGGAGTGGACAGGCTCGCCAGATAATAGCGTGGTTCCAAAAGAAAGCCTATACTTATATCAGAAATAACAATGCGGTTCAGAAAGTCCAGCGAAATGTTGCCGATCCTGTCTCAAATAGTATATATGGATTGATGCCTAGAGTGGAGACACTAATCAAAGAGCATTTATTTATGTTGAAATTTGACTCTGGAAGAACCTATGAAATGAACTTTAGTCAGTCATTCGATGAGAAAAAATGCATACGAAAGGGATTTCTGAAAGAATGGCGGTCTTTACTCCTTTTTCTCCTGTTCATGAGTTATAGCTTCTTAGGCATGGCTCAATCATCAGCGGATATTCAGTCATACATTTCTCAATATAAACAGATAGCTTTGGAACAAGAACGAACGTATGGCATCCCTGCCCCGATTACTTTGGCTCAAGGTATATTGGAGTCGGGAGCGGGGAAGAGTGAACTGACGCGGAACTCCAATAACCATTTTGGTATAAAGGCTCTAGGCGGATGGAGCGGTCGAATTTATCTGGCGTGGGACGATGAAACGGAGAAAAGCCGCTTTAGGTGTTATGATTCTGCCGCTGAATCGTTCAAGGATCATTCGGAGTTCTTGAAGAATAACAGTAGATATAGGGATTTGTTTACCAAGAGTGTCTATGACTATCGAGGATGGGCCAATGGCTTGCAGAGAGCAGGATATGCTACAGCCACTAATTACGCTAAGGCACTTATAGGATATATTGATGCCTACCAGCTATATACAGTGAATGGAGGGGTGAAGCTCCGTGCTGGGAAAACGGTTACCATTACCAAGACCATTACCAGGGAAGAACTGAGTGAGATGAAGGAACTTCAATTGAACGAGTCGGAAGTTTCCGAAGAACAGGAGAGTGTCACCAATACCATCCAGAAGTTTGTTGTGGAAATCAATGATGTCAGATGCACTATCCTGTATCCAGGTGAAACGCTTTCTTCTATAGCGATGAAATACGATATCCCTAAATCCAAATTGTTGGAGTTTAATGAAACTACCAGCGATGAGGATCTGAATGAAGGTGATATTGTTTTTCTGGACAAGAAGAAAGGTAAGTATCAGGGTGCTCAAGATTATTATCGAGTGAAAGAGGGAGATACATTGTACGGCATCTCTCAGCAATTCGGTATTAAACTGGCCAACTTGACGAAAATGAACAATAAAAACTTGTTCTCCACATTGGTTGAAGGGGAAAAGCTTAAGTTGAAATAAATAAAAAACAACAATCAGATATGGCAATTAATTTTGAAGATTTTGCAAACTCAGGAGAATTGTTCGACGGTCATTATAAACTGCTGAAACCTTTGAGTACAGAGGGCGGAACCGCAGATGTCTGGCTGGCTATAGATGTTAATACTATCGACACGTCTTTTGAGGATGGAGAGGAAGAAAAGGGTGCTGAAGAAACTGGTATGACTGTGGCTATAAAGATATACAGGCCCAAGAATGCTCTTGATGTAGAGGGAGAACAACGTTTCAGGGACGAGTTTAAGATAGTCTATGAATGCCGTCATACCAACTTACTGCAACCTACTAGTTTCTCTATATTTGAAGGCATTCCTTATCTTGTTCTTCCTTTTTGCAAGAATGGATCGGCAGAAAATCTGGCAAGTAAGAATCTGACTGATGATGAAATCTGGAAGTTCATACAGGATGTGGCATCTGGCCTTGAGAGGCTTCATTCCAATACCCCCCAGATTATCCATCAGGATATCAAGCCTGGCAATATCTTGATAGATAATAATCATGATTATGCTATTACCGATTTTGGCATCAGCTCAAAGCGGGATGGGGCGCATAGCTATTATTATGATGATGAAAACACGGGCACTCTGGCATATATGGCTCCAGAACGCTTTATGGATGGTGCAGAGCCAATGCCTCAGAGTGACATTTGGGCTTTCGGTGCCACCCTCTGTGAAATACTGACCTGGAATGTGCCTTTTGGAGAAGAGGGCGGTAGCAATCAGTTGAAGTCTGATGCTGTGATGCCTGCTATCCCTAACGTGTCACCTGACATTCAAAAACTTATTCATGCTTGTTTGGCAAAGGAGCCTGGCGACAGACCTACAGCTAAGCAATTGGTTGAGGCGGCCAAGGCGAAGCAGTTCCCTGTTAAGTCTAAGAAACCATTTTATATCGCATTGTCAGTAATAGGAATCTTAGCTATAACGGCACTCACATTTTTCTTGGCGCGCACTACCTCAGATGAACTACCGGTGCTGGTTCCTGAAACACCTGTAGAAGATCGCTATGAGGCAGCATTAAACCGCCTCAGCAGCGAAAATGCCGATACTTTGAATCTGGGGTTGAGGCAGATGGATAGCTTGAGTAGCCTGAATTATGTCCCAGCCATCTATCAGATGGGATTCACTTACGGGTGGTACTCTGCACAGGAGTCGGTAAGGCGGAAGCAGGTTTTAGGCATAGAGATTGGCGATGGATACATGCCTTTGGTGGATAGCTATAGCCATATGGCAGTGGGGTATTTTACCAAAATCATGGAATTGAACGATGCCTCTTATGCAGCCATCAATGCACAGGCCATTTATCGTTTGGCATGTTATTATGTAGAGGAGAACGAAATCTTTAAGAAAGATGCTGATAAAGGTAAAGATTTCCTACTAAAGTCCAGAGAATGGGCAGTAAAAGCCGGTGACACTGCCATGGTGGAACAGATAGACAGGAATTTGACAACATTTGAATAACCATTAATATAGGGATAGAAATGAAATGGAAATTGTTTTTATTACTAGTTTTTTTTGAAGCAATAAGTACAAATGCTCAGGTAGCGAAGTGGATGATACCAGCTGTGTATGATACCATTAGGATGGAGAACAATGGGTATGTGATTGTCACCGATTCTGTGTTTTCCCAAATTTTATGGTCGATTAATGCCAGGCGACTTGCGGTTACAGAAGATTCTTTGATGCATTTTAAGAATAACTATGCCGTTACGTTAAGGCCTACTAGGGAAACCATCACGGGTTTTTATGATCGCTATGGAAACTTCACGTCACTTAGGAATTGCACGATAACCCATAATTATCCGTATTTCGAGAATGGATTCTTGTTGGTGAAAGAGGGCTCATCGTTGCATTTCGTCAATACCGATGCTAAGACGGTGGGGCTAACCTATGAAAACGCCTACCCTTTTTCCAACGGCTATGCCGCAGGCACGGCTTATAAGGATCCCGACAGAAAGAAAGATCCTTATCCGGTACTCGTTACTGCCAGACATGAACCTGTAGTCCTGAATGCCGATGGTAAAGAACTCTCCGACGAAGATATCGACTTCATTTCATCTGTGAATGATGAGGGCATAGGTGTGGTGGTGGCTCAAAAGAAGGTCTATTTCTTTCACGCTGATGACCAAAAGCTCACGCCAGTATCCCCTGAGAGAGAGAATGATGAAGCAGATCAAGTGAAAATAGATGGTAGAATGAACAAGGCTCTGCTAAAACAGCCAGATGGGTCAAGTGTGTTGTACGCCAATGCAGAAAATGGTAAGGAAGTATCCATTACGTTCGATGCTATCATGATACCTCTTTCGGTGATGTATGATAGTGGGGAATATGTGTATCAGAAGAAAGCTGATGAACCAGTGAACACACCCTTACAGACAGTTGAGAAAGATGGAAAGCTGGGCATCGTGTGGCCTAGTCTTAACAATGCCGAGGTTCTTCCTCCCCAGTTCACTGATGTGCCTTTGCTCTATGAAGACAGGGCTTTTGTGAAAGTGGGCAGGAAGTATGGCATGGTGGCAGTGAATCTGGATGAGGGCTTCCGCTTAACGTTGAACAGAGGAGACAATGTACCTTTCAGACATCAGAAGCTAAAGACTGTCATCCGCCTGGATATGCCTGTGGGTATTTCCTCTTCAGATACACAGATAGAGGTGGATCCCGACTCAGGATGTGAGGTGGATTTGACTTCTGTAGAAGGGCGAGATACAGATTCGGGCAACTACATTCAGTATAATTGTATACTTACTAT
>JAEEGK010017828.1_pt1 | contig 15433 bp, 10 predicted proteins | sample 8958771 | NCBI WGS metagenome assembly JAEEGK01 (sample SAMN16246547, study PRJNA631951) | gut metagenome | biome: gut microbiome; feature: rumen; material: SC-attached | host: Bos | place: Iran: Karaj | collected 2018-10 | reverse complement strand
CTTCTGCTTTAGGTTCCTGGGCAACCACGCGACCTTTTCCAGTATATTCGACATTCATGCGGATGTTCCCCATCACTTCGAGGGCATCCTTCAACGAAAGACCTTGCAAGTTCGGCATCTTGCTTGCCACGGCATCACCGAGCAAAAGCGTTTTACCCGTCGTTCCGCCCATATCGACGCGTTCCGAAATCACACGACGACCCTTGCCTTCGAAACGCACCTTGCAGTAATTTTTTCTAGCGTAATCCTTGGCCGCAACAACCGTCATCCCGGCAAAATCCTTGTCGCAAGGAGATCCCAGCTGCACCTGTTTCAAGTTATGCGCAATCGGGGAAAGCCGCGGATGGTAATAAACACCTTCCATGATACGACGGAAAATAGGCCCTGCCGTAAGGCCACCCACATGTTTTCCTTGCGGATCATCGACAAGCACCAGGCATACATAACGAGTATCCTCGGCAGGCGCAAGCCCGATGAACGAAGCCACCTGTGAATTGCGGTCATAAGAACGTGTCGCTGCATTATATTTTTCAGCCGTTCCCGTCTTGCCGCCAAACAGCACGTCGGTAAGTTTATGCGAAGCTACACGCTTAGCCGTACCGCTATTCACCACGCGGTTCAGCATTTTGCGGATAGACGAAGCCGTCTTTTCAGAAACGACTCGGCGAAGTTCCACAGGTTTGTTGCGTTCGACAACGTCTCCGTTCGAATTGCGCCATTCCTTCACAATTTGCGGACGCATGAGCACCCCGCCGTTCGCAATCGCCGCATACGCCATGACCATCTGGATCGGAGTCGTCGAGACCGCGTGCCCAAAGCCCATGGTCTTTAAGGTTCTGTCGTCACGGGTGAGTTCCGTCGGCGTCAAAAGTTTTCCGTTTTCTTCGCCATCGTAGTTGTCAAACGCCCTAGTGCCAATACCAAAAGCACGCGCCATCTTGAACAAGCGTTCGGCCCCCACTTCAGAGGCAATCTTCGCAAACACGATGTTCGAGGACTGCACCATGGCCTCGCTCATGTTCATGTCGCCATAGACGTGCGTATCACAAATCTTTTCAATTTTCGGGTTCCATTGCCAGCAACGTCCTTCGTTCGCATAAACCTTGTCGAGGCCGACGACATGATTTTCAAGGGCAGCCGCTGCGGTAATGACCTTGAACGTAGAGCCCGGTTCATACGACATCGAAATGATTTCGTTTTTCGCCATGCGCCCGATGCCTTGAATCTTGGAATTAGGATCGAACGTCGGGTAGCTCGCCATCGCCAGAATTTCGCCCGTATAAGGATCAACGACCACGGCGCTCGCGCTCGTCGCCTGGAACTCGGCGACGCCGTCTTTCAAAGCCTTCTCGACAATTTCCTGCATGTTGCGGTCAATCGTCAGCACGAGATTCAGGCCGGATTTCGCCTCGACAACATTCTTCGAACGGTAGTAAACTTCACGGCGGTGCACATCCTGGACACTCACTCGAATTCCTTCGTCACCGCGGAGACTATCGTCAAAAATTTTCTCCATGCCCATGCTGCCGCTGCCGTTATAGCCCACCTTGCCTACAATCTGCGAGGCAAGCGAACCCTGCAAGAACAAACGGCTATAGCCCAAGTTGTCGCTCGTATCGCGCATGCTTTCGGCAAACACGATACCGTTACGGTCCAGAATCGAGCCACGCTCGGCATACAAGTTTTTCGTATGCGTCACCATGGACTTTGTATTCACCTGATACACGCCACGGTTCAAAATCTGGATGTCAAACGTCTGCAACACAAGCACACCAATCGTGCAGAGGACAAGGCACTTTAATATGAACAGGGGATCTGCGCCGTACTTATTCATTCGACTCCCCCGTCACCATAATTTTCACCGGAACATCGTAAAGCCCAAGCCCCGCGCGTTCCGCGAAATCAGCAAGATAATCCATCGACGTGAGCTTGTTGATTTCAAAATCCTTCAAGAGAATTTCGCGGTTGAGCAAGCTCGCCTTTTCACGCAGTCCATAGAACGTACCGTAAAGACGGTTGATACGGTTCTGCATATACACCGGAACCATAAAAACAAGCACAAGAACAAAGAGCGGCACGACAACCATCACGGCGCTCCTTCCTGGCTTAGCGGATTCATTCTGCACATTATCGATCATACTCTTTCATAGATCCTTAATTTGGCAGAACGAGCCCGGCTGTTCCTGTTGATTTCTTCGGCCGAGGGCAAAATCGGCTTGCGGTTCACTTTCTTCAAACGCTGGTGGTTTCCACCGCACATGCACACCGGCAAGTTTTCCGGACAAATGCACGCTTTCTCAAATTCCGCCGCAGTTTCCTTGACACAGCGGTCTTCGACCGAATGGTAGCTCATCACGACCAGACGACCACCTACCTTGAGGCAGTCTACAGCCGCACGGAGACTGTCTTCGATTTGCTTGAGTTCGCCGTTCACTTCCATACGGATAGCCTGGAACACGCGGGCAAGCAAGCTGTTCGCCTCACGGCGCTTGTCCGGGAATACAGCTTCGACAACAGCCTTGATATCGCTCGGGAGCACATCGCGATTTTCGAGAGCAATTTCTTGAACTTTGTCCTTAATGCGGGAAGCCAGTTTAAATGCGCGATCCATATCGGCATTCTTGCGGAGCGCTTCGGCGAAATCATCGGCGCTCACCGTGCGGAGCCATTCCTGCGCGGACACGTTTTCGCGACGATCCATGCGGAGGTCGAGCGGATTGTCGCCCACAAACGTAAAACCGCGGCTGGAGTCATCTACCTGATGGCTGCTGATACCGAGATCGTAAAGAACGCCGTCAAGCGTGTCCGGCGCTATTTCGTTTCCGAGTTCACCAAACGGAACCGGATGGACAATAAACTTGGGGAGAACGCCCTGGAGGCGCTTCGTTGCAAACTGGACGGCTTCGTCGTCGCGATCAAACGCATGCAGCACGCCTTCGGAATTCAACCTTTGCGCAATAGCATAAGAATGGCCGCCTCCGCCAAGGGTGCAGTCCGCATACGCTCCGTCAGCCCTGATGTTCAGACCGTCAAGGCATTCTTCAAGCATCACCGGATCGTGATAGAATTCTCTCCCTTGAACTCCAGCGACCGCGGCTTCGGAAATTTCATTTATATGTACTGACTTGCGGAGGTACTTATCGGCCATTATCCCCCTCCGTCAAACCTTCACCATAGAACGCGGCATCGAATGCGTCGATAGCTTCATTTGTCTGTAAGCCATACTTTTCGTTGAAGCGTTCAGGATTCCATAATTCGAGAGTCTTACCGCTGGCCTGCACGTAAAGCACTTCGTCTTTAAGGCCGGCATACTCCAGCAAAATCTTCGGAAGTAAAATGCGGTTCTGGCCATCAAGCTCCACAACTGTGGGGCAAAGGCCTCTCCGAACTAAGTCGGTTTGACGGCGGTCGGACCGGCTGTCCAAGTCCGCCATGAATTTCTCGTACTCCGACAGGACGAACAACCGGAGGGTGCGGTCCGGGCCACGAGTGACCACGAATTCGTTCCCTTCGACAGCCGTGAGCTGACGACGGAATTCCCTAGGGAAGGAGGTCCTTCCCTTTCCATCGATCGCCGTTTGGGCTTGTCCTATGAAAGAAGTGAAATCCATATTTGACACATTTTACCACAACACTTATCACACGTGGTAAATATACCCACTTCCACCCACCATGGCAATACAAAACAGGACGAAAACTTAAAAAAACCATACTTTTAATATTTGTTATCGATTTTTTTACACAAAGATTTGCTCATTAGAGCAGTAACTAAATAATATTTGCGTAAGTTTTATATTACAATGGGGTAAGGGGTTAAAAATTGGACCGTAGGGAGTTGTGAGCCGAGGACTATTCTAAATTTCCTTCAAACACGCTGCAATCAACGAATAACCAATAACTAGCGACCAACAACTAAAAATGCTTCTCCGCATTCCTGAATTTTACGATTCCTTCCATTGCATTGCAGCCAAATGCACCGACACCTGCTGCATCGGTTGGGAAATCGACATCGACGATGCAAGCGCCGAACACTACGGTTCGATCGAAGGGGATTTCGGCGATACGCTCCGTCATAACATCGAGAACGGACATTTCAAATTGAGTCCCGGCGACCGATGCCCGTTCTTAAGGCAAGACGGACTATGCGACATGATCTGCCACCTCGGCGAAGAAAGTCTCTGCGACATTTGCCGAGAACACCCGCGATTTGTCGAAGTTTATGGAGACGTAATGGAAAAGGGACTCGGACTCTGCTGCGAAGAAGCCGTACGCCTCCTGCTCGCATCAACCGGAAATGCGCACTCACCCATCATCTTTGCCGAACGCGATATAGACGACATTCCCGACGAAATTCCCGAAGACGCGCTCGAAGCCCGCAACGCCATTTTCGAGGAACGAGAACATTTGTTCAAAATCCTTGCGGATTACGACAGGCCGCTCAACGACCGTCTCATCGAAATTCTGGACTTTGCTGCAGAAACAAGCGGTTTCAACATTTCCTATCAAAGCGAAACCGGCGCATCCCCTATTACAGATAAAAAAATTGCAAACAACATCCAGCAGTCGTGGATCGACCTTTTGGGCAAAGGCGAAAGTTTCGGCCCTGCCTGGGACACCGCCTACAGGCAAATCAAACAGACTTACACCATGCAAGGGACCGACCATTCGACACCGTCCCTTTTTACAGACCAAGACGGTGAAAAAGTCATCGCTTACTTGCTGTTCCGCTATTACATGAAGAGCCTTTTCGACGGGAACAGCCTTGTCAAAGTTGAATTCGCCCTCTACTTCTGGACAATGCTAAAGAAATTCGGGAGAATCTTTGCACAAGCAAGCTTCATCCCCAACGAGCCAACCGCCAAAATCGCCGCCATCAAGCTACTCAGCAAGCAAATCGAATACTCCGAAGAGGTCATGGAAATTTTCGAGACAGAATTCATGGAAAACCCAGCATTTTCGGTGGAGAATTTCAAGAGAATCCTTGCAGAATAGGCTCTATACATAGTTAGGGGCAAATTTTTACATTTTTTCCCCCTATTTTTGACAAAAATCACAATTCGGCCCCGTATTTTTTGGTATTTTACAACATGTTTAAATCGCGATCCGCGGGATCATTGTAATAACGCTTTTAGGAGTATGTGTATGCTTAGTCGCATCTTCAGTTTGATTGTCTTTGCAGCAGCAATGAGTTTTGCCCAGTTCGCACCGGAACCGCAAGTCGCCAACATTACACTAATGATGGATTCCACGACGAATCAGCCCATGAAAATGGACTTTTCCAAGCATCTTTCAGGTATCAGCGATCCGGGCATTTTGTTCAGCCATTTCAGCAACCGACCGCTGCTCATTTACTATTTCAGCCCCAAGTGCCCGCACTGTCAAAAGCACTTCCCCGAAATCCAGAACCTCATCAAGGAATATGAACCCAAGGGGCTCACGGGCATCGCTATCGGTCTGAACGGTGGCATCAAGAAAAATGACATCCGCATGTTCATCGACCAGTATCACGCAGCCATCCCCGTATTCCAGGATACCGACAGCAAATTCGGGCCGACCTACGGCACAGGTTACATCCCGGTCGTCTTTCTTGTACAAAAAGACGGCACGTTCTACCGCTACGAGACACTCAACGAAGCGAACATGAACCATCTGCGCGCTACGCTGAACAACATTTTGAAGAAATAGCATATCGTAGCATCTTTCGGCTTCTTTGTTATTCCCGCCTCCGAGCGGGAATCCCCATTTTTAGACAGCCCCGACCTCTGTTGGGGTCTTTTTTATATTGTCGGCGGGACTCACAAAGCTCTGCGAGCTTTGTAGCCTCTGCTGCGGCTCGGCAATGCCCGAGCAAGCTCGGTCGCTGCGCTCGCCTTACGCAGAGGTCGAACTTGGCTTCTCCTGTTGCACCAAACGGTATGAAAAAGGCTCCCATACGGGAGCCTTTTTCATACCGTCGGCGGGAGTCGAACCCACGACCCGTTGCTTAGAAGGCAACTGCTCTATCCAACTGAGCTACGACGGCGTAGTCTTAATAAAGGTGGCTCAAATATAACAAAAAATTTGTTTTTTCGTCAATTTTTCGCTTAGGCCGCACCCTATCCCTCCAAAAAATTTACATCATCCCCATTGCCATTATCGGGAATTTTATTTACATTTATGCATGAATTCAAATATTTGCATAAACAAAGAGAGCGACCCCGGCAAAGCATTGCGACGCAAACGCCAAAAGCCGCATCGCCCCCACGGAGAAATTTATGAAGATTATCGACATCCTGAAGCAAGACAAGATGAGCCTCTCCTTCGAGGTGTTCCCGCCCAAGAAAGAAACGAGTTTTGAGAACGTAAAAGCAGCAACTGAAGCCATCGCAGCGCTCCATCCCGCATTCATGAGCGTTACATACGGTGCAGGCGGCGGCGTCAGCCAATACACGATCGAGATTGCAAAGAATCTCAAGTACAATTTCAACATTCCGATGCTCGCCCATCTGACTTGCATTTCAAGCAGCAAGGATACAATCCACCAGCGCATCGAAGACATGAAGGCTGCCGGCATCAAGAACGTGATGGCGCTCCGTGGCGACCTGACGCCGGAACTTATCGCGAATGGCCGTGGCGACTGCGACTACCACCACGCCGTTGAACTCATTCGCGAACTCAAGGCAAGCGATTCAGACTTCTGCATCGGTGCAGCCTGCTACCCCGAAAAGCACCCCGAAAGCCCGAACCAAGCCGAAGACATCAAGCACCTCAAGGAAAAGGTCGAAGCGGGCGCGGACTTTCTCACGACGCAGATGGTCTTCGACAACAACCTTTTCTTCAGCTTTTTGTACAAGCTCCGCGACGCAGGCGTGAACTGCCCGGTGCTTCCCGGCATCATGCCTATCACGAACGCGAACCAGGTCGAACGCGCCATCAAGCTTTCGGGCTCGTTCATGCCGCAACGTTTCAAGTCGCTCGTCGATAAGTTCGGTAGCGATCCGGACGCCATGAAGCAGGCGGGCATCATCTACGCGACAGACCAGATTATCGACCTGTATGCGAACGGCATCACGAACGTCCACGTTTATTCCATGAACAAACCGGATGTGGCCGAAGGAATCATGAAGAACGTCTCCGCGATTCTCGGCAAAAACTTCGCCGGGTAATTAATGCGCCGTCATTACGGCGCCATTTTCAATGTCGTCATGTTGAAGGGTGAAGCCCTGAAACATCCAGTAATTTCTACCATAACAAGATTTAACTGGATTCTTCATCCTTGCAGGACTCAGAATGACGAGATGTAAGGATTCAACTATATACAAAAAAGACCTGGCCGTAAGCTAGGTCTTTTTGAATTATCCCTGAGACAATCTACTTTGACGAAGAGCCTCTAATTTGGCTTGCATTTCAGCAATTTGTTCATCGGATATTCCCATTTCACGCAAAACAGTTTCAGTGTCGTCACGATTCTGCGCCAATTCCGCTTTAGCGTTTTCAGCCATCGCCTGAGCATCGGCAATTTCCTGGCGGTAAACATCGCCGGCACTGACGAATCCATACTTCTGTCCAATGCTTTTGAACGCCATGTTCAACTCCTTCAGAGCGTCTTTATCAAGATACTCCGTCAAATATACACTAATTTTTTCTAGCAAACAAGAGCGCTCCTTGTTAGGCATTTTTTGCAGTTTCGGCTTGAACTGGTTGAATACCTCAAGGATTGCATTCTTGTCGTAAGCGTGCGCCATCGCCGCGATTCCGAGGCCTGTCGTTACATCTTCGCAAGCGAGGCAGTCGCTGACCGGAATATCCGACATGTTCACGAACGCACAGCGGAACGGCAAAACCATACCATGAAAATATGCGGGATAATCCTTTTCAAGTAATTCAAGCGGGTTCCAGTTATCACGTCCATTGTAGAATATCATCGCCATCGTCGGGAGTCCGTCGAATAGGCGGCCCTCGTCAAAGCGTTTCATCACGGAACGCATGTAACGCGCAAGCTGATTGAACATATCGGCATCGCGGCCAGACTTATGTTCCACAAGGATGCCCACAAATACGGGAGCGCCCGTCAAGACATTCACGCGGAATGCCAAATCCGCGTCACCCGTTTCATAGACCTCGGAATACGAATCCGGAATGCGTACAAGCGTATCCAAATTTACCGCAGCGAGGAACTCCCCCACATCAATATTTATTTTACCTGCAAGTTCCAGCAAGTACCTGAGATGTTTTACATCTGCAAATAGCCAACGGAAAAAAGCATCGTGAGGCTTTTTTGCAGTCTGTTTTTCTTCCATAAAAATCCTTTCTCTTTTTTAGAGACAAGTTCATAAAAGCAATGATATAAGAAAGGATTTAGATAACGATAAATAAAGTCAGTTCATCAGAACCGTCGACTATAATCTAACAAACACGTTCAAGAAAAACAAGGGGGCGTTTTGCAAAGCATCCATTTTGCAAACAACCGTTTGCACGAGCGTCGCGGCAACCAAGCTTGCTTGTGTTGACATGACCGAGTAGCAGGTTGTTCTGCAAACAACCGTTTGCACGAGCGTTGCCGAAGGAATCATGAAGAACGTCTCCGCGATTCTCGGCAAAAACTTCGCCGGGTAAAAAGGAACCCACCGGCAAAGCCGGTGGTTCTTCATATGCGGGCCCTGCCCTAGGATACTAGCAACGCGTCACGTCGCGTCGGTCAATCTGCCACTTGCGATTTCTCCTTACCGGCGGCCCGTAAACGGGCTAGAGCTTACCCAACATTGTCAACTGGTCTCCGTACTGGTCTTCCTTCAGTTGATTTTGGATATACGCTGCAATTCTTGACGTATTTTTTCCAGTCGTGTCAACATAGTAGCCACGGCACCAAAATTCCCTGTTCCGGTATTTGAACTGGAGCGATTTGTACTTTTCGTAAATCATCAGACTACTCTTCCCTTTCAAGTATCCGACAAATCCGGAAACCGATACTTTGGGAGGTATCTCGACCAACATGTGGACATGATCCGAGCAAACCTCGGCTTCCAATATATTGACCTGTTTCCATTCGCAGAGTTTTCTCAGAATTGCTCCGATTTCAGTTCTCTTTTCCCCGTAAAAGACCTTTTTTCTAAATTTGGGAACAAACACGATATGATATTTGCAATTCCACGATGTATGTGCCAATGTGTTATTATTTCTATAATTCATTTTAAATCCTTTGGTTTTATTGTGATGCAGTTGGCAGACCGCATATCAAAAGTAACCAAGGGATTTCTTTTTTCCCGAGGACTCAACGCCAGAAGGCTCTTTTGAACCACCGGCCTAGCCGGTGGTTTTCGGTTATACAAAAAGACCTAGCGTGTGCTAGGTCTTTTGGAGAATAGTTTTAAGTTTTACTCGACTTGGTAATTTTTTATGCAACGGAGAGGAAGACCTTCAGATCTAAATCCTGTTTGAAGGCTTGCGCTCGAGACGTTTATAGACCAATGGTAAGGCATGATGCCATCCGCTGAAATATTTACGGTTCTACTCCAAAAAGAAGCAATATTAAGATTATGAAGTTTACCATTTTCACATCTTCCAGAACGAACAGCAGAAAAACCAGATTCATTCGTCGCATTTTTCCAAGATGTAAAGCCCTTGGATTGTTGAGCGCTATAATCAATATTATCAAATAAGGCAGTCCATTCAGATTTTATCGGAATGTGCCAACCATTGGGGCAAATTCCTTGAGAAGTTCCCTCATTAGGCAATTCATCTTCTGTATTCCATTTACTGTCAATATTCAACGCAGCCGCCCAAGTATAATATCGTCCACCCTTTAAGCAATTCAAAGTATCATTATTATAACACCAACTTTGACCAACTAGATTAGGATTATTTTTGTCATAATAGTTTAGATTTTCCGCCATTACAGTATATCCATTTATTTGAACCGTTTTATAAATTCGTCCATCTCGGGAATCCGTAAGCGTACCATACTTAATATTATTACTATTAGCAAAGTAATCTTTTTCACCGAGATCATAAGCATAAACATCAGGATTAATAAATTGATACTGTTGTGCATAATAACGGCATACCTTAGATCCATCTAAACTAAACAATCCCTCATAACTTCTAGAACAACCTGCTATCGCTCTATGCCAATAACCAGTTTCAATGCATACATATTTAATTTGGGGTCTAAACGGATCTACAGCATTTTCGCCAACCGTGTTGCACTCACCCAATTCATCAGTCTGCGTCGGCACTCTCCAATCTTTACGTCCTATATTTGCAACAAGCGTTACAGCGTCTGTTCTGCATGCATATTGACATTTCGCTATATATTTTATATCAGCATTAGCCAACAAGCCTTCTTCAACTTTTTCATACCCGAAATTAGCTTCGAGATTCACGGCCTTCAACGAATCAGAGCGCACAAGGCTTGTGACAGCCGTTTTAATGCTAGAGGAGCCACACTCATTGTATTTTGAATCGCAACGATAAACAGCGGCATCCGTATAGCCTTCCATGAATATGAAATATCCATCCGGAAGGGCTCTCAACGAGAGATTCTTTCTGACAACGTTATTTGCACCTCGTGCGTTCACGAAGTTCGGGCCAGAAGTTCCATTGAAAAGCAACACGTAGTCATTTACATCTATCCAATTTGTGGGTTCGCCATCTGCGGGGTTATTCCTCACGTAAAGTTCGCCCTTGAATTTGCACTTCTCGTTAAACGTACGGTCACCCAAGTCTTCGTCCGGGTCGATTTGCATGGTCTTTACGATATGGTCGCCGGAGCAATATTCCTCCACGGTCGATTCGTTCCAATTATGGACTGTTTTGCCATCGGCTTGCAAGGTCCTGCAGACATACATGGAATCTTCGGAGAATTTTTCTTTATCTGCAATGCCATAATGGCAGGCTGTGTTCAGGTCTTCTTCTAGAGTTCCGGCAAGCGTCCAAACGTATTCATCGTCAATTTTATCACACTTTTGGATTTCGTAACTTTCTTCATCCAACCAAGATTGATACAATTTAGCGACGCCCATTACCTCATCTGTGCACACGCCGAGCCCGGTTTCCTTGACCCACTTCTTGCCGTTGCACCACCAGTAGGCATGACCGGTTGTCGTGGCGAGGTTTGCATTTTTCTCGTCGAACAATCTCTTTTCGCCGATTTTATCCGCACCGCATGCACCGAGATAAAATGGAGAAGACGGATCGTTCGCAAGTTCTTCAGGAATCTTGCCGTTCGGGACGACATCTTCAAGGGAGGGGCCGGAAGGATCGTAGCTTTCGACGTTGCAGGTACCGGACCGGTCGTCCGTCAGGTTGCCGTCGTCGTCACGGCATACGGTCCTGCACTTGTAGGCGCTGGCATCGGTATTATAGCCGAAATAGGCGAGACCTTCATGGCCTTCTTCGCGGCCCTGGCAGGGATCGACCTTGCCGTATTCGCATTTGTCGCCTTCGCACCGGCACAGCATGCTGTAGTCGGCATTGTCGACCGTGAATACGGCGAATATCTTTGCATTTGCGGCAGTCGCGTCGCACTTTCCGGCTTCGGCAAACGCGATCTGTTCAAGGTCAATTATCGGGTACCAGACCTTTTCGCTGCGGTTGTATTCGAAATAGCGGAAATAGCCGCCCTCGACTTCGGACTTCTGGACCTTGCTGTACCGGTCGACTTCGACAGCCTTGGCCGTATCGAGCTTGTAGGCGCTGACAAGGCCGTTCTGGATAATCTTGTAGTAGACGTCGTCCTCCCCGCCGGTATAGTCGTCCGTTTCGCATTCGCCACCGTAAAGCATCGCCGGTCTCACGTTGCCGTCATCATCCAACGCGCAGTTCCACCTGAAGAAGTTCGCGTTGACGAGCAGGGCCAGGTAGTCCACGAAGAACAGGCTGCGCCTTTTGCCGGCGTAGGTCGTCTCGACGGCGGTGTTGAGGTCGCCGTTTTCGGCGAATACCTTGCGGTAGTCGTTGTAGACCTTGTTGAAGCCCGGGACCTTGTTGCGCTGGTCGATGAGCGCCATCACCCAGACGATGCCGTTGAAGTATTCGTTCAGGCCGATACCTTCGCTGCCCGGCAGGTAGTGTTCGAAGGCGGGGAGCGTCAAGACTTTCTCGTCCTTGACCAGGGCGAGCGCCTTGGCAAGTTCCGCGTTCGCCTGGGCGACGGCATCGGCAAACGGGACTTCGCCCTTCCGGACAAGCTTTTTCACGCGTTCGACCTTGTAGTCCGTCAGGAAGTCGATGACCACGGTGTCGGATCCGTCGGAGAGGTCCACGATGGCGTTGTAGATGACCGTCGTCGAGGTGGAGCCGTTGCCGCCGAACGCCGTGAACCCGTTGGAATTGGAAAGGCTCATCTTGATGCGGAGCTGGACGAGCGGGCTGCTCAGGTTCGTCAGGTCGAGGTCGCCCTCGAGACGCGCGACCTTGTATTCGGTGACCTTTTCGTTCGTCTCCTCGACCGTCACGAAATCCTTCCTGTCCGTGCCGTCGGCGAAGAGGTCCGTGACGAACATCTTGCCGGTCGCGTCGAGATTCCTGTCCAGGTCCGTCACGGTGAGTTCGGCGTGGTCGCCGCCCTTGAAGCCGGCCCAAAGCTGTTCGTAGATCTGTTCGGAACCGAAGCCCTTTTCGGCCTGTACCGGGAAACGCACCACCACGTGCTTGCCGTAGACCCTGCTGTCGGAGGTCTCCATCGGGATGACGATCGGCGTCCTGACGCTGCCGCACTGGACCCAGACCGTGACGGTGCCCGCGTCGAAGTCCTTCTCCGGATCGCCGTCCACGCGGCAGGCCCTGCTCTCGAGTTCGTCGCTCAGGCTGCTGTAGGCCTGGTCGAACTTGTCGTCGAGCTGGCCGGAGGCGCTGCTGAATATGTTGTCGACATCGTCGGTTATCTTGTCCATGTCGGCGTCCTTGCCCTTCAGCGATTCGAGCCACTGCTGTTCCGTGCCCGTGTAGCCGCCTTCCTTCGCGATTTCGTAGGCGGACTTGCCGCTTGCGCCGGTGCCGCCCTTCAGGGATTCGAGCCACTGCTGTTCCGTGCCCGTGTAGCCGCCCTCCTTCGCGATCTCGTAGGCGGACTTGCCGCTTGCGCCGGCGTCGCCCGTGGCGCCCTTGCCGCCCTTCAGCGACTCGAGCCACTGCTGTTCAGTGCCCGTGTAGCCGCCTTCCTTGGCGATCTCGTAGGCGGACTTGCCGTTTGCACCGGAGGAACCGGTGTCACCCTTGCCGCCCTTCAGCGACTCGAGCCACTGCTGTTCAGTGCCCGTGTAGCCGCCTTCCTTCGCGACCTCGTAGGCGGACTTGCCATTAGCGCCGGTGTCGCCGGTGGCGCCCTTCGTGCCGTTCGTGCCGCTTGCGCCGGTGGCGCCCGTGTCGCCCTTGTCGCCTTTCGCGCCCTTCGTGCCGGTATCGCCCGTGTCGCCCTTGTCGCCCTTCGTGCCCGTGGCACCGGTGGCGCCGGTATCGCCCGTGTCGCCTTTCGCGCCGGTGGCGCCGGTCTTGCCCGTCGCGCCTGTCGCGCCCGTATCGCCCGTGTCGCCCTTCGCGCCTTTCGAGCCGGTATCGCCCGTGTCGCCCTTCGCGCCCTTCGAGCCGGTGGCGCCCTTGTCGCCCGTGTCGCCTTTCGCGCCCTTCGAGCCGTCCTTGCCGTCCACGCCGGCCTCGCCGTCCCTGAAGACGCCGATCGTGTCGCCGTCGCAGACGATCGCGAAGCCGGACCTGTCCTTGAGCTGCCTGGAGCCGCAACGGTAACGTATGGCGTCCTGCTCGCTCAGCGCGATCCAGTCGCCGTCCGTACAGACGTACATCGTCGCCGTGGATTTCACGAACGCCATGGAGCCTTCGGTCTTGTCGCTGCAGTCGTCGGGATCGAGGGCGCTGACCGTCGTGAAGCTCTGGCCGACGTCCTCGGTCATGAGCACGTCGTCGCCGCAGCCGGCTAGATAGAGGGACATCGCGGAAGCCGCGATGGAAAGTTTCAGGGGGAGTCTGTTCATTTCATTCCTACCGTGCGCCGCCGCGGGCCGGGCCGCCTTCGATCGCGAAGGCTGTCGCCGCCGCCGGGGAGCGCATCCTTTTGTTACAAAATTCCTACGAAATATAGTTTTTACGGGCACGGCTGTAAAGATTGACACGGGCAATCAAGGAAACGAAAAAATGTTCCGCTCAAGGATCAGCAGAAAAGTAAAAAAGTCGCCAAAAGTGGTAAAAAAGGAAAATACCAGGCCAGCAACAAAACAAGGGAACGTTTGGAAGACTGATTCAAGCTTTCAGCAGGACCGTTTTCAACCTCATAATGTGACAGAGAGCAAAAAAAATAGGGATAGGGGGCTATTTTTTTCAAAAAATGGTGCTTTTTCATTTCGAACACAAAAAAACAAGCACATTTTTAGCTATGCTTTATATATATTCAAGGCAAGGGCATCATCGATGCTCAAAGTTTTAAAAAAAGGTTTATAATGCTCTCTTATCAAGACGCCTACAAGATTGCGGACACGGTCCACAAAGGTCAGCAGGACAAAGCTGGCGGCCCCTACATCGATTTTCTTCAAAATGTCGCTGATTACCTCAAAAACAAAGGCGAATCAGAAGACGTCCAAGTACTCGCTATTTTGCAAGATTCAATCACTCCCAGCACACAAAAAACTCCGGACGACATGGTCAAGATGGGTGTTCCGGCAGACATAGTTGACCTCATCCAAAAGATGACCTACCACAAGAACCAGTCCTGGATTGACGAATACAGTTGCCATCTGATGGAAAAGGGAGTTCCCGCCGAAGACGCCACCTATGACGCCCGCGAAAAGGACTTTGTCCGTTTCGTCGAAACGCTCAAGGACAATCCGAGAGCCGCAAAAGCGAAGAGCGCCATTCTGAACGTGCTCCTCGAAGACAAGTACATCCATCGCCAGGAACGCCGCGAACTCAAGACGAAGTTCCGTCTCAAGAAGTACAAGGCTGCAATTCAAGCGCTTGGAGTGTGAGTTAGACGAGTAGGTTACAAGGCGAGCGTCGCAGCGGCAAACCTGTTTGCCGATATGACCGAACCGCAGTACCTGACGCCAAAGGCGTCAAAGAACGCCGCTCCGCGGCTACAGACGAGAGACGAGAGAAATCTCGTCTTTTTTCATCTCTCGTCTTTCGTCTCTCGTCTAAAAAGCACTAGCCTATCTGATACTACGCGTCATCCTGAGCGAAGCCCGTAAGGGCGAAGTCGAAGGATCCATTATTTCAGGAAAGGCCCGCCTTTACGGCGGGTTTCTTCTTTTTGAGAGCAATATATTCTATTGCCACTCCACCGCCTATTTACTAATTTTACACCGTAATTTTTTTAGCCCTGACGGGCACAAACCCCTAAAAAGGAACACAACAATGGCAAACAAAGTCTATAACTTTAGCGCAGGACCGTCTGTCCTGCCGGAACAGGCACTCAAGGAAGCATCTGCTGCATGCATCGACTACG
>JAEEGK010017825.1_pt1 | contig 15434 bp, 6 predicted proteins | sample 8958771 | NCBI WGS metagenome assembly JAEEGK01 (sample SAMN16246547, study PRJNA631951) | gut metagenome | biome: gut microbiome; feature: rumen; material: SC-attached | host: Bos | place: Iran: Karaj | collected 2018-10 | reverse complement strand
TTCTTATTTTCTTTTTCCTTCTTATTTTCATTTTCCTTCTTATTTTCATTTTCTTTATTTTTTTCATTTTCCTTATTTTTCTTTCCTTTTCCTTTAACAGCTTTTTTTGAAATTAAAACACCAAACTCACTAAAAGGAATATAAGAACCAGGACCAGGATAATTATCTTTATTTCCAGGATACTTATATCTTTCACCAATTTTAGTATATCTATCATTAATATACAAACTATTAAATTGTCTCCCAAAAGTAGAAGGCATAGTATAACAAGGACCAGGTACTTTATTATCAATAAATTTAAATCTATCTTCATTAGGAGAACCAAAAGAATAAACTCTCATATTTCTAATATTACTAGGAGCATATTTACCATCTTTATTAATATTAATAACACTACTATAAACACCAGGTCCAGGCATTCCTTTTTGACGTTTAACATTATAATCATATGATAATTTTCCTTTAAGTTGAAATGATGGTCCTCCATTACCAAATTTAAAACGAGGTGGTATATTATAATTTCCTGGACCTGGTACTTTTTTATTATATATTTCTCCACTTATTCTTGTCTCTGAACGACCTGGACCAAATTTAAAGTAATGTCCTCTTATGTGAGTTGGATAGTCATCGTAGTCACGAAGAATTCTATAGAAACCTGCATTCATTCCTTTACGTTGGAGACTGTTTGTAAAGTCACTACGAGTTCCGTAACCAAATCCTGCTTTACGATTTGTTTTTGTTGTTGGAAGAATGTATAATGAATCTGTTGTTGGTTTTATTTTTGGGAAACGCTCACTTTTACTAAAGGAATATTGCTGCTTTGCTGTTGAATTGTTTATTGTGAAGTCATGGATTTGTTGAGAGGTGTATAAAGGTATTGACATTTTTTTTTTTAAAGGATTTTTTTTTTTTGTTAAATTTTTTTTGATTGATTTTTATTATATATATATTTTATTTTTTTTATTTTGTTATATTTTTATATGTTGTAAAAGAAGGATGATGTTAAATATTTTTTGTAATTTTTTCTAAGGAGAAAAATTTAAAATTTTTATTTAATGTTATTTTATCTTATAATTTTGATTATTTAAGTAAAAAAAAAAAAACAAACATAAAATAAAATAAAAATAAAAATCTAATTAAGAAATATTAATTTAAAAATCAACATCAATAAAAAAAATAAATTAAAAAATTATTGATAAAATAACATATTATAATAAAAAATTAAATTTAAATAAAAAAAAATAATTAACTTTCCTCATCTCGAATAGAATTTATAATATAATAATACATTTTTTCATCTTCATTAGCCATTTCTTTCATCCCAATTAAATTATAAATTTCACTTCTAAATTTATAATAATCAGGACATTCTTTATTTAATTCAATTGCTTTAGTTAATTGTTCAACAGCTTTAATAAATTTATTAATTTGAGAATAATTTTTTGCCATTTGAAAATGAACATCTGGATTTTCTAATAATTGATTAAATAATTTAAAAAAAATATTTGAATATTTAAATTGAGAAATTTCTTGATATAATAAACCTAAACTATAAAAAACATAAGGAGAATGTAATTCAAAATTTAAAGCAAGTAATAAATAATCTTCTGCTTCTTGAAAATTTTTTAATATTCTATTTACTTCACCATATAAATAAAATAAATCACTATGATATATTCCTAAATTAATTGCTGATTTAAGATTATTATATGCTGTTTTAAATTTATATTTTTTTATTAATGTTTTTGAATTTAAAAGTAATTTATTTATGTCTATATTTGATTTTGAAGAAATGTGATTTTGATGTAATGGTTCAATTATTATTTTTTTATTATTTTGATTTATAATTGGTTTGTATTTTCTTGTGTTATATTTGTTTATTGGATTTATGTTATTATTTGGATTGTTATATCTTGAAATGTTTAATGGTTGTTTATTTAAATCTGGATTGTTTTGTGTGTTATTTGTATTTAAAGTATTTAAATTGTTTAATGTTTGATTTTGGAAATTTTGATTTTGAGAATATATGAAATTTGGATTTGATTGATTGTTTATATTTTGATATTGGGAATTTATAAGATTTGGATTTGTTTGATTATTAATATTTTGATTTGATTGAAAATTATTTATTGAACCTTTTACTTTTATAGTCTTTTGTTCTTGTTGACTTTGTAATATATTTTGTGGATTTAATTTATAAGTTTCATCAATTATTTTAATATTATTATTATTAAAATTATTATTATTCATTTGATTCATATTATTTGTATTTATCATATTTGTATTTTGTAATGATTGATTAAAATTATTTTGACTATTATAATTATTATTAAAATTATTATAATGTTGTTCATTAAAACTTTCATAATTTTGTCTAATAGGAATATTTGGTTTTTTAGTAACACTTTGATTAATAATAAAATCAGCTTCAGCATTTGCACAAACTTGTTTTATTCTACTATCAATATCACTATCTTTTGAATAATCAGGTTCTTGATTCATAAACATACTTAATTTGTTCATTTATTTTATTAAATTAAATATTAAAAGATTATTGTTTTTTCAGTGATAAAAATAAATAAAATATGAAAAATTTCCAAAATGATGAAAATGATCAAGTAAATCTTTTATTTTCATCAAAAAGTGATTTTAGTGATAATTATATAAATAAAAATTATGTAATGTCAGATATAGAAGATAATAAAAAAATATATAGAAATAAAAAATTTTCAGATATAAAAGAAGAAGATGAAGAATCAACATCAAAAAGAAAAAGAAATTCAGAAATAGTAAAAAATGAAAATTTACCTTTGCAAATTGAAAAAAATAAAAAAACAATTTATAATTTTTTAATAAATTCTTCTAATTCAGAAATAAATGTTAATTCTTCAAAAGATGAATCAAATAATAATTCAATTGATCATCTTAAAATGGAAAATTTATATCTTGAAGATGGAAGTTTAACAACAAATTTAATGAATGCTTATATTAAAAATAATAATAATTTAAATGAAAATAAAAGTAAAAATGAAGAAAAAATAAAATTAGATAATTTAAAACTTGAAATTCAAAAAAATATTTATGAACAAGAAAATAATGATTTAGAAAATTCAAAAGAAATTGATTATCATTTAATAAGTAGTTTGTCTTCTCAAAGAAAAAGATATGAAAATATTGAGAATATTGAAAATAATGAAGTTGATTTTGAAATAAATGAAAAAATTAGAAATGAAAAAGAAAAACAAATAAAAGAAAAAATAGTAAATGAATTAAAACCAAAAATTTATGATGAAATATATAAAAATGAATATAAAAATATTGTTAATGAAATAAAAGTTGATATTGAAAATGAATTAAAAGATAATTTAGAAATTGAATGTAATGAAGAAATTAATTTAATTAAACAAAATTTAGATGATTATCAAAAAATTCAAAAAGAAGAAATTGAAAAAAATATTCAAGAAAAATGTAAAAATGAAATGATTGAAGAAATAAATAAAATATGTGAAATTAGAGAAAAAGATTTTAAATTAAAAAATAGTCAAAAAATAGAATTATTTAAAAGGAAATTAGAACAAGATTTAAATAATGAATATGAAAAGAAAAAAAATGATTTTCAAAAAGAAATAAATAAACTTAAATCAAAAATATTTCAAAGTCATATTCAAGAAAATTTAAAAATGAATAAAATAAATGCATTAAAAAAAAGTATAGAAAGATATAATGAAGAAAATATAAAATCAATACAAACAATTGATAAAATATTAAATTCAAAAGAAATAGAAGATTCTGAAATGAATAATGCAGATGATGAAAATTCATCATCATATATAAAAACAAAAGTTAAACCAAAAAAATATGCAGAAGATACTTTAGATACTCATATTTCAACTAATATTAAAACAAATATGACTAAAGCAAATAGTAAAAGATCTATTCATTCTACACAAAATCATTATAAAAAACTTTTAAGTCATCTTCAATTAGATGAAAAAATTATTAAATCAAAAGATGATAATGATAAAAGTGATGTAAAACTAAATAATAATGAAATTAATAATAATGAAATTAATAATAATGAAATAAATAATAATGAAATTAATAATAATGAAGATTATAATACAATTAATAGTAAAAGTAATTTAAAAGATAATTCAATTAATTTATTTGAAATTAATAATAGAATAAAAAATAGAAGAAATTCAAAAAGTGTTAATAAAACATTTAATTTTATTGAACCTAAAATTAGTGGAAATAATTCAATTTATAATTATAATTCAAATAATCAGATTTCAAATAATAATTCATTTTATAGTCAAAAAATAAATTTAACTAAAAATAACTTTCCAATCTCTCCAATTTATTCATATAAAAATATTGGAGCTTATAATAATACAAAAACAAATAATATTACTAATACAATAACAAATTTTAATACAAAAACAAATATTGAAATGAATCAAAATGATATAATTGAAAATAATGAAAAAGAATTAAATGAAGATATAGAGAATAATAAAAAGATAAATAAAAAAATAAATGATGAAAGTTATAATAAACCAAAATCAAAAACAACATTTTATTCTATTCAAATTAATAAAAATATTCCAATTTCAATATCTGAATTTGGTAAATATTTAATTAAACATATTGAAAAAGAAGAAAAATATAAAATATTATATTATAATGAAGTAAAGAAATTTAAATTACAAATTCAAAAAATATTTAAACAATCAAAAAGAACAGATCATTTTTTAACAGAATGTTTATTTGATCTTTGGAATAAAGTAAATACTTCATTTTATACAAGATATCAAATATTAAAACAAATAGTTAAATTTTCAGCAGAAAAACTTTATGAATTTTTAGATATTGAAACAGAATATTTATCTAATTATTATCAAATATCTCAAAATATTTTTAAAGAAATTGAAAAAAGAGAAAATTTAAAAGCAAAATTACAAACAAAAGCAAATAGAAATGAATTAAAGAATTCAGATAAAGAAAATTTAGATGAAATAACTAAAAATTTAGAAATTTTAATTCAAAATTTTCAAAAAAAATTTAAAAAACTTGATATAATTTGGAAAGGTCTTCGTTATAATTGGTTTATGAATTATGAAAATTGGTTTTATGATATGGAAAAAAAACAAAATCATAATTCATTAAAAGTTTAATAATTTAAAATAAGAGTAAAATATTTTATTAAAATAATATATTTTAAAATCTAAAAAATAAAAAAAAAAATAAAAAAGTACAATTTAAATTTTCATAAAAAATAATTAAATTCGAAAATTTGAAAAAATTAAAAATAAATGTTAGAAAAAAATGACAAAAAAAATATATCAGTGAATAATTCACGTCCACGTTCAAAAATAAAATATGAAGCATCAAAACCAAGTTATTTAATTCCATTTAATCCAGATAAATTTTTAAAAAATGCCCAAAAAAAATCATTAACACCAACAAAAAATTCTTTAATTTCTCCTTCAAATAATTCAGCAGAATCAAATATTTCAAATCATAATAATAAAAATATAATAAAAGAAAAAAAAGTAACTCAATTATCAAAAAATAAAAAAAAAAAAGATGATTTAATAGAAAAAAAAGATAATAATAAAAAATCAGTAATTCATGTTAGAGTAAGAAGTGAAGTTCCACATTGTCTTTTAAAGGAAAAATTTATAACAAATAATACTACTTTTAAATTAGATACAAGTATAAATGTTTATCAATTAAGTAATAATAGTTTAAATAATACAATGTCTGAATATTCTAAAAATATTGTTTGTAATAATTATAATAATTCTGCTTTATTTTTTTTTGAAAAAGGAATTAATAAAAAGAAAATTTTTGAGTTAGAAAAATTAAAAAATGGAAATTTAGAATTTCAAAAATCAATTTCAGAAAAAAAAATAAAGTTATTAGGTAATTTTAATAATAATTTATTATATGGAAAAAGAAATATGAATTCATTAAATAATATATCTCTTACTTTAGAATACAAAAAAGGTAAATCACCTTCACCAAAAAAAATAAGGGAAACACTTTCTCCAATAATGAATAATAGTAATATGAGTGGGAAGAGTGTTAATGATTTAAATAAAAATATAAATAAGAAAAATATTGAAAATAAAGAAAAAGAAGATAAAAATAAAAATAAAAAAAATTCTTATAAAGATATTAATACTTCACCTTTTTTAAAAGCAAAACAACCAGCAAAATCAAATAGAATTAATAATAATAGTTTACTTAATTCATCTAAAATAGATAAGAAAAAAAAAAATTATAATAATAATAATAATAATATTAAAAAACCTTTAACTCAAAAAAATACTAGTCATAATTATATTAATAATCATACTTTACGTTCTTTTGATAAAAAAAATGAAGAAATTAAATTATTATCATCAAAAAAAAATTCTCTAATAAACAATTCAATAAATCATCAAATTTATTATAACAATTTTAATAATATTAACAATAATAATATAAGAAATCATAATAATTTAACAAAAATAAATAAACAAAACAATAAAAAAAAAGTTAAAAGTAATTCATTAAAAAAAGATCAATTATCAATAAAACAAAAACCCTTTGAAAAAGAAATAGAAAATTCCAATTCAAATTCAAATGAAAATGAAAGAATAATAACACCATTAAAAGCAACTTTATCAACTCGTAGAAAAACAGGTGAAAATTCTTCAAAAAAAGAAAAAATAATATATTCAAACAACATAAGTCAAAGTAGTATATTTTCCTATAACAAAACAATAAAAGAAATAAAAAAAATAGAAACATTAAGTAAAAAAGGATATTCAGGAAAAGGAATAAAAAAAATAAACCAAGACAATTATTTCATATACAAAAATTTCACTCATAATCCAGACAACATATTTTTAGGAGTATGTGATGGACATGGAATAGTAGGACATGAAGTATCATATTACATAATAAATAATTTACCATATGAATTAAATAAAAATTTCTTAGAAAATAAAATAAATGAAATAGAAAAAATATCAATAAATAAAATAAATGAAATAATAGAAAAAACTTTTAATAAAATAAACGAAAAAATAATAAATGATCCAAATATAGAAACAACATTTTCAGGTTCAACATGTTGTTCAGTTATAATAACACCATCAAAAATTTTATGTGCAAATGTAGGTGATAGTAGAGCAATATTAGGTAAAAAAATAAGAGAAAATTTTTATATTTCAAAGGAAATTTCACATGATCATAAACCAAATGAAAAATTAGAAAAAAATCGTATTTTAAAAAATGGAGGAAGAGTTGAATCATATAAAGATGAAAAAGGTAATTTAATTGGTCCTGAGAGAGTTTGGAAATTTAATGAAGATATTCCTGGTTTAGCAATGAGTAGAAGTTTTGGAGATGAAATTGCACATTGTGTTGGTGTCGTTTGTAATCCTGAAATATTGGAAATTGAATTTGAAGATGAAGATAAATTTCTTATTGTTGCTAGTGATGGTATTTGGGAATTTATTTCTAGTGATGAAGCTGTTGATATTTTAAAAGATTATTATGAAGATGATGATATTGAAAATGGAGTTTTGGAATTGTATAAGGAAGCTAGAAATAGATGGATTTTTGAAGAAGAAGTTATTGATGATATTACTTTGATTGTTGTTTTTTTTGAATGAGGTTTTTTTTTATTTTTTTTACTTTTTTTTTATCTTTTTTATACTTTTTTATTTTTTTTTTTGAGATTTTTATTTTAATATTTATTGTATAGGAAATTTTTATTTATTTTTTTTAAATTTTGTTTTTGATGTTTTTTGTTTTTTTTCAATTTTAAATTTTGTTTATTTTTCAATTTTAATTTTTTTTTAAATTTTTAAACTTTATATAGAAATATATATTATTATTATATAAAATATTATAATTTTAAAATTGAGGATTTATTTTATATTTTGTTTGAACACCAAATAATGCTTTAATTACATTTTGTTCTAAATTTCTATAATCTTTTAATTCTTTTTTTTGTATATATTCATACATTTGATTATCAATATTTGTAAGTTCTTTATCATATTCATCAATTTTTTTTTTAATTTCCATAATTAAATTAAATTCTTTAACTTTAGGTGGATTTAAAAAATTTTTATGAAGAGTTAAAATAGAATTTCCATAATGACCATTAAAAGAAAAAGTTGTTTTAGATTTATGTTCATGAATATCAATTTTATTAAAATTTGGAGTTGTAGTTGCAAAAAATTCAACATGTTTATCAAGTAATTCACCAACTTTTTTCATAACATATTTATCAATTGAATTTTTATTTGATTTAACATCATCATTTTTAATAACAAATTGACTATTTCTTTTTATTCCTTTTAAAAAATTATTTTGATGATATTTATATTTAGAAATTAATGAATTTTTATCTAATTGTTTTTTTGCTATTTCAATAATAAATTTACTCATTTTTTCATCAAAATAATAAGGAAAATCTTCTTTTTTAGGTTCATAATTTAATTTTAATAATCTTCTTACTACCCAAGATAATCCTGATTTTCTTGTATCATTTCCTTTTTTTAATATTTCTAAATAGTAATTTATTCCACTTTCTATATTGTCATTTAATTCTTTTTCTAATTCTTTTATTTCGTGATGAATTTGATTTGAATTTTGAATATATTGTATTTCTAAATCTAAATTTTTTTCTTCTTCTTCTTTATTTTTTTTAATTGTTTCTTCTATTTCTTTTTCTAATTTTTTTTCTTTTTCTTCTCCTTCTTTTAATTTTAATTCTATATCTATTTTTGATTCATGATTTTTTTCACTATTACTTCTTATTAATTTGTTTTTTTGACGTAAAGAATTTAATATTGATATTTTTGCATCTATTTCTATTGAATTATTTAATCTTTTTGCATTTTTTTTTTTACAAAAATTATATAAATCTTGATTTATATCATTTTGAATTAATTTCTTATTTTGTAATGTTGTATTTATTGATTCAATGTATTTTTGAGCTTTTTTTTCATTTGAATGTTTATCTTTTATTATTTCTTCATATCTGTCTAAATATGATATATCTTGTGTTTTATTGTATGAAAGTGAATGAAATAATTTTTTTTTGTTTTTATTTTCTTTTTCAAAAATATTAAAATTAAAACTAAAATTATTTGTTTTATTAAAGTCTGTTTTTATTATTCTTTCTTCTTCATTTAAAATTGTTGATAATTTTTTAAATAAAGGTTTATTTATATATTTTATTTTTTTTAAATCTTTCATTAAATCTTCTTTTGATATTAATTTATGTGTAATTGGTAACATTGTAAGACTAACAAAACTTTTTCTAGGGCTTTTTTTTATTTTGTTTTTTTTTGTGTTTTTTTCAATATCATTCATTGATTTAAGTATAGTAGGAGGAAATAAAAAATTATTTTTTTTAACAATATTTATTTTGTTGAATTTTGGATGAGGAATTTTTAATTTGCTCAAATTCATTTTTATAATTTAAAAACAAATAATAAAAATTAAAATTATAATAATAAAAAATAATTAATGACTTTATTATAAAAATTATTTTCAATTTTATCTATTAAGTTTTGTTTTATAAATTAACAAATAAATAAATAAAAAATAATTTTGTTTAACCAAATATAAATATTAATTCCTAATAATTATAAATATTAATTTATACTAATATTACAATTAAAACATATAATTTAATCATTAAATATTAAAAAAAATAAATTAAATATATACAAATTTTGAATCTCATTATTCATACCTTCATATTACTTTTTATTTCTTATTTCCATAAAAATAAATACTAAAAATAAAAAAAAAACCTAAAAAAAAAAAAAAAAATAAAACCACTTCCTTACCAAATTTGTTTTTCTTTTTCTCCTTTAATAATCCCAACAACAGCACTAATATCATCTCTTCCAATACTATTTCCCCATTTTAAAACAGCTTTATTAACTAAAGATTCACAAATATCTTCATTATAAAAATCTTTTTTCCTAAAAAAACAATTAATTTCATTAATAACATCTTCTCCTTTCATAACATCCCACAATCCATCAGAAGCAAGAACAACACATTTAAATCTAAAATCAATACTTTTTAAAATAACATCAGGTTCAGAAATATTTCCAATTGATTTTGATTCCATATCTCCAATTGTTCTACTAACTGCTAATCCAGGGAATTTTTCTCCTTTTTCAAAAATTCTAAAAACTCCTTCGTAATCACCTTCTGAATTTAAATTTTGATGAACTTCTCCTCCTTTTTCAATTATTCTCTTTTTTTCATTTGGATTATTTGGTTTATGATCATTACTTAAATTTTCATATGTTAAATTATATATTTTATTATTATTTATATGAGATGCTTTTTTTATTAATATACATCTTGAATCTCCTGTATTTGCACATATTAAATATTTTGATATTTGAAATAATAATATACATGTTGTTCCACTTTGATTTGAATCAAAGTTTTCTTTTTGTAAAATATTGTCAAATTGTAAAAATGTATTTTTAATAAAATTAAAATTATTATTTGTTAATTTTTGATATATTAATTCTTCATTTATTTGATTTTTATAATTTTTATTTATATTATATGTTTCTTCTAATGAGAATATTTTTATTATTTCATTTTTTATAAATTGAGATACATAATGACCATCATTTCCATGACCATCTAAAATACCTAAAATATTGTAATTTAAATTGAAAATATTTGTTAATATTAAATATGAATCTTGATTTGTTTTTATTTTTCCTAATTCTGATAAACCTGGTCTACTATAACCAAATGCTTTTTTTATTGTAAAATATTCTGGATTAAAACAATCTAAATATAATTTCTGAGGAGGAGAATTACTTTTTGATTTACGATATTTTGTTTGTCTACTTAAGGATTTTTTTTTTATTTTTATTAAATCTAATTCAGTTTTGTCATGTAATAATATTTTATTTGAAGAATTTTTTTTTGAAAATACTTTCATTGGTATTGGAATTTTATTCTTATTTGGAGTTTTAAATTTCACATTTTTTATTATTGGAATTATTTTACATTTTGATTTTTTAGATGATAATGAATTATGATTTGAATTATTATTATTTTGATTATAAATTAAATTATAATTTGAATTACTATTTGTTAAACTAATGTAATTTTCTTTATTTGTTGATTTAATTAATGGAGGTAATAAAATTTTTTTCTTTACTGAACTATATTCTGAAATAAAACTAATATATTGATATCCTTTTTCTTTTTTTATTCCTAATTTTGATAATGAATTTTCTATAGAGCTTAAATCATTTTTTTCATTATTTTGAAATGTTTTTGGATTTAATTTTGTAAATTCTGGTTTTCCTCTTTCTGAAATTATTTCTTTTTTTATTTTTATTTTTGTTATCTTTGGTATGAGCATTTTTTTTTTTTTTCAATTATTTATTTAACGAATATTAATTATATATCAGATTTAAAAATATAAAAAATAAAATAAATTCATAAATTTGACTTTTTTTTAGTAAAATTCAATTTAAAAAATTAAAAAATGGAATCTATAAATTTTTTCAGAAAGAAAGACTCAAATTTTAAAAGTTACTTCCTTTATTTAATATTTATATAGTTGAAGATGTAGTACTAATTAGAGAACAAAGAAATTTAACATTAAGAAAAAAGACACTTTCAAATTTTTTAAATATTAAAAGAGGTTTAATTGAAAATAAAATAGAATCTAATAAATTAACTAATTTTTTTTTTGAATCATCTTTAAAATTAAAAGAAGGAAATATATTAGATGAAACAATATTAAAAGAAATAAATGTAAAATTATCTTTATTAAAGGACGAAATAAGTGAAGAAAATTTAAATCATTGGCAACTAGTTGATTCAATATGTTATTATATTGAAATTGATATGAATAATGAAAATAGGGTTAAATTACTTATTGATTTTTTAAATAATTTATCATATGCAACTGAAAAAAAAGGTAAATGTTTATTTTTTAATAATAAACATATTTTACTTTATATAAAATTACTTGAAAAATATAAAATAAATTCTGAAATTTATTCTAAAATTGTTGATTATATTTCACAAATTATAATTAATTCAGTTATAAATCAAAATAAAATTGTAAATAATGAATTAAATGAAAATCAATTTTGGAATTTATTTTTATTAATTTATAATAATTCTGAAATTTGTAATTTAAATTCATATTTTAATTTCCTTGCTTCATTTGATAAAATTTTTTATTCTGAAAAAAATAAAAAATTTCAATATTTACTTGAAGAAAAATCCAAAGAAGAATTAATAAAAACAATTTATAATGATGAAAAAATAAATTTAGATAAAAAGAGAATATTAAATTTATATTTAATTTTTCAGAGATTAGCAATGTCATCATCAAATGAAATAATTCTATTATTTTTTAATAAAGATATGGAAGGATTTTATATTTTGGATTTATTAATTAAATTATCAGTTTCTTTTGATGAATTAAAAAATTTAACTTTATGTATAATTGGTGATATTGCTTCAACAGATGAAATAGAAATAAATAGAAAACTTTTAGATTCAGAATCTTTTATTTTTATTAAAGAAGTTATTGAAAATGAAAAAAGTACAAATATAAATAAAAAATATGTTTTTTGGGTTTTATCAAATTTATGTAATGAAACAATGTTTTATGATGAAATTAATAAAAATAATCTTTTTAAAGATATTATATGCTCTCTTCCAAATATTAATTATATTGAAGCTGTTTATGAAGGAATAATTTGTTTAGGTAATGCAATTATTATTGGAAATGAAATTATTAATTTAAAATTAATTAGTTTAGGTTTATTTGAATGTTTATTTAAAATAATGGATGAATATAGTGATAAAAATCTTTTAAAAAATTGCTTTAATATTATTTTAATTATTATTGAAAAAGGTAAGTTTTATTCAGATAATAATAATGAAGAAAATAATAAATTTAATTTGTTTTTACAAAAATTTAATGAATTAGGAGGTGAGGAAAGAATACATAAATTATATAGAAGAGTTCAAAATGATGATTTAATTAAATCTATAGATAATTTTTTAGAAACTTATTATCCAAAGAATTAAATATTTAATTATATATATTTTAATTAAAAAATTTAAATTTAAATTTAATTATAATTTAAATATTTATTATCATCAATATTTGATATGAAAAAAGAACTTGAAACAGCATTATGGATATTAATAATAATGTTAATATTGATAAATGTTTTATATGAAAATGAATAATATTTATTAAAGTATTTAATTAATTTAAATAAAATTTGTATTTATTTTAACTTAAAATTAAATTAATTATTTTTAATTGATTTATATAATTAACGATTTTTCATATTTTTGTTATAAAAAAAGTTATATTATTAAAAAGAAAAAATAAAATTGAAATATAATTAATTATAATTTATCAAATCATTATCATCACCTTCAACATTATCAGAAGAAGTGACTTGAAAAGACAATTTAGGAATTTCTTCACATCCATAAATACTTTTATTCTGATATAAATCAGGTCTTTTTCTATTATATTGTATATGTTCTAAAATTTCAATAATTTCATTATATAATTGATCCATTATCATTTCAGTAACTTCAACTTTTAATTGTGTTTCTTCCATTTCTAAATTTTTCCATTGAGATTCATTTTCATCTAATTCTTTATGAAGAGATTTAATTAATCTTCTTTCTCTTTCAATATTTAATTGTTCAGGTGATAAATAATCATAATTATCACTAATTAAACCAATTCTATTATATAATAAAAAATACAAATTTTTTTTAATATAATCACATAATTGTTTAGGATTATTTTTATCATATTTATATATTATATCATGTGTTCTACTACTCCAAGGTAAAGGTTCACCACTTTCATTATAAAATCTTTCTTTATTTAATAATTCAATTGTTGTATCTATTAAACATAAATTTAAATTATTATGATTTAAATCTTCATTTTTTAAATTTTCTCTTTTTTTTATTTCATTATATGTTGGTTCAAAATTTTTTAATAATTTTTCTCCATCAATTATATTTGATATTTCCTTTTTAATATAAATTTTTTTATAATTTTCTCTTAACATATCTGCATCTTGTAATGCTAAAGATACCATTAAACCTTTTGGATGATTTTTTAAAGGAGTTGATATATTTTCATATATTTCATCATATTTTTCTTTTATTTCTTCTATTATTAAATTAATAAATCTAGGTGCAATTTCATTAATATATAATTTAAGTGAATGTTCTTTTTTAATATCTTTCATTGTTTTATTAAAAATAGAATAAGCAGAATAACTTGACATTAAAGATTCATTTAATTGTTGAAAATTATTTTCTTTATTTGGTAAATTAGATAATGAAATTATTGAAGTATTTGCATCACGATCTTTATTATCTTTATTAATTGGTAAAATATCTTTAAATGAATTATTACTACTATTTGCGAGACTTCCACTTTTACTTACACTTGAATAAACTCCACTAAAAGGATCATATTTATATAATCTTTTTGGTATTAATCTTGATTTTGGTGATTTAATTTCTGAATTTAGTATTTTTGATATTATTTCTTCTGTTATTAAATCTGATAAATTTTCTGGATTTATTTCTTCTAATATTTTATTTGTTATTATATTTTCTTCTTCTGTTTTATTATTTAATTCTTCATTATTATTATTATTACTTATTGATTTATCTTGATTTGAATTTTGATTATTGTTGTTATTATTATTTAATAATGGAATTATTTCTTTATTTTGTTCTTGTTGATTTGGAATGTTATTTCTTGATTTATCATTTTGTTTTGTTTCATTTTTTATTATTGATATTATATTTTGATTATTATTTTCATCTTCTTTTTCAATGTAAGAAATATTTTCAAAATCACTGTAATATTCTTCATCAATATTATTTGAATTTTTTCTCAATATATTATTTTCAATATTATTTGAATCATCTTTACTTTTATTATTTAAATCTTCTTTTTTTTTCATTTGATCTTGGGGAGTGTTTATTATTTGAGTTATTTTAGTTATTGTTGATATTAAATTTGGTTTTTTTTCTTGTTTTATATTATTTTCTTTTATTTCATCTATATTATTTATTATTGGTTTAATATTATTTTCTTTTTTTTCTTCTTTAATATTATTATTATCTTTTTTTTCATTTGAATATAAATAATCTATTAAGTTAACAAAAACTTTGACTCCAATTGTAAATTGTAATTCATCATTATTTAAATCATTTGTGTGAAAACATGAAAGAATGTTTTCGAATGTTTTGATTAATTTTTGCGAAATTTTTTCATTTGAATCAAAACAAAGCAAAATAAAAACAATATAATTAAATAAAATTTGAAAATACCAAATTTTATCTATTATATT
>JAEEGK010017823.1_pt1 | contig 15434 bp, 20 predicted proteins | sample 8958771 | NCBI WGS metagenome assembly JAEEGK01 (sample SAMN16246547, study PRJNA631951) | gut metagenome | biome: gut microbiome; feature: rumen; material: SC-attached | host: Bos | place: Iran: Karaj | collected 2018-10 | reverse complement strand
GCATACTCTTCCCGAAAAACTGATCCCTGGTTTTAAATCCATAAATATAAAAACTGCGGATATAAGTTCTGAGAGTGTCTAAATTTTTAATCAGTTCCGAGTATGCCATACTTAATTATACCACCAAAATTAATCAAAATCTCCTTTATTCATAACCACCGGAAAACTATCATATTGTCTGCAGCCCGGAGTTGGGAGCAAAGCAGAACGTTTTACAATGTTGTTTCCGTTGTTGCTTTTATGACTTGAATCATTTGCAACAAATTCATCAACATAATTTGCCAGCGAAAATCCCATAGATTCTGCTTTATCACTTACTTCTTCCAGAAAGTTATTTGGATTGAAAGTCAGACATTCCTTTCGTACCAGTGTATGATAACCTCCGCAGGTTTTTATAATCGCAAAGTTAGCCTTACCAAATAATTTCATTCCAGTCTCATGTAAAGCAGCATAACATTCATCAAAAACTGACTGTACCCGGCATTCTTTTTTGATATCCATATCAAAATCCAGCCAGATACGGCGGCTTGTATGGGTTGCATGACAGCTTTTCATATGTTCAAAAACCTTAGGCATCTTAACAAGATGATCCTGAATCCCCGGCTTAGAACCACGCAAAATTGCAGAAGTAAGATTCTTTCGCTCATTATTGTAATGCTCAAATGTGTCTTCAATGCAGTCAATTTCATTTGTTGGATTCACAACAGAATAAACCACCATCGCATGTTCAGGGTAAGGCACACCAGCTGTTGTCAAAAGAGAACGCTTGTCGCAGTTGTAAGTATAGAAAGCCTGTCTGTAAATATCAAAGTTCCATTCCTGCTTGAGCCCTCCCCTACAACGGATTAATTCTTCCCGCATCATTTCACCGCGAGCACCAACCTTTGTATATTCACGTTCTTCATCCGTCAATTTTTTGCCACGACAGGCAAGCATAATCATATAAGATTCATAAGCAAGAGGCTTTTCGATAATGTGGTCAAAGAACCAGCAAAGTTCATCTTCGTTTAGTATCATGTTGTAATATTCAGGCATAATTTCCTCCCGCAATATCTAAAAATAGTTGATTCAGTTTTTCCCAAGAGAAAGATTTCCTCTCTAAAGATTCTCGTTCTCCATCAAGAATCGTCATCCTCATATCAATAAAATTCTCAAGAGAAATATTTCGTTTTCCCCTGGCCTTTTCAGAAGAAGATTTCTTTTCATATAAATCTTTCTGAAGTTCCTCAAAATCTCCATCCGTAAAATAATTCAACGTTGGCGATTCTCTTCCTATTTCTGCTGCAACAAGCTTTGCATACTCCGTTGGAGCAGGACTTTTCTTTTCAAAAATCCATGATGCTGCAAGTACAGCTCTTAAAATATAAAAATATTTTTTATAAGTTATTTCCTTGTCTGTAAGATATTTTTTTATTGAAGAGTTTGCCAATCCCAAATAATGATAAATCATTGTTCTCGGACAGATATAATCCTTCATTACGGCTTTAACCTTTTCCCAATCCTCTGAAGTTCTGTAAACAATTGGAGAATCAGCCCATTCAAAAATCACCGGATTCGATTTATATAGCTGATTACAAAACTTCTTCAAATCCCAGCCATTTATGTCATAAACTTCATTAAGCTCAGCATCAATAAAATCAGGAAACTCCTTTACCCGTAGATAATCCTGAATTGTCCGAACAAAGATAAACCGTACATCATAATCAGAATCAGGGCTTGCAAATCCCCAGGCACGGCTTCCACTTTCACAGGCATATATAATGCGTATGTTTTCGCGCTCTTCAATTTGAGAAAGTTTTTCTTTTATAGACTGTGTGATTTTATTGCTGTTCACCAATTCCATTTTTGCCACCTCAAATTTCATTATACATTTCCACTACAGATACCATCACGGATTTTTTGGTGCGAAAAAAGCAGTTTTATGAAATGTATGCTTCTATTTCAGCAGATTTGCATTCATCATAATCTTTCTGACGATTTTGCATATAGTAAGATTTCTTTTCTGAGATATTCACAAGTTCTTTTTCCAAAACCTTCATAAGCTTCGTATAAAATTCATGTATAAATTGTTTTTTAATTATGACAAATGTAATTTGTTCTGTACCATCTTCATACATAAAAGATAATTTTGTTGTATGAGAAGAATCAGTTTGTAAGATAAGTTTTGTCGAAAGCCCTTCTTCTCCTAGTATTACATCTGCATAATTATGATTTATACATTCTTTTAGAAAATCTGTGATTGTTGTAAAATCATTAACACAAAGTGAATAATCACAAGTCCAAAACTTTCTATCATCATCATAGAAATTGATATTTATGCATCCGCAATTAAAATCTTCAAATTCAATAGTAATCATATTCCAATAGGTATAACATAACATCAAATAATTTATATTTCATTAAAGTAGTACTTTAATGACTTGATAATTTGATGTGATTCATTTGTAATTGATTTTTTCGATAAAAAGTTTTTTGCAGTTGTTAGAACTATCCAAAATATTCGGATAGTTGGGTCAAATTTATATCGACTACATTTTCTAAAGCCACATAGATATAGTAAAAAAGCAGGAATAACAGTCAATTAATTACGATTGTCATTCCTGCTTTGTATTAGATCTTCATTGCTTTTCTACCCAGAAGATCAGACAGTTTTACCTTATAGATAATTCGTTCATTTTTGGCGTTCTTAAGCTCACGAACTGGACGAATTACTATACCCTCCATCTCAATCTTTGGATTTACTTTTGAAGCCGGAGCTGTTTTTACAAGTTCAGCAACTTCATTCAAAGTTCCATTGATTACAACCGGAGCTCTTTCAAAACCAAATTCTTTAGCATAGTGATCTACAACTTCCTGTCTCCAGAAAACATTGTCTGTTTTGTTGTAGATATCAAATACAAAGAATTTAAAATCAGATAAATCATAAAGATTACTCTGAATCTTTGGCCCTAAGAGTTCCCCATGAATCATGGCTTCTTTTTCTCCAAAAACCTGCTCAAAGGTGGACTCAAACTCAGGTGTAATGAGAGCATCCAACCATGCTTTCTTTTCACCTGTAAAATCGGACCGTTCTGTATGCCCGCAGTAAGAAACATGATTTCCATCGTAGTAAAAGTTTAAGTTTTCACCATCGATTTTCTCTGTTCCAATCCACTGAATATCTTTCAATAATTCAATGTACTCATCTGAAAATACTTCCGCATTAACAGTCTTGGACTTTGGGTCAGTCCGCTTCCATGGACTAACAATTTTGTGGTAGTTGTGCATAGTGCACCTCCGTAAAAAATTAATTTAGCCCCACCACTTGCTTTTGAAAAAAGCAAGAAAACTATTCTATGAAAATAGTATAACATTAAGTAAAGTATCTTTCATTCAAGCAGTACTTTAAGCAATACCATAGAATAAAAAGTGTTATAGATTTTCTGTTTTACCTATCTTACACCTCCATTTCCACTACAATCTTCCCTTCACTCAAACTCGCAAGCTTTCCACCGTAGTTCATCTTCTTAGGCTTAGCTTCGCGGATGATTTTTGCAGCAAGTGCCCTGAGGTGGCCGGCTTTTTCCAAACCCGGGTTTCCGGAGATTTTGGCAGCAGGGTTTTCGATGCATACAAGAATTGAGTTCTTGTCGTACTGATTGTATGGCTCTGCCTGAACAACGGTTTCGAGATTTTCGTAAAACTCGTGTTTTGCCTGGCGGATTTTTTCTGCATCGGCTGAAAGTGCTTCGGGCTTGATGTTGTTACAAAGTTTACCAAGGGCATAAGGAACGGAATCATGCTCCCAGTTGTAAAAGTTTGTTCCAACTAACGGGAGAGTAATTTTTGCAGAGTTCTTTCTGAAGTAGCGGATTAAAGCCTGGTCGATGCTTTCGCGTGATGAATCGTAATCAAGCTTTTCAACTGCGCTTTCGTAAACAGCTTCCAGATCTTCCGGGTCTAACTGCTGCATCCGTCCGTAACACATTGAAAAAAGAATCTCAACGCAAAGCGGTTCAAGAATATACTGTGTAAGCTGAGAAAACTTTTCAAAAACTTCAGAGCGGCGGATATAAAGCTCACCGGCGAGCAGAGAATCTTTAGCTTCTACTGCAGCAAGAAGCGGACCAATGTGTACAAGGTAATCAAAAATCTCTTTATCCGAAACATCAACATCTGGAGCAACATAAATTACAGGATTACAGTTAAGGGCAGAAGCTACATAAACATAATAACTCGGCGTAAAATAAGTGCTTGAAGAAAGCTTCTGTGCGCCGGTAACATCTGGTTTGTTATTCTTATCCCATTTTCCAACAAAATCGAGCTGTCCTGTCTTGCTCTTTGTAAACTCAAACCAGTCATTGGCTGTCTTAATTAAAATCTGTGCGTTCATCTTTTTCCTCCTTATCATCAACTCAATTATAAATCAAGGGGTGTAGCAAATAATGCGACAGGGTAAAAAAAATGTGATATAATTTTTTATGATTCCGAATCAAGTTAGGAATGACATATAGTGTTGGAATCATGGAGGCGTTGAAAATGGCAAAGGATACATCTGAAGGAAAGGTTCCGCAGCGAAATGCAACTCACATCCTTTCTTATATCATGAAGATTGACCAGTCTATCATCAATGGTGAATATCCGAATGTTAACAAGCTGAATAAAAAATATGGATGGAACTTGAGCCGCAGTACGATTGGACGATATATTGAGATTTTGAAAAATGATTACGATGCTCCGATTGAATATGACTTCCAGAAAAACGGATACTATTATACTGACCCCACATTTTATCTGCAGCGCGTAATGCTGAACGAAGGCGAACTGCTCACCCTCTCCACTATACTTCCATTGCTTGAACAGTATAAAAATACTCCGCTTGAAAAAACTTACCGAGACCTGATGATGAAGCTTGTAAAAATGCTGCCGGACAGCATCACGGTTGATTCAGCTTTGATTAACAACGAGGTTCATTTTATTTCTGACCCGATTACAAAACTTGCGGAAGGTGTTTTTGAGAATACATTAAAAGCAACTAAGCTTCATTGTACTTTACAAATGGAATACAAGACCGCACAAAATACTGAATATGAACAAAGAATGTTTGATCCTTATCACATGATTTGCCAGAAAGGCAGCTGGTATGTTCTTGGTTATTCTTATCATGCAGAAGCTGTCCGTCTTTATGCAATGCCAAGAATTAGAAATTGTAAGGTAACCGAAAAAAAGTTTACAATTCCGAAAGACTTTAAATTGGAAAATCACATTGATGTTCAAATGGGAGCCTGGGGAAACAGCGGCGAAAGGTTTAAGGTTGAAATTGAGTTTGTAAAGGGTTTGAAAACTTATGTAATGGAAAGAACCTGGCATGACGGACAGACTCTCAAAGAAAATAAAGATGGTTCCGTTTATCTTTCCTTTGAAACAAATCAGCTTGGACAGGTTGCCGCATGGGTAATGTCGTTTACAGGTGGTGCTAAGGTCTTAAATCCACCGGAGCTGAAAAATCGTGTTGCTGATGCAGCCAGGGAGATTTTGAAAAACAGTTGAGAGAAAAAGAACAAGTCGTCACAGGGGCAATAATTCTTTATATCACCATTACCCGTATTAAAATCATATAAATAATCGTGCCGCCAAAAATGCTTAAGAGAGAGTTTTTCTTCCATAAATAAGTTATGATTGTAAATACGATTGCAGTAATTTGCGGAACCCATTGTGTAAGGGTTGTAAAACGAACATCACGCAGGCTGTAAATCAGAAGACCAATCATCACAACTGGAGGAATATAGCGTTCAAAAATGTGAATTAACTTTCCGGGTTTACGTTTTGAAAAAACTGCAAACGGAAAAAGCCGCTCACAAAAAATAATGAGTCCGATTAAGAAAGATACAAATAAAGCTTTAGATACCGGCATTTTCATCCTCCCCCACCATAGTTTGAGTGTCACCAGCTGTCACTCTATCCTTCCTTTCCCGCACAAACTTTTGAATCTGATCAATACTCAAAACTGCAAACAATGCTGTAAGTGCAAAATCAACACCTGTAAAATCAAAGTGAATCATCGCACCTGCAACCGCTCCAATCAGACTACCTCCAACCCAGTAGGCCTGATCCAGAATGGAAACGGTAAAAAAATATTCTTCCGGCTTTACTCCCGGCGGCACATTTGTTGTAGTCAAAATAGAAAAAGTTTCGTCTGTAAGTGCATAAATCAGATAAGGCTTAGAACGTCGGCATTCCTTAAACTGATTAATCAACGGAAGCCCGTAAACAATATGGCGAATGTTTAAAAGCAGCTCAGCCGCAAGAATCAAAGGGATGGGTGTGCCGGCTGCAAAAAGAGGAATTGCAAAAAACTGTCCTGCCCCCGCAAACATCAAAATCCCCATCGCAGGAGCAAGCCACCACGGATACCCCGCATTAATCGTAATCAACCCAAACGCAATTCCACAGGAAATATATCCCAGAAAAACCGGAATCGTAGTTCTGAGGGCAACCTTTAAACAGTGTATGTTCATAATCTTTTTCTCTCAAAAAAGTTTAAAGGAAAAAAAGTTCAATGGGAAGAGATGAAGTTGTAATATTTTGTTATCTGGTAAAATCTTTGTTTCTATTCATAAAAACACTTGATTCTATAAATAGAATTCGTTATTATGCTCTTAATGATTTTTGGAATTACTTTTTTTACATTTGCGTTTTTCTCATTTTTTGCCTTTTTCTTTTTTGGTAAGAGATGCGTCGTACGAAAAGCATAGAATGTAGAAAATACAGCTGATACAAGAAGCGGTTCTATCTTTTCGGTAGAGCCGCTTTTTTTTGCGGTGAACGAAAATGACCGGTCGCCTACCGGCGGCCTTACTCAGGAGGTATTAATTGAAGATTGCATACAGTGGTATTGAAGGAGCATTCGCTCACATTGCGGCAAAACGAATCTTTCCAGCCGAAGAACTGATTTCCTATGGAGATTTCCGCTCGGCTTATGAGGCCGTTGAAAAAGGAGAATGTGCTTATGCAGTTCTTCCGATTGAGAATTCTTATGCCGGTGAGGTTGGCCAGGTAACTGATCTGATGTTCCAGGGCGGCCTTTTTGTAAACGGCGTATATACATTGAATGTTATGCAGAATCTGCTTGGCGTAAAGGGAGCAAGTGTGGAAAGTGTCCGCAAGGTTGTGAGTCATCCTCAGGCACTTGAACAAAGCTCTGATTTTATTACAGCTCACGGTTATGCAACTGAAGAAGCAGTGAATACAGCACGAGCAGCAAAAATGGTTGCGGAGCTTGGGGATGTTAGTGTGGCAGCAATTGCCAGTGAAGAGACTGCAGCCTTGTATGGACTTGAAGTTCTTGAACGTGGTGTAAACGGATATCAGGACAACTCTACCCGCTTTGCAATTCTTTCTCGTGAAGAAGGAGCAAAGGTATACACTGGTTCTGATGGCAACACTTTTATACTGATGTTTGCAGTAAAAAACGAGGCAGGAGCTCTGGTTAAAGTTTTGAATAAACTTGGAGAGTTCGGTTACAACATGAGCGTAATTCACAGTCGCCCGCTCAAGGGGCTGGCCTGGACTTATTATTTTTACATTGAAGCAGAAGGTGAGTTCGGTACTCCGTCATATAATCAGATGCTTTCCGAAATGAAATATAGATGCAGTAAATTAAAGGTTTTAGGGAGATTTTAATTATTTATATGAATTGCTTTGAAAATGTCCCCACCGTGGCGACCACTTACATTTTGCAATATGATATATTTCAGACATCACACAGCGGGATGGAACAGCTGGCAGTTCGCGAGCCCCATAAGCTCGAGGTCGGAGGTTCGAGTCCTCCTCCCGCCATAGATTTAAAATTCAAGTTTTGTTATATTCTTTTTCATAAGGAGATCAGGTATTCACAAATTGCATTTCATTTTATCAAAACAAATTAATTGAACAATTCCCACTTCTCAAACAAAATCTGAAGGAATCTCAGGAAACCTTTCAGGAACGTTTGATGCACATTATCTGGAACAAAGGTTTCTCAGAAATCCAGATCTACAAATCAGCAAATATCGACAGGCGACTCTTTTCAAAGATTCGTTCTGATTCATCCTATCATCCGCAAAAACAAACAATTCTTCCATTGCTTATTTCCCTACACCTGAATATGTCAGAAGCAGAAGATTTACTGGCAAGAGCTGGATTTGCTTTCTCCCCTACTGACACCACAGATGTTATTTATCGCTTCTGTATCGAAAATCAGATTTTTGACTTGGATGTAGTAAATGAATTGATTTATGAAGCAGAATAAGCTTTTCATAAAATCCAAAAATTAAAGTACAACTTGATTGCAGTGTTGCACAGATGGTGTTATATTCAAACTATCACTTCTAACAAAGCGTTTCTTTTTCGGAAAACTTTAGAAGTAGTGCTCGTTGGGCACCCTAAACTTAACAAGGAGGAACTGAGATGAAAGCAGTTTCCAATACATTTGAATTGCAAGCATTACAACTGCCTCAGCTCCCACTCGGATTCCCATTGCAGGGCTTTATGCCTCAGGGACAGATACAGGGAATGTTTAACGGGTTTGGCTTTATGTGCCAGACTACTTTTAGAGATTTTGAAGGGAAAAACAGCGCTTAAATCTTTTTCCCGTTAGTGGGTATTCAATCCGTAAAATAAAACATTCTCCTGTAGCATAACTGGTAGTGCACCAGACTCTGGATCTGGGTTGTGTAAGTTCGAATCTTACTGGGAGAACTATTTTGCAGGTTTAGCGTAGATGGTTTATCGCGTCGGTCCTCCAAACCGAAGAGCACGGGTTCGAATCCCGTAACCTGCTTTTCTGTGGAAGTAGCCTAACAGGTAAAGCACTGGACCGAAAATCCAGCTTAGGCAGTTCGAGTCTGCCCTTCCGCGATCTTTCACGGGTAGATAGCTTAGCTGGTTAGAGCATTCGGCTCATATCCGGAAGGTCTGCGGTTCGAATCCGCATCTACCCATTCATATCTGCAAGTGGTGCAGCTGGAAGCATACGTGATTTGGGGTCATGGGGGCGCAGGTTCAAATCTTGCCTTGCAGAATCTTCTGTAGTGTAATTGGTAGGGAGCGACCCGAAGGGGCAAAACCTGTGAGACAGGTTTTGAGCGATTCTCCGAGCAGCTATGCTGCGAAGGCGGAAGCACATGAGCTTTTGGTGCTCAGAGTTTAGGTTCGAGTCCTGACGGAAGAATGATTTAAATTAAAGAGCATCTTTAATGACACGATGTTTTTTTAATGCTATAGTAAAACCATAAAGCGTTGGAACGACGCAAAAGTTGGCTTGAGCCGGCTTACACTTACAGGGGGTTCAGAGATGAACATTATGAACAGTTATAATTTCCATCTTCATTGTCTCGAACATAGTAGAAATCATTCCAGTTCAGAATTGCATTTCTCTGAACATTCGTGGTGTGAGAATCATGACAGCTGGTGCGAAAACAGTTCGTCGAACTGTAAGTCAATTTTTGTAAGCGGAGTTTTGGCGTAAATCTTCTGCGCAAGATTATCCTTCCAAGGCGTTGAAGCTCCGGCGTAAAAGGAGTTATCAACGTGAAAACAACATATCTTAAGCCTGTGCTGGATTTGACGGCAACAGGTGCAAAAATCAAAACACTTATGAAGCAGCGGGGTATTACGCCTCGTCAGCTGCAAATTCTTCTCGACTTTCCATATGTGCAGACTATCTACAACTGGTTTGCGGCGAAAAACATGCCTACGCTCGATAACCTAGTTGTGCTTGCACAGGTACTTGGCGTGACAATGGATGATATTGTCGTTACCCGTATGGTATCTGTTGAGATTGATAATTCGGAGGGCGTGGAAATACTTAGCGCATGAAATTAATATGCGTATAGCTCAGCTGGTAGAGCATCGGTCTCCAAAACCGAAGGTCTTAGGTTCGAATCCTAATGCGCATGATAGAATCTGTAGCCAAGTTGGTTAAGGCAGCGGTCTGCAAAACCGTGATCGTGGGTTCGATTCCCATCAGGTTCTCTTTTATGGAGTTACTGGTGTAAAGGTAACACTCCTGCCCGTGGAGCAGGCATTCTGAGTTCGAATCTCAGGTATCTCCCTATATTTGGTCTGCTGGTGCAATGGTCAGCACATCTGACTTTCTATCAGAAAATACCAGTTCGATTCTGGTGCAGACTATAATTTGGAGTTGTGTCCGAGTGGTTTAAGGTACCGGTTTGCTAAACCGGCGAGTTTTATTAGAGACTCCGATGGTTCGAATCCATCCGGCTCCGTATCATGGAAGTTTAGCCTAATTGGTAGGGAGCGACGGCTGTAAGCCGACAAAATGCTCCAGTGGAGCATTTTGAGCGAGTCTCCGAGCAGCTATGCTGCGAAGGCGGAAAGGCACCAGTCCTGAAAACTGGCGGTAGATTATATCTCCTTGCAGGCACGGTCGTAGCTGGCGTGCGACCGTGGCGAAGCCGGCCCGGAGGGCGAGTCCTGTAGCTTCCGATCCCTGAGAATTATCTTGCCTACCGGACAAATATGTGGCCCAATCAATACTCAACCTTCAAAGTCTCCACCCCGTAAGTTTCCTTAAACATTTTTTCATCGGCAGACGTTCGAATAAGCATAATTTCTGTAAAGTGACCGTCTGCCTTATTTTTGAACCCGGCAACCTTCTCCCCGGTGCAAATTGAACTGCGAATTACTGCATATTGAGTTTCTGGATCAAACCGCACAGAGGGTTCCTGTTTCTTTTTGTGACCAAAGATTTTCATTTTCCCATTTCCATCCCTGCATTTTTATCGTAATCCGAAATGATTATTTCTGAATCGTCAACAGGAAGCTGCAAATTGATTTCCGGATCTTTATAGTTAATTATTCCTGAAGCCCCTCCGCCAGCCAGTTCATCAATTGCAAAAGCCTGAATTGTATTATCTTCGAGTGTAAAAAATCCATGCCCAAATCCAGCCGGAAGATACACAAGCCGCGGGCAATTTGCATTCAGTTCAAAACTTTTATACTGTTTGAAAGTTGGCGAGCCTGCCCTCAAATCAACAATAAAATCCAGAGCCCTCCCCTGCACTACACTGATTAGTTTTCCCTTTGCTTTTCCCGGCTTCTGAAAGTGGATTCCAAAAAAAGTGTTCTTCTTCGGCATCTTATAAATCCGCTGCTCCGAAATCTCAAATCCCTTCAAAACGCCAGCAACTTCATCCCTATTAAAGAACACCGTCATTGTGCCCCGCGCATCTTCTCTCTGCTCCGGCTCAATCAAATAACAGCTGTCGAAAATTGTTTCAATTATTTTCATCTTCTAAATTATACCACAAAAATCCTTATTCAAAAAACATCCTGTAGTACCGCCCGGCAAGTTTTTCACCAAAGGCTTCAGACAATCTTGCCATTGCTCTTTCTTCTGAAAAATCTGCCTGTGCAAACTCCTGAGATTTGATATCGTTAATCTGCTTTAATGTACGTTTGTAAAACTTACTGAATTCCAAAAGAGAAATCGCATAACCCGGCAGCTTCTCTGTATCAATAATGTCAAAGATACAGTGGTTACTGGAATCCGAAACAATCACAGTGTTCTTGCGGTCTAAGCTCATATCCTTTTCACTCAAAACCACAAAGTCACCAAGGCAGTATTCGGTATGCCCAACAATCTGAGTTTCATAAAATGCATTTTTCAGTAATGATTCCGGGCGAATCCAAAGAGGCCCCTGAGTAACCTCATCTCCTGAACCGCTGAAAAATCCGTGCCAGTCCAGAAGCTCTTCGAAAGCATAATTAAAGCCTTCATTATAAGGATTAAAAGAGAGCTTATGCCACTGCTCGTTCAAAAACGAAATCGACCATTGATTTTCCTGAATACCAAAAACATTCAAAATATAATTAATCCAGGTACGCGAGAATCCGGCATGAGAAAAAACAATCCGTCCTCCCGCACAATCTGCTTTACATTCAAAAGCAATATCAAGAATATCATGATTTTCTGTAAGCAGCTTTCTGATTTCTCCAATATGACTATTCTGATGCCCAGACACCCCTGCCCCATATTTCGTCTTACTCAAATAACTCCAGTCATGATTCCCCAGGAGAAGTTTTCTGTGCACCTTATCTTCACGGACAAAATCACAAATTGACTTAAAGTTCTCCCCCTGATCCGGCCATTCATTTTCCCAGGAATCAAAATAGTCCCCAAGAAAAATCACATAATCATAATCCTTTGCCGGCAGCCTCTTAACCACCTCCCATTCATGAGAACCGTGAACATCTGGAATTATCAAAATCTTCATATTCTTTGTTTCCTTTCAGATGAGTATAAAACAAAACGTTCTCAAAAACATTAAAGTAATACTTTAAATATCAGCCCCTAATCTTATTTTATTGAAACCTGAATATTTGGTAAAATGAATAGACCTTTATTATTTACAGTATACAAGATTTAGTGTATAGTATAAATATTGGAAGTGCCTGATTCTGGCGGCGTCTCCCGGACTCAATCAGCTTTGTGCTGAAATATGATAAAGGGAGGCTTGCGTATGACTTGTGAAATTGTTATTGCTTTGGTGACTTGTGTTGCCACTGTAATCTGCACAGTTATAGCAGTTCTCTCATACTTTAGAAAAAAAGATGAGTAAATAGAAAAAGCCGCCCCAGTCCTCATACTTCGGCGGCTTTTACATCCGTGGAGACGACCCAACGAATCGGGCCTTCCTTTATTTAAATATAGCATACACAGTGGCTGTCGTCAAGTTTCCCTTTTACAACGCAGGTGAATGCTTCGCTCCCTCAAACCTCTCCATCACTTCATGCATATCCTTTGTGGTAAACTCAAAACACTTCTCCTTCAACTCCGCCGGCATTTCAAAAAAAGCCTCACCCATAGCAGCAGCAATATCGGTAAGAGTATCACAGTCGCCGCCAAGGCTCACTGCAGTTCGAACAACATCTTCAAAGCTGGTGCCTTCCAGAAAAGCGGTGATGGCCTGCGGCACAGTTTCCTGGCAGCTTTCCACGTGATGGTAGTCCGGGCGGATCTGGTCGCAGGTGCGGCTCAAATCATAACCAAACTCTTTGGTAATGTATTCCTTAATCTGCGGCTTAGTATACCCGTTCCGTGCCATCCAGATAACACTCGCAGTCGACTCTGCCCCCTTCACACCTTCCGGGTGATTGTGCGTAACCTCAGCACTCCAGCGCGCAACTTCCCTTGTCCGTTCAAGAGTTTCAAAAAGCCAGCCCACAGAGCTAACCCTCATTGCCGAACCGTTCCCCCAGCTGTTGTACGGCTTTGTATCTTCACAAGCAAGCCACCTGTAAAACCTTCCGCCATAACCCGCATGAGGATACTTGTGCCCCCACAGCTGCATGCTCGTAATCATCGAAGTTTTCATTGTGTTTTCATCTGCATCAAGCCCGGCTTTTAAAATACCGTCACAAATTGCAATTGTCATAACAGAGTCATCCGTAAAGCGCGGATTCTTACAAAACAGCGGAAACTCTTTGCTCTTGTTACCCCTGTCAAACTCAAACGGCTGACCAATTATATCTCCCAAAATTGCACCAAACATTTACGCCTTCTCCTTCTTATTTTTTTTGCTGTGATATTTTTCAATTTTTTCTTTCCAGTTTTCAGGCATTGACTCTGCCTCTGCCATACGGAAATTAGCAATCGATTCACTCATACACTCAAAGTTAAGCATTGTGCCCACTCCATCACATTCGTAACGCACTGCTCTGTTGCTTGCAATTCCAAGCCTTCCCGCTTCGGTGATTGCATCAATATTTGCCCCAAGGAAGATAAACTCCCAGCCATATTTTTCCTGCTGCTTTTTCACAAGCTTTTTAATTTTTTCATAATCATAAACACGGCTCGAGTTTTCCTGCCCGTCAGTCGTAATTACAAAAACAGTTTTTTCGGGCCTGTCTTCTTCACGTGCATATTTATGAACATTTCCAATATGTTTGATTGCCCCACCAATTGCATCAAGCAAAGCCGTGCAGCCACCAACACAATACTGCTTATCATTCATCGGCTCAATTTTGCTGATTGGAACCCGGTCGTGAATTACGCTGTTAGTGTCACTAAACAACACCGTAGAAACATAAGCCTCCCCTTCTTCCTTCTTCTGTCTTTCAAGAAATGAATTGTACCCTCCGATTGTGTCTGCTTCCAAACCACTCATGGAACCACTTTTGTCCAGAATAAATACGATTTCTGTTAAACCCTTTTTCATACAGCACCTCTCGCTTAAGATTTTTATAGTTGTATGATAAAAGATTTTCAGTCCCCAGTGGTCGCCATTTTGGCGAACATTTACAATTTTGTAATTTTATAAATTGATTAAAATCACGCCGGCGCAAAACACTCAAGCCCATGAGAATCCAGAATGATATCCACTTCCACAAGATTATAGATTTGCTTCATAACGCAGTATTTTACAATCAGATCAAACTTGCTGGACGGCATAAACGCATAACCCGCACTTGCAAGAAAATGTTCGTAATCATCCAGCGGAAGTTCCAGTGCCAGCCCCAGTGCCATCACTACATGCTTTTTCGGTACATAATCTTTATTGCTGATAATCTTGGAAAAAAACTTTTTGTCTATGCACGCCTTTTTGTATACCGCCGCATTTTCCAGCTTCCTGTCCGCAATCAGCTGCTGCAGCGTGTTCTGGAAATTGAGAGGTTCCTTTGCATCGCGGATAAACGAATCAACGTCAATCGGGGTGATGGCGGGTTCAGCCTTGGCGACAGCTTCAGGTTTGATCTTTTCTTCAACAAGCTTTTCCTGCAGTTCAAAAAATGCAACAGGTTCCGCATTTGATTCAATCGGCGCCGAAAAAAGTGCCCCACGTGCCGACGAGTTTTGCCCCCGCACCATAGAGCTTTCCACCCGTGCCAACGAGTCCCGTGCCAATAAGTTCTTCGCAACCGAGCCAACTGCATAATCAGGCCCACCATCCAGTTCCTCCCCCTCATAATTCTCATCAAGGAAGTCCTGAATGTCATCAAAAAGCTTTTCCGAAATCATGTAAGATTTTGGATCATAAACAACAAGCGTAATATCAATATCATTATTAAGCAGAAAGCTGCTGATTTCCTCAACCGCAATCTTAAGCCCCAGCTCTTTTGGGAACCCATAATACCCGGTTGCCAGAAGCGGAATTGCAATACTTTTACACTTAAGCTTTTGTGCAATCTCCAGCGAAGAAGAATAACAGTTCCTCAGGTTCTGCACCGTCTCAGGATTTTTAGAATCGTAATGATTTCCAACCGTGTGGATAATATATTTAATTCCGTTTTTCCGCAGCGCAAAAGATTTAGTTGCCACCGAATGCCCCGGTTCAATCACCCCAATTTTCTGACGCGCCCGCAGCAGCTCTTCCCTGCCCGCCGCATTATAAACAGAAGTATCCGTCCCCTTCCCAATCGTCGGAAAAGGATTCGCCGTATTTACAATAGCA
>JAEEGK010017822.1_pt1 | contig 15436 bp, 8 predicted proteins | sample 8958771 | NCBI WGS metagenome assembly JAEEGK01 (sample SAMN16246547, study PRJNA631951) | gut metagenome | biome: gut microbiome; feature: rumen; material: SC-attached | host: Bos | place: Iran: Karaj | collected 2018-10 | reverse complement strand
CCCAATCCCCAATCCCCATCCCCAAAAATAACTATTTTAAGTAAATTAAAATTTAATTCAATTAAACCAAATATATTTAAATAAATTAAAAAATTAAGAGTATATACTTTGTTTTATATTTATGTAATTTTTATTTTGATTTATGGGAGGCAACATTATGAGGACTTGTACGGTAATAATAATTATATTAAATTTTTGAATTATACAAGATTTAAATTATATTATTAAAATTTAATAATTAAAGTTTGTGTTAAAAAAATATTATTGAGCATCAAACTGATTTAATAAATCAACAATATATTCACAATTTTAGATGAAAAAGATTTATTCAAAACTTCAATTTTTATAAAAAAATAAATTAAAAAATAAATACCGGAAACTACAAATTAATTCGAATACCAATAATTCAAATTAATGAAATTCAACTCCACTTAAATTTTTAGTTTTATTTAGGAATAAATCCAATTATTTTTAATTTCTTTTAAATTATCATAATAGAAATGATTTTAAAGAAAAAATAAATTTTTATGAACAATTAGTTATAATAAGTTTGAAAAAAAATTTATTTTTTGTCATCAATTTTTTTTGAAATTGAATTAATACTTAAAATTTCATTTTATTGATTGAATAAATAAATTAACTTTAAATTTAGTTTTATTCTTTAAAAATTTTCTCAAGAATTAAATTAGATTTTGAATGGCTTCTAAATAATTTTAATAAATATTTTTAAATTAAAATATAATATTTTATCCTTACTTCCAATTAATATAAAATAAAATTTCCAAAAAAATAAAAAGGAAAAAAAACTCATAAATATTTTAAATTAAATATTAACAAATAAAAAACTAAATAACTAAATAACTATTATTCTTTCTTAAGATAAATTTTAGGTTTTTTTTCTAACTTAATATTAATTTTCCCATCAGTAACAGTTAAAGTATCAGTGTCATCAAAAGCATTGTACAAAACATTTCCTTCATCAAAACCATGATTACTAATAATTTTTTCAACATCACTTCCATTAGTAACAGCAATTAAAACATTATTTCTTTTAAAAATAAAAATATCTTTGTCAAAAAGAATTAAATTAACATCATATTCCCAAATTTTATATTGAATTCTTACATTATTACTGGTTTTTAAAAAAGGAATAATTTCACTTTCTTTTCCCATAAAATCCCAAAGAGATTCTCTATTTAAAGGATCATCACCTCCATTAAAAAAATATTCTCCTCCATAATAAAAAACAGGAATTCCTTCCCATAAAATAGAAAAAACAATAGCATTAATAAATTTATTATGATCATTACATTTAAACAGAAAACGAGCATTATCATGATTTTCAACAAAAACACCAAGAACAGAAACATCTTTAAAAGCTCTTCTATCATTATAATAATATTCTTTTAAATTATTCATATCCCCACAGAAAGACTTTTCAATAGAATAATAAAGAGGATAATTAAATAAAGCATCAATAACATCTTGATAATTAGCAACATAGGCAGCATTACCATTAAAAGCTTCTCCCAATTGATAAACACCAGAAGAATCTGCAAATTTTTTCCAAAACCATTTAGGTACTTCAGGTATAGTATCAATTCTAATTCCATCGAAATCATATTCAGTAACTAAATTTTTAATCCATTCAACTAATGTTTCATTAACAAATTTATTTTCATGTTTTAAATCAGGTAACCCAGCTAATCTACAATTTTCAACCATCCATTGATTATTCCAATCAGTAATGGGACAATCATTATGATAATAAATAGCTTCATTAAATGGACTTATTTGAGAGAAATCATTACCAACTGGACCAACATGATTAGCTACTACATCTACCATAACCCATATATTACGTAAATGAGCTTCTTTAACTAAGTCTTTTAATTCTTGTGCAGTACCAAAATATGGATTTATTTTTGTTAGTGATATCATATGATATCCATGATAGGAATCAGGAGTGTTTTCTACTACTGGACTTATCCATATCGCGTTAAAACCTAAATCTGCTATATGATCTAAGTGCTCTGTTATTCCTTTAAACGTTCCTCCACAATATTTCATTGGAGCTGGATCACATTTTTCTAAAGATGAATTTCCTCTGTGGTAACGGTCAGTTAGAAGCTGGTAGATTGAACGGGTTTTCCATTCTTCTTTTGTTTTTTCCAATGAAGATGAAATAAGGGTAATTGCTAAAATGAAAAAAAATTGGGATTTTAACATTTTTCTTTTATATTAATTTTTTTTGGTGAAATATTATTTCATTAAATTTAAAATTTACATTTTTTAGGTATTAATAATATTTTATTCTTTATATTTTTTATATGTTATTATTTATTTAATGTTGTTTATTGTACAATTATTATATAAGATAAAAATAATTGTTGTTTTTTTAAATTAATTTGCAATTACCACTAATTAACATCTATAAAATTAAAAAATTCAAAATATTAATTAAATATTTAAATTATTTACCCAACAAAAGGAAGATCATATTTACCACTTTTAAAATACTTTATACCAGATCTACAAGAATAATTAGAATTAATTGAATTAGTTATTTCTTCGAAAGATTTATCAGCACTTTTAGTTAATTTATTATATTGATTTAATCCCATTAATTTACGAGCAATTTTTAATCTTTTTGAATATATAGAATCACTTTCATTATCAGTTCTTTTAGTTTTTTTACCATCAATAGAATAATTTTCTTGAATAACATCTTTTATAAATATTCTAGTTTTAACATTTTTATTAATTCTTGTTTTACATGGTCTTATATTAAAATGAGATGTTTTTTTATTTGAAATATATATAATATCAGTTATGAAATCTTTTTTATTTTCATTCGCTTGTTTCGCAAAATAAGAAGGAACAGTAACTTTAGAAAAAGAAGGATGATGTGAATTTGCTACTAAGCTATTAAATTTATTATAATTTTTTTTTATTGATTTTTCATAACTAACTTTAGGATTAATATTCTTTACATTTATTTTATTATTAAAAGAACGTAAATAAGTACTTATAGGTCTTAATTTATCTTTATGAAAATCATCATAAAAAAGCTTTTCTTTTTCTCTATGAATAACATTTTTCAATTTGCAAAATTTAGAAGTTTCTTCAGAATTTCTAATTAAATTCTCAATAAGAATATTTTGTTCTTCATACATAGGTTTAATATCTTCTCTAAAATCTTTATATATTTTTAACATAAAATTCAATTCAACTTTATATATAATAGTCATTGGTTTAGTAACAATTAAACAATATTCATAATATTTATCTTTCATACAAGATTCTAATCCACAAACTCCCCCTGGATTTAATCTAAATAACATTTGTAATTTTTCTTGATTTAAAAGAATATCTTCTTTACAACTTATTTCACCAAGTATTCTATATAAAGCACATTCACCTTTATAAAGTATATATACAATATTTGCTTTATCAAAAGGAGAATAAATTAACTCTCCTCTTTCACAAAAAATTGGTACTATTTTTGTTAACATTTTCCCCATTTTATAATCTTTTTTTAATGAAGGAATGATTGATAATATAAATTTTATTTTTTTCATATCTGTAATAAGAAATTTTTGAGCAAGGTATTTATCAAAAAATTTTTTTTTTAAACAAAATAAATGAACATCAGTTAAACAATAAATTGATGTTGTTCTTGGTATACTATATAATATCCCCCATTCTCCAAAACACATCCCTTCTGATAATTGAGCTCTTGGTATTTCAAAATTTAATATAAAATTTTCTATTTCTTCTAAAGTTTCTAATTTATCTGGAGTTTGATGATTTTGAATTGCTTTTATTATTGTTCTTTTCTTTTCTTTTTTTGATTTCTTTGATTTTATTGTTTCAATATTTTTTTGTTTTGGAGTTTGTATTAAAGCAGTGTTTAATTGTTTTGATGATATTTTGAAGGTTTGAGTATTTAATTTTTTTTTTAATCTTATTCTTATTTTTATATCAGTCATTTTATCTATAAAATCTTCTGTTATCATTTTATTGTTTTTTTTTAGTTTCAAAAACATATTATTATTATTATTATTATCATTATTATTAATATTATTATTATTAACATTATCATTTTTAACATTTTCATTATTAGTAATATTATTATCATTAACATTTTTCATCTCATTTTCATTTTTATCATTATCTTTATTATCAATATTATCAATATTATCAATCTTATTATTTCTAGAAAATAAATTTAAAGTTAGATTTTTTGAACTTTTCCTGAAATTGTTAATGTTTTCCATTTCATCTATTTTTTGAATAATATTATTTTTTAAATTAACACTTTCATCATTTGAGTCATCTGAATCTTCAGAATAACTTTTATCATGAATAGAACTATCAGAATCTTCAAAATCTTCTTCTAAATCACTCATAAAATTTTCAACAGGTATTTCTTGTGTATTATGATTATCTTCTTCTTCATCTTCTCCTTTAGAAAGAGCATTATAAAATATTTTAGTATAATCAAAATCAGAAACTAATCTAATATCAACTTTACCATTAATAACACCATACATTGAATCACTACTATCAAATTGTCTAAAAAGATATTGTCCTTTTGAACAAAATTTATGAGTTATATAACATGATATTTTTCTTATATCATTATTTACTAAATCTTGAAAATTCATATATCTAATTAATCCTTTGAATTTTAATAATGTTAAAAAAATTAAATTTACATTTCTTTCTTCTTGACTTGAATGACTGTAAAACATTAAATTTCCTGATTTTTTTTTAGTTGCTTTTACTATTTGATTTTTATGGTTTTGAAATATTGGTTTTGAGGATTCTTTTATTAAAACTTCATCATATGTGAACTCACCTGATTTAAATCTTTTTTGTAAATCAATTTCATCATATTCTCTTAATTTTGAAAGAAAAAAGAAGGCTACTAATTTTGCTCCTTTTCCTTTCCTCCAATCTTTTTTTGAATTAGGCATTAAGAAAAATTATTCTAAAAAAAATTAATATTTTATAATTCTTTATTTTATTTAAAGTTTAAAGAAAGTGTTATGATAACTTCAAAAATTTTAATTATTAGATTAAGATAAAATTAACGGAAAATATAATAAATAGTAAATAATGATTTAAAAATTGATTTATTAAGTTTATTATTTTATATAAACACTTTGTTTTTATTATATCATAAAAAAAAAGCAATTTCAATAATATCTCTAAAATAACACACTCTTTTTAATAAATATTCCCTAAATTAATGAAAAGTAAAAAATAAAATGAAAAACAATTAATTAAAAAAAAAATAAATATCAAAAACAAATCCAACTAATAAAAACTAAAAAAAAATAAATTCTAACATTTAAAAAAAAATGACAACAATCCGTGAATTTTCAATATATGACATGTTTAAATTTAACAACGTGAACTTAGATATATTAACAGAGACATATTCAACTAATTTTTATGGTAAATACATAGCAATATGGGGAGAATACAATGTATCAGCAATAAATAGTAATGGAATGATAGAAGGATACATATTAGGAAAAGTAGAAGGAGATAAAAAAAATGAAGAAAAAAAAAATTGGCATGGTCACGTAACAGCAGTAACAGTAGCTCCTTATTTTAGAAGACAAGGTTTAGCACGTTCACTAATGAATTTTTTAGAAGAAGTTACTGAAAAAATTCATAATGGTTATTATGTTGATTTATTTGTTCGTTCTACTAATAAAATTGCCATTAATATGTATAATCAATTAGGATATTCTATTTATCAAACTGTTGAAAAATATTATTCTAGTGATGGCATTCAACCTGCTGAAGATGCTTATGATATGAGAAAATCACTTTCAAGAGATTTAAATAAGGAATGTTCTAAACCTACTGGAAAAAAAATTAAACCTAATGAAGTTGAGTTTGTTTAACAATTTTTTTTTAATGTTAGTTAAGTATAAATCTTTATTAAATAATGTTTGGTTTAATAAAGGACTACTTTTAACTATATTAATTTTAAAAAATATTGTTTGGAATATTCTATTAGTCAGAATATTCTTCAGGTAAATTTTTAAAGTATTTTTCAAAAAAAAATAATTTCAATTAAAAAACAATAAAAAATAATTTTGTTGGTTAGTAAAAATAAAAATTTATATATAAAATTTAAAAAATGACTTCAATACCAATTCCACCTCCTTTACCATCATTTGTTCAAACAAGAGAATTAATAGAAATGAGAAACAAGACAATTAACAAAAATAAAAATATAAAATATATAGGACTTCAAAACCAAGGTTCAACATGTTATTTAAATGCTTTAATTCAATCATTATTTATGACTCCAGAATTTAGATATAATATCTTTCAATGGAAATATGATAATAATATTCATGGTAATTTAAAAGATTCAATTCCTTTTCAACTGCAAAAATTATTTTATAGACTTCAAAATCCAATAAGAAAAATAGAACAAACTGTCGATTTAACTAAAAGTTTCCAATGGAATAATAATGAAGTTTATATTCAACAAGATATTGAAGAATTATGTAGAGTATTATTTGAAGCTATTGAAATTTCAATTGGAACTTATGATAATTTTATTAATCAATTATATAGAGGAAATTACCAATCTATTATTCAATGTTTGGAATGTAATAATAAATCTATTCATGAAGATTTTTTTTTAGATTTAAGTTTACCTATTTTAAATATGTTTGAAAATATTCATAATAAATCTCTTGGTATGGCTCTTATGAATTTTATTAAACCTGAAAGATTAGAAAAAGATAATCAATATTTTTGCAGTAAATGTAATAAAAAAGTTGATGCTGATAAATATATGAAATTTGAGAAATTTCCTAAAATTTTATTTATCCAATTAGGAAGATTTTATTATGATTTCCAAATAGATTTAAGAAACAAATTAAATAATAAAGTACCATTTCCATTGATATTAAATTGCAATAAATATTTAAAAAATTATAAAGATATAGAATATAATCCAAATGAAGATGAAGATGATAAATTTTGTTTGCAATATTCAGAAGAATTAATAAATAAATATTTAAATGAAGGACCATATGTATATGAATTATTTTCAATTGTAATTCAATCAGGAAGTGCAAATGGAGGTCATTATTATGCTTATATTAAATCTTTTGAAGATAATAAATGGTATAATTTTAATGATAGTAATGTTACTGAAATTAATGTTGAAAGTATTAAAAATGTTTATGGTGATGATAATGTAATTAATAAAAATTACTCTACTTCAAATACTGCTTATTGTCTTATGTATAGAAAAATTTCTAAAGATGATAAAATTTATACTATTAATGATATGGTTGTTAATGATATTTTAGTTAATCTAGTAAAAGATGAAAATGAAGAAATTATAAAAAGAGAAAAGGAAAGAGAAGAAAAAATGAATCAAACAAATTTAACTTTTTTCAAAGATGATATGAAAAAAATAATTCCAATAAAAAAAACATCAACATTCTTTCAATTAAAGGAAAAATTAATAGAAGAATTTTCATTAAAGGAACCAGATTCATTAACTTTTAAAATAAGAGAATATAATTCAATGTTTAAAAATGGATTAGAATATATTGAAGGGGCAGATAATGATACTTTAGAACAAATATATTTTTCAGCATATAAACATTATTTAATTCAATTACCAGATAATCAAGGAAATTTTCCTATTTATGATCCTTCTTTAATTGAATTAAATATTCATTTATTCAATAATGAAATTAATAGTGAAACTCCAGTTGAAAAATATCCTTTAAATAAAATTAAAATATCAATTAATAGTAAAATGAAAGATTTAGTTAATGAAATTTATAAAAGTTTAAATTTAGATATAAATTGTAAAATATTTGTTCTTAGAAGAAATGATTTTGGTTTTGGTATTGAAGTAACTTATACTCAAATTGATGATAAATATTTATATAGTGACAATGATATTTATTTAAAAAATTCATCTCAGAGAGGAGATTTATTTATAGAAATTGGAGATAATATTACAATGTCAAATTCTCAATGGATGAAAATATTTAAGAAACAAAAAGGGAATATTCTAATTAAATTTAATAATTTAAATGATATTAATTTTACAAATCAAATTATAGGAAATAAATTTGACACAATTAAAGAAATTAAACAAAGATTATGTGAAACACTATCTTTGAGTCCAGAAAAAATAATATTAAAAAAAGGAGGTAAAAACGGAGAAGAATTATATGATTTTATAGGTTCTTTGCAAAATTATATTAAAGGAGAAAAAGAATTTGATATTTATATAGAAGAAGGAAATCCTTTAAAAGAAAATGAAGTAATTTTAAATATTAGTATGTGTTTATATGACTATGAACAATATAATATTTTCCCTTATAAAATTGAAAATGTAAATAAAGTTATTATTGATAAAAATAAAAAGATTTTAGATTTAAAAAATGAAATTTTAAAATTTAATAATCTACCTTTTCAAGAAGATGAGGATAATACTATTATTATTAGAAATTTAATTGGAGGAAAACCTGGTAAAATTTATCGAAATAATTTAATAATAAAAAATTTGGATTTTCTTAATGAAATGAAATTAGTGGTTCAGAACATTCCCAAAAATTTAATTGATTATTCTTTAATTGAAAATAAGAATTATTTAGAAGATGATATTATTCAAATTACTTTAAGATATTTAAATGTTTCAAATTGGACTTTATCAAATCCTGTAGAAATTCTTTTAAAATATTCTGAATCTATTAAATCTATAGAAAGAATAATTTTAAAATATTTTCCAGAAATAAATAAAGAAGAGGATATACAAATAATAAAAATAAAATGTAATATGTATTTTGATGAAATAATAAAAATGGATTTTATTGATTTAATTGAATATGAAAATATAACTTTAGATAAATATCCATTTATAATAAAAAATAATGGGTATGTTTTAATAATAAAAAATAAGAATGCAAAAATAGGAGAAATTACTGAAGAAATTAAATCTAAATTTTTTAAACCTGAAGATAAAAAAAATATTCCTACTCCTCCTGATATTAATTCATTAAGTAATAATAGAGTTAAAAATATGATAAATTTATTTGAAAATGGAGAATTTGATTTAGTAACAAAAACTTATAAGACAATTGAAGATAATAAACCAAAAAAACCAAGAATTAAAGAAAAAGGAATTGTAATAAAAGTAAAAAAAATAGGAGAAGAAGAAGAAGAAAAAATAGAAGAAAAAAAAGAAGATAAAAAAGAGGAAGATAAAAAAAAAGAAGATGAAAAAATTGAAGATGATAAAACTAAGAAAGAAAACAATGAAAAAATTACTACAGATATATTTGATGAAATACCTCCTGATATTTTTGATGATGATAATGAAAATAATATTGAACCATTAATATAAAGATATTTTTTATAATTTTAAAAAAATTAATTGTTGATTTATATATTATTTTTTTAATATAATTATAAATTTAAAATTTATTATCAAATTTTTTTAATTTTATTAACATATATAAAATATAATTTAATTTATTTTTTAAATAAAAATATATTATCATTAAATGAATAAATTAAATTTAGGTTAATTTATCTTTATAATTTTTTTTATGACCTTTTCTTCTACAACAAAAACAAAAAACATTTTTAAACTTATCCCAAATAGTCCAAATTCCAGTAGAAATATCATCAATTTTTTTACCAAAACTACTTTTTTGATCATATTCAATATCATGATTAATTTTTCTTAAATTTTTAAACATTTTCTTATATATTTTTCCTTCATTTTCATTTAATTGTTTTTCTTTTTCAGAATATTTTTCTTCTAACATTTTAAGTTCAGTATTTGAACCTAAATTATTTTTTAATTCATCTAAATCTTCTTTAGCTTTATTTAATTCTCCTATATTTATATATGCAATGCATCTTCTATATTTAGCTTTAGTATTATTTTTATTAGCTTGTAAAACTTTTGTAGAATGTAAAATCACATTTTTCCAATCATTTCTTTTTAAATATATATATGATATATTTAAATTCGCTGGAATCATTATTTCATTTGTAAATGAAGTTTTTTCTTCTTCTGTTATATCATCTTTGTTTGTTCCTAATTCTTTAATTTTTAAAATTGAATCTTTATATTTATTAATTGCAATATCATAATTTTGTTTATGTAATTCATCATCTGCTTCTTTTTTTAGAGAAAATATTTCATTTTTAATCTTTTCTCTTGATTCCATATCCATAATAAATAATTTTAATCAATTATTCAATTTAAAAAAAATATGTAAAAATTAAATATTTTTTCTATATATGAAAGAATAAAATTTATATAATAATATTAATATTCTCTGACATTAAATTTATTTTTCAAATTCATTGAAGATTCATATTATTTATATAATTTTTTTTTTATTAATTTTCTATGTTTTCATTATTGTGAGCATTTTTCATTAGTAATTCAAGGATTGGACCAGAAGTATTTTTCTTTTTTTTATGTTTAAATTGTATTGAATAATCATTAGACATATCATTAGTTATACTTTTATTTTGAGAGGAAGGATTTAAATTAATATATTCGCTATATATTTTAACTTTACTAGATTTATCTTTTCTTTCAATTTCAATTGCTTCTCTTAAAGTACAACAAGTACCCATTTTAAAATAATAATCTTTAAATAATTTTTAATTAAAATTTAATTATTAGATTGTATATTATAGCTTAGTTGTTATATCTAATATATTATATTATAAATAAAAGAAAGTATAAAATTCTTTTATTTCCCTTTATATATTATATACTTTATTCTACTAAAACAAAATAATTTAATATTATCAAATTAAAAGAGAAAGTAATACAATTATTACTTGTAATTCTACTTTAAATGGATTGAAGGAATAATAACAAGATTTGAAATTGATAATATTGTTTTAATACTAATAATACTTTAAAAATTATTTTTTCATATTATAGAAATAACATTATAAGGAGAAAGTCAATTTTTATATCTGTAATAAAAAATAAAAAAGAAAAATCTTCTATTTCATTGCAATTATCTTTATTACTAAGAGTAATAATTAATATCTAAAATTCTATTGTTAAAAGTATCTTCTTACAATAAAAAACCTATCTGATTATTGTTTTTCTAATGAAAAAATATAATAATATTAATGAATTCAATTAAAATTGATTACATAAATATTAAAAAGATAAAATGAATTAAGTGGAGAATTTAAAAAAAATATAATATATTTTATAATAATTATAATATTTGTTACAAATCACAAAAAAATGAAAAATAAATCATCTATAAAAAAGAATTCTCTTAGTTCAAGATCTTCATTAAAATTATCAAATAATATAAATTTACCACCTGATTTAAAAACAACAAAAACAGTAAAGTAAAAAATAAAAAATAATAATAAACATTTTAGTTTTCTAAAAGATAATTTTCCTCAAAAAAAAAATTCATTATCAAAAACTTATAAAAAATCCGAGACATTAAATAAGACAAAATCTCATGGATTATTATTAAAGAAAGGAACACTACCACTAAAAAATTCAGAAGAAATATTAAAAATAAACTCAGAATCAAATGAAAATCAAAAGAATGAAAATGACAAATTTTCATCTTCAAAAAGTTTAGCAGTAATATCTCAAATAGGAAATGCACATAATAATCATTCAAGTAACATAAGAGTATTTATTAGATTTAGACCATTTAATGAAGTTGAAAAGGATTTATTATCAAATAACATAGGAAAGAAAAGTATAGTATATTTAGATAATTTAAAAGATTATCCAAATGAGCATTTTCATCAAAGTTTAAAAACAGAAAATCAAAATGGAACATTATCAAATCCTTATACTTTTGATACAATTTTTGATTCTGAAACAATTCAAGAAGATATATATAATTTAGTAGGAAAAGAAATTGTTAAAGATGTTTTATCAGGATATAATGGAACTATTTTTGCTTACGGACAATCTGGTTCTGGTAAAACTTATACAATGTATGGTGCTGATATATATGATGATAGTACTAAAGGTATTATTCCTAGATTAATTGGTGATATTTTTAATTATGTTGAAAATGCAGATGAAAATATCACTTTTCAATTTAAAATGTCTATTTTACAAATTTATAAAGAAAATATTTATGATTTATTAACTGGAGAAAGTAATTTAAAAATCAAAGAAAATCCTATTAGAGGTATTTATGTTGATAAATTAACTGAAGTTTATGTTGATTCTTTTGAAACTTTTATGGAATATGTTGATTTAAGTCAAGAAAATAGAATAGTAAGTGAAACAAAATTAAATTCATATTCAAGTAGATCACATTCAATATTAATATTTGAAGTAACTCAGAATATAAACAATGCAAATTTTTCTAAAAAAGGGACATTAAATTTAGTTGATTTAGCAGGAAGTGAAAAAATATCAAAAACAGGAGCAGTAGGAGAAACATTAGAAGAAGCAAAAAAAATAAATTTATCTCTTTCAGCTTTAGGAAATGTAATTCATGCTTTAACTTCAAATGCAGAACATATTCCATATAGAGATAGTAAATTAACTAGAATATTACAAGAAAGTTTAGGTGGGAATTATAAAACTAGTTTAATTGTTACTTGTTCACCTCATTCTTATCATTTTGAAGAAACTACTTCTTCACTTAAATTCGCTCAGAGAGTTAAACATATTAAAAATAAAGTTAAAATTAATATTAAGTTAACTTATGAAGAATTACAAAAAATTATTAATCAACTAAGGAAACAATTAGGTTGGGCTAAAGATGAAAATCAAAAATTAAGAGAAATTATGGCTGAAAATGGTATTGAATGTACTATTGAAAGTAAATTTGATGATGATAAATATAAAAGCAATGATAAAGATAAAGATAGTGATAGCGATAGTGAACAAAATGAAAAAAAAATATCTAAAACTAGGAAATATGATAAAAATATTTTAAGAAAAATTAATAATAATGATAATAAAAATAATTCTTATTCTGAAAATGAAAAAAAAGAAGATTTATTATCAAAAACTCACAAACAAATTATTGTAAATCCTTTAAATAATGATGAAGATGAAAAAGATTTAAATTCAAATTGTAATGAACATTCTAAAATAATAAAAGAATTAAAAAAACAAATTGATGATTTAAATTTAGAAATTAAAGAAAAAGATAGTATTATTTCTACTTTAGAAGAATCAAATAAAATGAAACAAAAAGAAATTGATAAAAATAAGGAAACAAATAGTATTTTTAATGTTAATTCAAATGATATTCCTAAAATGCTAAGAGATATTCAAGATATGTATGATGAAATTAATGAAAATATTATAAAAATATTAGGTCATTATGATCAATTAACAAATAATAAAGATATTGAAGAATTTATAGAAAATTTTTCAAAATTAGTTTCTGATATAAATGCAAATAATGATAAATATAAAAATGAAGATATTGAATGTTTCAAAGGGTTATCTTCTATTATTTTAAATATATTAAATAATTGTAATAATGAATCAATAGGTGATAATATTCGAAATTTAAATAATAAATATCAAAAAAATATTAATTTACTTTTTGATAATGTTATCACTGATAAATCAAATCCAAATAATAAATTAATAAATTATTCAACTCTTTTTATTTATTTATATTGTGAATCTTTCACAAATTCATATTTTTCATCTAAAATAAATGAAAAAATCTTATCTCATAATAATCTTTTAATGCAAGCGAATACATTATTATTAAAAATTACAGAAGATTTATTAAAATCTAATTTAGATATAAGTAATAAATTAAATAATGCAGATATGGATAAAATAACAAATAATTTAATGAAAATAAAAAATGATTCATATAAATTATCTTTTACAGAAACCCAATCTCCTCAAAATTTTAGACAACATAATAGAAAAAGAACAAAAATAATGTCATTAATAAATAGAAAAGGATTAGATATGCTAAGAAAACAAAGAAAAGATTATCAAAATGATAATTCTCTTCAATTAGATATATTAAATCCCCAATTTAATCAAATCAATCAAATTAATCAAGTTAAGAAAGTTAAAAAAACAGAAAATCCAATTTTTGAAAAAGAAGAAGAAAATGAAGAAAACAACGACACAAAAAAAAATTTTTCTTCTTTTAATGATGAGAAAAGTCTAAATCAAAAAATTGTAATTCCAATAAGTGAAACTGATATTTTTCAAAATAAACAAGAAAAAAAAAAATCCAAATTAACAATGTTAAAAGAATATATTGTTAAAGCTTTTAAAGAAACTGAAGATTATAAAAAAGAAATGCTAATTTTAAAAAATTCTTTTATTATGATATTAAATCAACAATTAGAAACTATAATTAAAAAATTAGCTGATAATAATATTATAAAGAAAGAAGAACTAAAAAACATTGAAAAAATAATTAAAGAGCAAAATATAGATAAAGTTATAAATGAAAATAGGAAAAAAGAAAAAAATAAAAATAAATTAGAGAAAAAAAATGATTTAGAAAAAAAAGATTTAAAATTAAGTTCTGATGATATGTTTGATAAAGATAATGAAGAAGAAGAAGAAGAAGAAGAAGAAGAAGAAGAAGAAGAAGAAAGTGAAAAAGAATAAATATAAATATTAAAAAATTTAGTTAATTTTAAAATTATTTAATATAAATATGAATTAATCTTTTTTTTATTTAGATTAAATTTAACAATATAATAAACATGGAAAATTCAATAATAAACAAGTCAAAAATTTTAAAATTATTTCCAAAAATTAAAATTAGTGGAAATAAAATAAAAGTAATAAAAGATGTAAATAAAGAAATCTCAAGAAATAAAAAAAAAGAAATTCCTTTTCAAAATATATTATTAAGAAATAATTCTTCATTAATTAATTCATATCATGAAATTAAGTTATTAGAATTACTTAATTTAAAAAAAAAATTATCAATAATTAAAATTAAAAATAACCAAACTGAAAGAATCAGAGATTTTAATAGTAGAATTAAGAATGAAATTTTTGTTAATCCTTTTGATAGTATTTTTCATGATTTTAAAAATAAACAATATGAAAAGGATATTACTTTAAGTTTTGAAAAAAGAAATAAAAGTAATATTAATAAAGTATATAATAATTTGATTTTAGAAAAATTCAACAATAATAAAATATATAAATTTAAAAATATTTTAAGATATCCAAATAATAAGAAAGAAATTAAAAAAATTTTCTAAACAAGATAATTTAAAATTCTAAAATCAAATTATAATTTAAATATAAATTCAAAAATATGACTTTATTAATTGAAAAAATATATTTTAAATAATAACTATATTATAAACCAATTTATTGATTTAATTTTTAATTTTCTTAAAAAGAAACATGTTTAAATAAATAAAAAAATATATATAAAAAGTT
>JAEEGK010017820.1_pt1 | contig 15438 bp, 9 predicted proteins | sample 8958771 | NCBI WGS metagenome assembly JAEEGK01 (sample SAMN16246547, study PRJNA631951) | gut metagenome | biome: gut microbiome; feature: rumen; material: SC-attached | host: Bos | place: Iran: Karaj | collected 2018-10 | reverse complement strand
TAAGAACCTGCCTGTGTTACGGAGATTTACAGAACCATGACATAAATGACTTCTGGACTCTAATGCTTTATACCGGGTATTTGACTTTTGATCCGCTATCCTATAATCCGAAAAATGATGAATACAGACTGTACATTCCTAACGAAGAAATAAGAGACTGTTTCAGGGATAAAATTCTTGAGTTCTTCAAGAACAATTCTGTTATAAAAAATCATACAAAGGGACTGATGACAAGTCTGTTCAGCGGCGAAGCAGACAAGGTACAGGAGCATCTTAACGGTCTGCTCAGAAAGTATGTCTCCATCAGGGATTTTGCAACTAGAGCACCGAAGGAAAACTATTACCACGGTTTTATGAACGGGCTGTTAATCAACAGTGTATCCTATTCCCAGGAACTTAAATCCAATGTTGAATCAGGAAACGGCTACATAGATCTGGTTGTACTGTCCGCATCTAATGATTCAGTCATCATCCTGGAGCTGAAAAAAACGGATAATCTGTTCGACAACAGAAAAAAAATCGCAAGAGAGGCTGTACAGCAGATAATTGATACCGGATATGCTGAAGCATATATGGATAACGAGACGATCTGCTCAGTTTACGCATACGGTCTGTGTTTTTGCAAAAAAACATGCTCTGTTGCAGTCCAGAAACTTAAATAAGCGAGCTACCGAGGAGAGTGTAGCTTGTATCGAAGTACCTTCTGATCGGGGAGTATACACTGCAACCAGGTCAAAACAGAAAAAATAAAAGGGGCTGAATTCTACTTCAGTCCCTTTGACAGTTTGTGCTTTATGTATTGTTATTTCAATGCATCCTTCATGGCTGATGTCAGGGTTGCTGATGCCAGATCGAAGGTTACATCACCGGTGTTAGCCATTCCTGCGCCATCCTCAACAGATACATTCTGAGAAATTTCTGTATAGGTCAGGGTGAATGTTTCTGTCGGTGTTGCTTCGTCCTCGGCTTCAACTTTATATTCAGCGATCCTTACCTTATCCAGTTTGATCTCATATACCTTTACCACACCTTCACCGGTTGATGCCTCTTTGGTAAATGCGATCTCTACCTTCACTCCCTTGTCTCCTGGTTTGAAAAACAGCGCCATGATCTTCTCTGATGCTCCGTCCAGCTTTCTGGTTACCTCGATTGGAGACATGCTGCTCAGCCCGCTGCTCTTTCTTTCTGCATTCCATGATATGCTGTCGATATTGAACCATTCTTCTCCTGCCTGTAAACTGTCTTTCTTCAGACTTCCTGCTGCAAGAGCTCCTCCGATTGAAGATGCACCTGCTACCTTTACTCCTACTATACGCATTATTACATTTGACATTTTAGATACCTCTTTCAATCCTTAAATTATTTCAAATCCGCGCCTGCTTCAAGCACACCTGTTGGTACATCGAACACTGTTGCTGAACCTTTCTTCAGTACTCCCAGTGTATCCTCGCTGTTGAAGGTAATTCCGATCTTGGTATATACAATCCCTACCTCTTCTACCGGTTTCTCTCCGTTTTCACAGCTGATGTTGTATGAACAGATTCGTGCATCTGTCAGTTCTACCTTGTAGTACACATCATTTGCTGAACCGTCCAGTTTTGGTTTCAGGAACACAAATGTCATTTTCTTGCCCTTGGTGTTTTCAAACTTGTAGGCGCTGGTCAGCAGTGCGTTGGAACCACCATCCATTTCTCGGGTTATCACGATCTTTTCCATGCTTCCCACACCGGCGGCTCTGTTGTTCATATTTCCAATGTCCATTCCGACATTTCTTGCAGCTCCCCATGAGTAGCTCTTCACTGCCATGTATACGCCTTCCGGTCCTTTGATGGTTGCTACGCCCTTTGGTTCGAATTTCTCGATATTCATGTAGATACTAGCCATTTTTCTTTCTCCTTACTTAAATTGCTGTTCCTGATTCCAGTTCTGAGGTTTCGTAATTGAAAGAAACCATATCCGGTGATGGATCTCCAAAAGTACCGTCTATGCTGGTTGGGTAGAAGGCTGATACGATTGATTCACTGGTAAATACCACCTCTTCCGTCGGAACACTTCCATCTTCCTCTTCCTCATCTATTTCTGTATCTACAGAATAATTTACAATCTTGGCTCCATCCAGGGTCAGTACATACTGTTGCTGAACTCCGGCTCCGGTTTTGTTCGGTACGGTGAAAATAAAATCTACCACACGTCCTTTTACCGGTTTGAACAGAAGAGTCATCAATGATGGTGAGATGCCGTCGATTTTCTTGGTTACTGTCACCTGATTATCGGTAATTGCACCTTCATCATTGTTGTTGCCGTTACCTACATCCATGGTAATGCCTCTTTCAACTCCCCAGGAAATGCTGTCGATCTCGATTGCTGATCCGCCCTTTGAAAGCTGTGCATCTCCTTTGATTGCAGATGCGCCTTTGATATCATCGATACCGCGTATTCTCATGAATAACTGAGCCATTTTTTCACCTCTCTGTTTTCTGTTTTTCTAAATCCTTCCGGCTTTCCGGTTCTGCACTCTCAAGCCGTTTTGTTTTGCTTTACCCTTTCAACGGATAAAAATCCTGAAGGTTACAGAAAGTTGAAAAATTAATTTTTTTGAAAAAAAATTTTTTGGGGAGTTTTTTTGAAAAAATTTTTTTCAAAATTATTTTTTGAAATTTCAAATTTCAGAGTCGGCGCAAAATCCCAAAACTGTAACGGGAACTTCGGGCCAAAAAAAATCCTCCAAAACTCATAAAGAGAAAAGGAGGATTTAAAAGTATCAGCCGTAGCAAAGTTCATTGCTGATACCGCAGTAACGATAATCAGTCAGGATTAGAACCAGCCCGAACCGCCAAGCAGTTCGTCGTCAGAAAAACTGCACGCCTCATCCGGTTCATCACCGTAGTCAGCATAGCGTTCCTCAACGGAATAAGCTTCATCGGCAGATGCTGAAAAATCATCTTCTGAATATTCATCATCAGGATAATCATCAGTTTCATCGTCAGGCTCATCATCGTTCAGTTCATCACAGGATTCGGAGTTATTCTGTTCAGTCGCATCTTCATCACAGTCTTCCGGCTGCATTACAGATTCAACTTTCAAAACGGTTCCGTCCGGTTCCGACACAGACGCAGGTTCATCCGTAGCTTTATCAGCGGCTGACAGCGCCTCAGACTGTTCCGGCATTTCTGCAGGCACGGTCAAGGCACCGGTTACCTGATTGGAATGTTTCTCCAGTCGCTCCTCCGGTTCCATCCTGGCAGGAGCATCTTTCTCAATGAGAAGATTTTCCTTGATCAGGTGGATCCTCAGAATTTCGGCAGGATCAGTCAATTCATTCTGAATCAGATCATAGATAAATTCAGTATCGGCCATTACAGACACGATATTGAAATATGTCACACAGTCTCTACCCGTTATTCTGCTGTCCCGGATCATACCGTCCGTTGCGGCACGGTAGAAGTTAGGAACAAAACTGAAGCGGGGATCAAGATTGCGGAAATCATCCAGGCGTTCACAAATCCTTTCAACCCGGTGAAGCACTCTGGAACCGATACTGTCAGCTCCGAAAATACTGTCAACCATGATGGTTTTGAGATCTGCCGCCGCATGGCGCAGTTCACTGCCCACAACCATATCGAGTGCCTTATTAAGGTTCTGAAGCGTCTCCATCCCTATCTGGTAGGTAATGTAGTCAAAATAGAATCTCTTTTCGATACCCTTCTGCTCAATCTGCAGCTGCCTGATAATATCTGCATACTCAGGATGCTGCTCGATCCATGTGCGGCACAGTTCAGTGTATCTGCTGACAAAAATTCTTTTTGCCTCGGCAAATTCACCTTTGAACCGGTCCAGTTCGGCTGTAACCAGATCAAGCTTTTCATTCGGAATGATCCAGTTGCCGCAGAAACGGCTTCCGTACTTTTTGCACATGGAATCAATTTTATGCCGGATCTGCTTAAACACTCCCAGTTCCTCAGGATTGAGAGTTTTTATGCTTCCCGGCGAAGCAAGTTCTCTAGGAAAGTCCGGCGCCTTGAGCTGAATCAGATCAATTTTGCGGGTTGCAGTCCAGATATTGCAGTTAATATATAAAAGTGTAAGTTTTTCAATGTGAATCATTGTAAGCTCCTCGACCTGATGGCAGAGGAGCGCCGGTGGGGACAACTCCCCTGCCGGGTCAACAAAAATTAAATTAAAATAACAAAAAAATTAATCAACAGAAATTCAAAGCTAGCCTCTGACAGGACCGCAGGCCCCGATTTCAGCAATAACAGCATTTAAAATTCTGTACCATTCATCTCTTGCCGAAGCAGGAAATCTGAACAGCAGCGCGCGATCCAGTGAACGTCGGTACGGCTGCTCTGAACTTCGGCACTGCAGATACAGTCCGGCCCAGCGCAGCACCATGCGGTAATTCACAAGTCGCGCCAGTTCCTCCTTCCCTTCCGAACCGCGGAACGATTCAATAAACTTCAGGGATGCCGAGGAAAGAACCCCGATTTCCGCTGTGTTCAGTTTAGGGAATTTAATTCCCAGAATCGTCTGCAGTTCCCTCCGGCCCGGCTGACCCGCTCTGCAGATCCGGCACAGTTCCATCAGCTGCGGATTAATGCAATCCGCACCGCCGGTACTGTAACCGTTTTCAACATCACAGGCTGAACCGGTAACAACAAGTCTGAACATCCGGTTTACTCTGATAACCTCGGTAGCATTACAGATATTGATCATCTGCTGCTCAGCAGCATCTCTCAACACCGACACTACATCAGGGGATACCTGATCAACACTGTTCAGAACAAAAATATAACCTCTCCTTGCCGCTGTGAGCAACGGACCCTCGGTAAACACTACACCGTCACGATCCTGGCAATAACTGCCGATCAGATCTTCCGGTTTCATGTCCCTACCGGCGCTGATACTTATGCACGGCCAGTTAAGTCGTGCGGCAGTTTCAACAATCAGTGAAGTCTTTCCGTTTCCGGAACCTCCGGAAATGTAAAGAACGTCACCACGCGGATCGGCCAGATAATTCAGAACATCCTTCAGCGTATCACTGTACCAGTAATCATGTACCGCCGGCACAAAATCACGATCCAGTGAAGACAGATCTGTAAGTATTCTGGTAACACAGGTTTCAGGGCAGTTAACGTGGAACAAATCTCTGATACCATAGGTTTCATTTGAAAATTTCATAAAGGTAAATCCTTAAAAAAAATGTGAGGATTACCTTTCCCGCAAGGAAAAAGAAATCCTCACGGACATAACATGATTATTCTTAAATCATTAAATACAATAAAGCAGCAGCCGGACTGATGACAACAAAGCTCAGCAGGCAGTACGGATTGAATTTAAAAACAAAACTGAATAATCAGACAAAGAATGCAACTTCAGCCGCAGCGGCTTCAGTAACACAACACATACCGGAGACATCCCGAAAACAGGAATGAAAACCGGAGAAAAGAAATACAGATAAATCTGTAAAAAAAAAAAAAGGTGGTTAAAGATTGAAAGTGCCGTCGAAATCACCAATGGAATACGGATCTGCAGAAACAGCCGGACCATGCACCGCAGCTTCTGAAACAGAAACTGCGGAAGGTTCCGGAGCCTGTCTGCTGCATTTATGATCGGTATTGTTTCTGCTGATGTTACTAGATCCCAGAATCATAAAGTCACTGACTATGATTTCGGTGATATAGCGCTGATTTCCGGTGTTGTCGGTATATCTGCGGCAGGACAGCTTGCCTGAAACGTAAATCTGGGCACCTTTGGACAGCAGTCTTGCTGCTGTTTCGGCGCATTTGCGGAAAAACACACAGCGGTGCCATTCCGTATGTTCCTGTTCGGAACCGTCCTCAGACTGCCATTTCTCTGCGGTAGCAACTGATACCGTAAGCACTGCCTGTTCCTTTGAACTTCTGCCGAGGCTGAAGTCATCAGAACCGATTCTGCCGATCAACTCAACTCTGTTTAAACTGTACATAAAAAAACTCCAAATAAAAAACAAAAACGATCCGGATCAGAAATCCGGAAACCAAAGCTGTTCAATGGCCAGCTACCAACAATGTGATTAAAAAATCACATAAGCGACGGTATTATAAAATTGCTTTCCTTAGGAATTCCCTAGCACAGCGACCTTTCGGTCGGTCAGTTTGAGGTTGAAAAATTAATTCCGCAGCCTTTTGTAAAAAGACAGCGGAAACAGTTGAAAACGCAGAAGAAAATATTCTGTTAGATGTCATAAGCGGATTTTAATCTGATCCTGCAGGCAGGTCTGACTGCCACAGTATTTTTTACGACGGAACATCCGTTTTCCTGAAGCCTGCCGGATGAACCTATAAATGCAGCACAGTCGCCGCTCTGTCCTTCAGTTCTAAGCCACCAGCTGCAGCCGCTGTCACGGTTGAATTCTGCCCCGTGCTCTGATGCAAGGATGGTTGCTCCGCAGCGCCGATCCCGTCCGTCCCTGAAATATCTTACCGCTTCAAGACTGCTCAGACAGAAAATACGGTCACTGATCCTGAAAACAAATCCCAGCAGACTTTCGCTGGTATTCTCAACCATGATCCTGCTTTTTTCGAAATCGTTGAAAGCCTCGTTGAAAAATTCCCCGTTGCACCAGGAACGCAGTGCGGAATCAGCCCAGGAGCACTTTTCCTTTTTGTCATGAAACGCACGGCAGTCGATACACTGCTCTGTTACCACCAGCATACTCCGATCATCAGTCTCGAGGATCCGCCAGCGCAGAGGCTCACCCTTTCCGCCGGGGCGTGCCGGATACCTGCCGAATTCCACGGTTTTACCGATCCAGTGACGGGAGAAATAGCGATCTTCAAAAACAAGATATCCGCTGCGATCTGCGGCATAAAGCCGGTCGGAGGCATTCTCAAGTTCCGCAGAAACACTGCGCCGCAACTCTTCATAACGTTCGAACTTCTCTTCACTCCACAGACTGCCGGCAGTGCTGAGAATTTCTTTTTCATCCCGGAAAATATATTTTCCTCCGCCAAGAACAATCAGATGTTCAAACTCACCGTCCAGCCGGCGGAACTCCAGCTGTTCCTCCTGTGAGAGAAGTTCACCGATCCTTTTGATTTCAGATCTTACCGACGGCCAGATCCGGAAAATTTTCTTCAGCTCCCCCTGCTCCTGCATCCGGCGGATTATACCGAACAATTCAGCAGGATCACGGAACAGTTTAGCGCCGCTGTCAGTTGATACCACCCGGTAAAGTCTGGCGGATATTCTGTCAAAATGTTCCCGTCCCGGAAAATCCGTTAAACATCCGAGGCGTTTCATACCTGCTTCTATGTCAGTTCTCAACCGGGAAAATTCACTCAGACTCCTCCTGGACAGAAGTTTTTCGATAAATTCAAAAAAATCACCGGGGAGTCGGAAGATCTGCCTGCCGCTGTCAAGAACAGTAATTAATTTTTTTCGTGCAGGATAATCCGTAAATACTTCGCGATCTGTTCCGGAAAAACAGCATGAAAGCTGTTCAATCCTCTGGGAGTTACGGTTCAGATAATCAAGAAAAGAGGAAGGATCCTTCTCATACATCGCAGCAAGCCTGCTTCTGAACTGCTGCGGATCTGAATAAATTTCCCCGTCAATACAGAAATCCCGGCGCTCACTGAAAACATAGGCAAGGCGCAGTGCCTGTGCCAGAGGTTCAAGAGGCGAGCTTTTCATCAGCTGACGCTGACCTTCGAGAAGATTAAGCATAATCCTTTTACTGTCATCAGTAATGTTCCCGCCAATATTTTCAAGGTAGCTGTCAAGGACCTTCCATTGCAGAAACGCTGCAGCTGACTGGATGAAATCCGGATCAGAATTGTCAAGTGAGGCACTGATCAGAGCATCGGCATATTCCTGCAGCGAACCGAACTTATGGTCCTTCCAGCGGATTTCAGAACAGCCCGGACAGAGCCGGTACAATAGAGCATAGGTAAGAGGAAGGGCATTGGAGCCGTCCTGGTTTAGTTCGGACTCGTACTCTTTACACCACTGTTCCCGTTGATGATCTGCATTCTGCTCATAGTGCCGTGACAGCAGTCCCCTGCCAAGCTCTCTGGAGCAGTTACGCCAGGACTGGAAAAAATAACCGGCAAGGTCACGATTGCTGTACAGCTGTCGGCCTTCTATATAATAAGGAAAATTGAATTCTCCCCGTCGGGAAACCTTTGCAGCTGCTGCGCTCCCCGGTACCGGCTGTTTTTCTCCGTTAAGCCATTTTCGAATTTCTACCGCTCCCCAGCGGCGGTTCGGATTGCCGGGTTCATTCCTGTTCCCAAGATCCCTGTAGGTCAGTCCTTTTATCAAATCTTCAAGTTCAGCCGGAAAATTTTCAGGAAACGGAATTTTCTGCATCTGTGCGTAGACGGCAAGTTCATCATCGGACATAGCGGCATTTTCAAACGGGGTATGACCGGTATAAAGTTCGTAAAGACAGATCCCGAGTGAATAATAATCGGAATAGACTGAAAACGCACCGCTTAGTGTTTCTGGAGCAGCATAGAACGGTGTTCTGCCGGTCTGGGTCACCACCACGGTTCTGCCGCCGGTCTCGGAGCTGATACCGAAGTCAATCAGCACCGGCCGCTGTTCCTTTTCTGTAATAATTATATTTGCAGGTTTGAGATCTTTATGAATAATGCCGAGTCCGTGAAGAGTTTCCAGACTGTCAACCAGCGGCGGGATAATATTTTTTCTGAGTTCATCTACTTTGAAACAGCGGCCGTCTGCAATCATTCGGTCAAGACTGATCCCGAAATAATAAGGAACAACAGTGTAGTAACAGTCGCCGTAAAAACCGTCCGCCAGCAGTCTTGCAATACCGGGATGATTGAGATTTTTCAGTTTTCCGGCAACTCCGGATTTGACAGCACTGCTGCGGCGGTAGAGTTTGATAACACAGTCAGTGCCGTTTGTCAGATCAACAGCGCGGTACAGATCCGCCTCTCCGGAATCAGTGTTCATCCTTGAGGTTACCGCAAAACGTTCCGCCACCGTTTGCGATGACAGATCAGGGATTATCCTCGCCGATGCTCCGTGATTTATACGGGTTTTCATCACACCAGACCGTTCGGAATTTATTTTAGTCGAAGACAACCCTGCTCCTCGACCGGCACCGGAGTTTGTGTTGTTAGTGTCTATATTCTTATTCATTACAAAAATGGATCATCATCCGCCAAGCCGGATCAGTTGAATACCTGCTGCTCCGGTTCAAAGATAATCCTTTCAAAAGTTCATACAAGTTATACTAAACAGATCGTATACAACTTGAAGTGATTTTTGAATTATTTTATGTAATTACAGTTCAATAATCTCTACTGCCTCAATATTATTGTCGGTTACTTCATCCTTAGCCACTCCGATTTTAAGTGAATGAGTAGAATCAGGTCTTATATAAATATTCCAACCGACGTGTTCCTGCTGATGATCTATATAGTGAACAACTGTATCCGGAGCATTTTTCTCAAGAGCTGAAGGATCGGCGGTCCAGCATATTTTCGTACGGAGTGAAGATTTAACTTTATCGAACTTGATCCAGTTGTCATAATCACAATTACGATTGAGAATAGGAACAAAACGTCCTTTTACAAATTTCCCGACGAAATAATTAAACGGAGCCTCTCCACTGTTTCCTGTCTTATTACGCTCCAGACAACCGGTATATTCACCGCGGAGCAGTTTGAAAATACCAAGTGCAACACCTGTCTTAAGAGTCAGCCAAGGATGTTCAGCCCTGGTGCGGGCATATAAATTATGATCATCCCTGTTATCATTCGTTTCTTCTTTATCTTCAGAAGCAGTATCAGAACTTTCTTTATCAGCGGTAACTATAAATTCAGTATGAAGAATTAAATTCATTCCTTCATAAAGCTTTTTACCAAACTCTTCTATCACTTTAATGGTAAGAGGAGATCTGCATGAATTACCGGAAAAAATTACATGAAACTCTTTAATATCAACTTTTGAAGTCACAGAAGCGCTTCGTACAGTTGACATAAACCTTTCAAGGCCTTCAGAAATCTTGCCGCAAATCATATTTCTCAATTTTTCCTGATCTACAGACAAAGTAACCTCTTTAATATTTGCAGAGGATGAAATGCCCCCCTCTGCACTTTTCAACATTACTAAACGGGCAACATTATTATCATTATCTGGTTCACCGGTCTCAATATTCGTCAGAGCTCCTTTTTCCCATATATCACGTAAAAGAGAAGATAAGATGTTGGAATTTTCGTATGCATAGCGACTGGTGGACCATACAGTATCAGATCCAGGAAACTGGCTGTATTCAGAAGGAAGAACAAAATTAATTTTTCCATTCAAAATGTCACTTAAGTTATCACGGATTACTTCGTAGACCATCATATCAATGATATGCTCTCCTCCAAGATTCTGATCTCCGGATGAATCCAGAATATCAAGGATAACTTCAGCACCGTTGCTTTCTGTCTCATTCTCTGTTGCATTACGGTAAAGACCGACGGCAAAATCTGTAGTTCCACCACCGAAATCAAATACACCGAACGGGACGCCTTCATCGGTTGGCTCAATATTAAGAGCCTCTAGAAACGATGCCGCAAGAGTAATCGGTTCGCTGGCAATTTCTTCTACCAGAGGAAGACTTCCGCCGCATTTTTCACTCATCTGTTCCCATTTGGATGAATATACCAGCGAAGGAGGCAAAGAGCGTGCGAGCCCACGTTTAAAACCCTGCATAATACGCTGCTTTGTCCTGTTATCAAATTTAACAGGAAAGGTCATATAATATTTAAGATAGAGTGAACCGTTACCAAGAGACTGATTATTAATGGAACATCCAAGCAGATAAGCATATACTTCAATAGGATCGAGATTTCTTTCCTTAAATCCATCAACTAGATCAGAAACAGCAGTTTTTTCTGCAAGATCCTGGTTATCTATTTCAAAATCGTAACCAGATTCATCTGTCAAACGAACGGTTTTATTCTGGTTGTCAGTTCGGCACCAGGTTTTAAGTGACTTCATGCAACTGCACGGATGATCCTTCCACTGCTCTTTTGCATCGTGCGAAAACTGAAGATTGTTGTAATAAGTATCCGGCCGGTACGGAACATCGCGCCATGCATCCATAAAACTGCGGACATCAATAAAGTTGAGTACCGTCGGATTTTCATACTGAAAGTCACCAAGAACGGACTCATCTACAGTTTTATCATAACTGCCCATGCGTCTGACTGATACCCTGCTGTAACGATCCTTCACTGCAACTACAGTACTCGATGTTCCGAAATCAATAGCCACAGAATCGTCATTGCGTACAAGTTCCCAGGGATCCCTGGCCACATATTCATGCTCAAAATCAAACGGGAAATAATAATTGCTGTCAGGCGCATTATCATCCGACCAGTAGAGATCGAATATACCTTCGGATGAACTTGTGATCTTGGTCTGAGACATTACCGGAAGTTTAACCCTGTTATAATCTGAAAGAAGAAGGTCTTCGGTTGTAATTTTCTTTGGATTTCTGAATGTATATGACGCCGGCACACAGAAATAATCTATGGAACATCTTCCGGAATCCAAACAATAGTTTTCATTGCAAAATGCATTGTTATCCCATCTTTGATCGCTTAAGGAGCCATTAATTAACCTTTTATTTGTATAGTCAATAAATCTGAAGTTATAATTATCAACAAAATACGTAAAACGGCTAAATTTCATAATTTTGAGCAGCTCCTTATCAGGATCAGAGCAACTTTCCTTAGAAAAATAAACACATACCAAAGCACGACTTAAGATGAAACAAACTGTTTTCCCGGCCAGCCACGGTGCATCCTTAAGTTTCAGATTATCAAATAATTCATTGAACAAAAATTTGATACAATAACTACAAAAAGGTAATTCATCGCAAAATGTTGAGTAATCAAGTTGAGGTATTCCATCATGCCAAAAATCTATCGATGATACATTAAATTCAAGATCTTGAGAAAAATTTGAAAATATTTCATATTTACAAAGTAACTGTTTAGCGGAAAGAATGAAATTATCCACGAAAGAGCTTGTTTTTACGGTAGATGAACATAACCTTGGTATCACAAATCTGTACAGATACGAAGTATCTTCTCCTAAGCAAGTATAGCCATTTTTCATGAACAGACAGAATTTATTTTGGTTGAGATTAGTCTTCAACGTAAATAAATCAAGATCTGTTCTAGATTCATTAGTCTCAATTATTTCGTCAACTGATTTATCACAATGAAGTCTCCACTCATTATCACATAACCTCACATTGCTCCATCCAAGACTTATCGCTCTGTCAACAATAGAAGCAATTCTGTGTTGGGATTCAAATGAACTGCCGACATAAATTCTGCTGCTCTTCATAACACTTTCCTCACAAACAAAATCAATCAAAATTAACTTTTACAATCTGAAGCGGCTCAGAATCATCTTCACCAAAACAACCAAACTCGCCAACTGCAGGACCAACAGCCCTGAAACGAATTTCACAACCGACATATTTGGAGTCAAAGGAAATTATAGTCTGAGGACAGTTATCAGCCTTTATCTTACCTTCTTCAACAGCAAGATCACTGAGATTCCAGCCAATTTTCAAACCTCCGTTGATCGATTTCCTAACTTTGCTGAACGGATACCATTCGTTGTAATTTATATTTCTCTTGATTTCAGGTATGAAATTGTCGAATCTGAAAGTTCCAACATAATAGCGGAACGGTGTTTCAGCATCGAAATGTTCCTCAGACTCAGCATCAATAGGATAGATATCACCGCGAAGAATTCTAAGAAGTCCCAGTGCGACACATGTCTTGAGTGTAACACCGCTATCCTTGTATTCAGTATCACCAAGTTCATAATGTAATTTTATTTTATCTTTCAGATTGAACGGTGTTGTACTTTCACTGTCATCTGTGGCGTTATCAGCATTTGTCTGGTTCCGTTCAGAAATATCATTCATAATTGATTCAAATGCAGTCTTCAAAAACGATGATCTGCTGGAATTGCCCGAAAATACCACATGCAGTTCTGAAAGTGTCGCATTTGTACAGTGTTCTTTGAAAGCAAGAATCAGAAAGTTGAAAAACTCAACAACCGTTTTAAAAATCCTCTGCTGTATCGATTGTCGTGCCGCTTCCACATCAACATCAAGGTCCAGAGGAATAAATCCGGTATCATTACGAAGCTGGATTGACAAAGAACCCGGTTCAACAATCGTTTCCTTTACGGTATCATCCTGTTCTTCCCATATAGGTCTCAGAGCTTCCCTCAGCTTTGATGTATTTCCGTGTGCACAGGCACCTCTGCCCCACAGTCTTTCAGATCCCGGGAACTGATCAAATCCGTTTGGAAGGGTAAAAGATACACCCTCTTTTTGAAGTTTGTCAGCATTCCTTCTCAATACCTCGTAAAAGACCAGATCAAGCAGTCTTTCCCCTCCAAGTTCAGGATCTCCTGAGGTTCGTATTATCTCAACAATCTTGTCGGCACCATACTCATCGAACTCATCTTCGGTAGCAACACGGTAAAAACCGGCGGCAAAATCAGTTGTTCCACCACCTAAATCAAATACTGCAAACGGATAAGACTTAACGTTGGCAAAATCGTCAAGTTTCAACTGCGGCATTGCGGAAGCAACAAGAGCGACCGGTTCAGATACTGTAGAATTTACATGGAAAAGAGAATCATTCCACTTTTCAGAATAGATCAGTGAAGGAGGAAGAGATCGCAGCAGGCCTCTGCGAAGTCCCTGGGTAATTCTTTTCTTGGTTTCTTTGTCAAATTTTACAGGGAAGGTAAGATTATAATTCAGGAATATCATTCCATTGCGTACTGCCTGGGTATTTAAACATAGACCTATGTAATAACCGTAAATTTCTATCGGATCCAACGGTCGATTCTTCCAGTCACCCAAGTCTGAATCATTTGCAACTTCTTCAACTGCAAGAGGACTGAGTTCAATAACCGTACGCAACTGAGAATTATCCTCCAGTATTACCGGTTTCGAAGAAGTCCTTTTCCAAGCCCAGGTTTTAATATTACTGATCCCTGATGATGCATGATCAATCAGTTGCGATTTTCCGTCAAAGGAACTGTATACACTGTTCCATTGAGTTAACGGTCTGAACTTTTCTCCATACCAGGCAGACTTAAAACTCTCAATATCGTTGAACTGAAGAACTGTCGGATTTTCGTATGGATTATATCGGCTGTCGTCAGATTTATCTGAAAAATTCATACGAAGGAGGTTTGCCTTTCCCAGTTTATCACAGAAAGCAACCACTGTACTTGATGTACCGAAATCAATTGCTACAGTTTCATTTTCACGAACAAAATTCCATGGATCAGCAACAGTACATTCCTTATCCAGTTCAATCTTTACGTACGGATCATCAGCGGCATCAGGAGGATTATCAGGACAGAATACTTCGAAAGATCCGCCAGATGATGAATACAGATCATCTTCGCGAAGTAAAGGAAGGTTGACTCTGATGTTATCAGTCTTCAGGAAAAAATCAGATTGTAAAATATTATTATTGTTCAGAATATTACCGGTATCTTCAAGTGAAGCACTGGAGTCTGTATTTTCGTCAGATACAAGGGCATTACATATTTCTGATGAAAAATTCACCCAACATACAAAATTAGCAATTATTGGTTCTCGCCAATTATCATTAGTATCATAGAAAGATGATGTTCCATTCGGATAGACCTGCAAATACAGATCATCATAAATATAAACTGCATGACAATCAGATAATTTCTCATGGTCTACAATACTATTCAGCCAATTTATTACGTTTGATGCAGGCAACCATTTAACATCAAAACCTGATTTTCTAATTTTTTCTCGAATTCTATTATGATTATAGCTTTTATAATCTGGATGATTTCTCTCATCACAATAAAAAGACGTATCAGGGAAATATTCATACGTAAATTCGAAACAATCTGCAGAAACATTTTTAAAGATGTGAAACAAAACTTCGTTGACAAAAACACTAAAACGTTGGCCTATAATTGCCTTAGAAAAGACATAACCGCCGCTCAACTTTGGAGCCAAAGTTGATTTTACTGCCACCCAGCAGCCAAGGCGCTCACTTGAACATTTATTCAATAATCGTAAATTGGGCTCTTTTGCTGTAAATTCAGTGTATATTTGAGAGTTTAAAATAGAAGAAATAATATTTCGATTGACATCATTGACAAATTTAGGCCTTTCGCTGTTTAGCGTGAATACCACTATATGTTGATCTATAATAATAGTAGAATATTGTTTAAATAATATACAGATAAAAAGGATATCATGGATACATCAAATTTGTTTACAGTAGCGTTGAATCTTGGAAACCCTTGGTCAGTATCAAAGGTAGATTTTATTCCTGCTACAGACAATCCAACGCAGATGGAACTTCATATTTGGGTATCCTATCCTGAAGGCAGTAA
>JAEEGK010017812.1_pt1 | contig 15440 bp, 14 predicted proteins | sample 8958771 | NCBI WGS metagenome assembly JAEEGK01 (sample SAMN16246547, study PRJNA631951) | gut metagenome | biome: gut microbiome; feature: rumen; material: SC-attached | host: Bos | place: Iran: Karaj | collected 2018-10 | reverse complement strand
TACGCTAATTTATATTGCCCCTACAGGGCATTGGATAACCCCAAAGGGGTTTAATAGCCTAGCACAGGGGCTTGCCCCTGTGTGGGGGCGTTGCCCCCAACCAATGCCCCCAGGCAGGCTCGCTCTACTCAAGCTCTACCCATACTCACCAAGTATGCCTAGAGTATGGCTACAAGCAGCTTAGAGTATGGCTAAGTCCTCGTAACTTCAAGCTCGTGATAGCTTTAGCCGCATTTCCGTTTATTCTTTTTGGTCATTTGTATAGGTATTTGTTACATGTTTAGGGTTTATATTAACCTGATGGGCAGCGGGTATATGGAGAGTCTGTTGGGGAATGTCGCGCTCAATAACAGCAGGAACAATCTCGTCAATAGCCGTACCGATTTCCTCATCCAGATAACCATGCTTGGAAGCAAGAGTGTAGAGCATGTTTGAAAACTCTTCTGCTGCAGCCTTACTGAAACGCTTCTTGACAATCTCTGTCATCTCGGTGAAGGTGAATAGGAGAGCCTTGGAATTGCCCCTTCGCTTTTCGTCAAGTTCCATTTCCTCCAGCTTTATTCGCATTTTCCAAAGTTCAGACTGGTGCTGAGCTTCGATTTCCTTGATACGGTACTCCTGAGACTTCTCCAGATCCTGATATTTCAGTTTAAGTTCTTTTAACTGCCCCTTTAAGTTCTGCTCCATCCCTTCTGCGCAGTCTGCCTCCTGTTCGGGCACTTGGTGATAATCATTAGCTACGATGCCTTGATGCAGCTTGGTGAAGTTTACACGGCAACTCTTATCACCCACTTCGTCATAAGCCTCTTTTATCATCGACAGCAGGGTTGTCTGCTCATAGGTTGTTTCGTACAACTCCAGATATCGCTCAATGGTACTCTGAGAGAAGTTATTGGTGATTGTACGCCATACCTGACAATCTTTTTTTCCTGTGATTATAGGAAGTTCGTCAACGGGAGCAGGCATAGGTTTAAACTGCTTAGGCGGAAACATCCGGTCGCCTGCCATATATTTGATGAGTAAGTAGGCAAACTCGTGACCAGCATTCTCGTCCATCACTGGGAAGAACTGGTTAACGAAACATTCCTCGCTAAAAGTAATCTCCTTTTTGCATCTGAGCATTCCCCAGACGAGGTTAAAAACCAGATTGGCAGCCTGACAAGAACAGAGCCTCAGAATCTCCTCTCTAACATAACGATTATGCAAATCCATACCAGGTGTGGGGTCGTAGTTGATACGCACACACTGGTAATATGCCTCGTTAAAGAGGTTGAGCATATCCAACGGCAACGGTTTCGGTCCGTGCCGGAGTATCACGTTATAGACACAGCGGTTGAATGGACTATTACGAAAATAGTCTGTCATATCGTCGTAGCCTCTGTAAAGAAGTTTTCTTTGTAATTCAGACAAGGACATAGCTATTAATATTTTTTCTTCAACAATTCGTCTATGGCGTCACGCACATCCTTTGGAGGTTCACTGCGTAGTGCGTGCTTTACAGAATGCTCCTTGTTGCCTTCAAGTTTCTCTGCAAGTGCAGCACCATTATAGTCATCTCGATAAACCACAGCATATATTTTACGTAAGCGCAGATGATAGAGGATATTAGCCACTAAATCACGATGAAAATCAGTTCCCCATTGCTTGCCGGGCTTATACACCTTGCTTTCAACCTCAGGCAGACTCAGTATGTCTTCCCACATCTTCATGAAGTGGCTTTTGGCTTCGTCGGTCAGGAGCGGACGTACACGGCTGACGTAGTTCAGTATTTCGGTACGGATGGGAGCACAATCAATTTTCTCCTCTGGTTCGCGCATACGTTCTAATCGGCTTGAGGGGGTATGCTTCAAGCTACCTCCGACCAATGCCTCTTTCACAGCATCTGCAGCTTCCCGTCCCGAGCTGATATTGAAGGTGTTATTTACAACTGTCGCAGCAGGGTTCACATTATAGGCCGTACCTATGTTTATGATAATCTTACCTTCCTCTTTATCCATTGGTTTAAAGTTTATATTTTTCTGTTTTATTTTATTTGTAAGTAATTGATTCTCAATCCGGAAGTAGGAAGAAAGTTGCATCCAGGTTTCTTCCTTGGTTCCAGGTTTATTTGGTTTGTATCTTTGCCATCGAAATCAGTTCTGAACTGCATCCCGGGTAAGTCAGCGAGGGGCTGAGATCAAGAGATAATTTACTTCATGTCAAATTTAAAATTTAACGCGTATGCAAAACATTAAATTATCACCGCACTTCGAACTCCGAGAGTTCACTGCCAGTGCCACCGCACGCAAGTACGGTATCGAGAACATTCCCACGCCCGAGGCCAAGGCCAATCTCCGCAGCCTCTGTGTAAACACTCTGGAGCCTCTTCGCGAGGAAATCAACCTGCCAGTGGTCATCACAAGTGGCTACCGCTGCAAAGCCGTCAACGAGCGCATCACGCACCACTCCGCTATCTCCCAACACATGTCTGGTCGTGCTGCCGATTTTTACATCGGTGAAAATCCCTCCTCGCCTTCTGGCTTAAGTCGTCGCGAGCGTCTCATCAAGGCTTTCCGCCTTATCATCACAAGCGATAAGATCGACTACGATCAGGTTATTCTCTATCCCACCTTTATCCATGTGAGCTACGTGAGCTGCTGCAAGAACCATCATCGTATCACCAAGGCCAACGGCCATGGGCGCTACAGCAATCTCACTCGCACTCAAGCGCTGTCTCTTGTCTAAAGAGTTTCAAGTTTCAGGTTTCAAGTTTCAGGTTTCAAGTTTCAGGTTCTTCAGCCCTGTGATAGGGCTCGTCCTGAGTGAAGCGATGAACTTGGCGATGGACTTACTGAGATTAAGACAGTCGTTGTAAAGCCGCTTGGCAGTATCGTCGTCAATAAAGCCCACATCAGAGGCTCGAATGATTTGACTTCGTACTTCACCACAAGACCCTTTCGCGATATATAAGAAGTTGATAAACTCCTTGTTCCCGTCTCGCTCAAAGCCCTCAGCGATGTTGTCCATCACAGAACCTGCTGAAGCATGAATCTGCTGGACGAACCTAGAATCCTTGCTGAATTCCCCTTGCTTAGTTATCGAGTAAACCTGCTTACACAGTTCTCTCGCTTTCTGAAATATGTCGAGTTCTTCAAAATTCTTAGCGTAGCCCATACTTGAAACTAGAAACGCGGCGCAAGCCGCTATGAAACTTGAAACAAAAATTTTATTAACAATTAAATTTTTTATCGAATTATGGCACAGATTAAACAAGTCGGCATTGGCCGCAAAGCAACCGGTACCATCGATGGTATCACGTATTACACTCTTAACGGCAAAACCTATGCCCGTAGTACTCCAACCATGCCCGCCAGCGTCTTCAACACGACCGAGGCTCGCATCCGTCAGGCTATCTTTAAGTTCATCCAGATGCACTTGAAGCACCACCTCCGCACCATCCGTCAGACCGTCACTGCAAAGAACGGTTCTCCCAGCAACCGCTACTACAGCCTCAACAGCAAGGCTCTTTCCTTGGCTCTTCAGACTTTGGCTGAACAGTATGTTGACGGTGCAGATGTAACCATCACCGATGTCGAGGCCGCTATCAGCGCCTACGCTGCTGAGCACCCCACCTCTATCAAGATTGCCGCCAAGAGCGGCTATCAGGAGGTGTACCTCACTGGCCCCTGGCCTGCGACCATCACCCTCAATGCTAATGCTGGCGACAGCACTGTCATCATCATCGTGAATGAGCATGGCGAGCAGACCACCATCAACGCAGATGGAACGGTGTCTGTTTCAGGTAATCAGGGTTCTGGTTCCAATAGTGGAGACTCGAACACGAATGGCACGAATAACACGAATACCAGTCCGAGCATTCCTCACTTGACTATCAGCCGCGTATGCATCCAACCCCTTTTGGGGTATAACCCTTAGCCCCAGCAGATGCTGGGGATTTGAGCGTTCCTAAGAAATTGGATTGTTTTTGTTTTTATTTCTATTTAACACAATACCTCTTCAGTAATGAGGTCATAATCCCTCCTACCTTGGGCTATTCTCTGGAAATATCCATTGAATACTTCAAGTGCTGCTTTCTTCTGGAGCTTGCACGATTCCACAAAGGTCAGCCAAGCTGCAGCAACCTCACCACCTAACTCACTACTGAATCCACCAAAGCTCTTCCGTAGATTTGTAAATGGCCGGACTGCCCGTTCGCAACAATTGTTGTCAATGAGTACATTTCCGATGTCTATATAAGCAATCAACTCTTTCCAGTGGTTTCGCATGTAGTTCAACGCTTTTTCGAGTTTGCTTGAGATTTTCAATTCTTTACTTTTCACTTTGGCCAGTAACAATGCTGATTTCTGGTCGAGTTCATTGAGTATCGGTATCGATTCAATCTTTCTGGCTTCTAGCACCTCTGCCTCTGTTCGATGGAGAAGGATGCTCTCAAGCTCCACCTTATATAATACACTTATCTTATCAATATATTCCTGAGCCATAGGATCTTTGTAATCCTTAAGGGCTGACCAGAATATTCTGCGAACATGCGCCCAGCAGCATGCATGTGTACAGCCATCCAGCTTGCTGAAATAAGCGTATGCATTGTAAGCGTCGGTCATCAAAGTACCCTGGAAGTCACCGAGGAATTTCTCAATCACCTCACGTCTCCGACGCCCAAACAGGTAGTAGCAAACCTTTGTGGTAAGGTTTACAATAACCCACATATAACGCTTCACATATTTGAAAGAGCCATCCGGCTGCCTGACCTTGGTATCTACCCATGTCTCATCAACATAGATTGCTGTTCCCTGCTTAAGAAGGCGTCTCTTAATGCGGCACATTCCACCTTTAAGGAACTCAGCACCCTCCTTCAGCCAGTTCAGAATTGTCTGGGGAGACACCTTCATCTTCTCATTGAACATACGAAACATCTCCCTGCCGCATGACAGCGCATACTGGAACCTGTTGACACCAAGATCAGAGAGCATACGCCATGTACAGCTCGTATGAGGGACCAGACTTGGACTGTCGTATTGGGACTCATTGACAAAGACACATTCACGCTGTTCTTCTTCATGAGGCTTAGGGAAGAAGGCTGCAAACTCCTTACCTGTCTTCTTGTCTCGTACCCACACATACAGGTATCTGTCCTGACGGGTTAGGCTGACACGGTCAAACTGGTCAACAGGACGTGTATAGCGGATAAACTCCAAGCCCATTTCCTTCAGCTTCTCCATATCACAGTCATGAACAACGCATATATCAGCATGCATCTTATTGTAATGCTCAGGGCGATTGCTCAGGTCTCGAGGCTTCTTTTCCTGAGGTATAGCCGGGATAGTTTCTTCCTCGTCCTGTTCATCATCCTTGGGGGGAATATCATTCCTGCTGCCATTCTCGATATAGTCATTCTCATCGTCATCCTTGGTCTTCTCATCTGACGAAGAGGAATCATCTTTAGGCTTCTCGCTGCCTTTGCCATGCTGAGTACGCTTTCGCATAGCCAGTTCACCTTCTAGCTTTTCATACTTAGCCTTCAGGTCTGTATAGGCTGCTGTCACCTTATCCAGTTTCTCGCCCATCGCATTATTCGCATCAAGGAGAGTACTGACAGCATTCAGCAAGTCATCTATCTGTTTCTGATAACCCTCACGTTCCATATCAGACAATTCGCCGCCCCGTACTGATGCTGCCTCTCGTTCCAGCTGCATCGCGTACCGGGCTTGCATAACCATACGCTCTATGTCTATATGTTGATCTGCCATAATATGGGACTTTTGCTTTGCAAAGGTAACCATATTTCATGACATTCGCAATAACACAAATACTATTTAACATGTTGAATACCAGATATTTATGCAATTTTAAAGCCTTGCAGAATGCCCGCAATACCACCCCACATGACACTCCAAGGAAACGCCTTGTGGAGGCTTTTGCAAGGCTGCAAAGCCAATATTCTACAATATATAAACATCTGATTATCATTATATTATGTCAGTTTTGAATCAATTTTCCACTCCGACGGATTACATATTTTTAACTACCTGTAATGTAGTTATTCCGCTTCATCATCGTAATCTACTTCTATCGAATTAATCCTCTTGACGACTGGACAGCTCAGCAATGCAGTCAAGAATTTCCACTCAAGTACATACATAGGCTTATCGCCATTAAACACAAGTCTTACGAAACTCATGTTGTGGTCAAAACGCTGCATATACAGCTGACACTCATTATTCTCATGCCGGATGATTTTCACCAGCTTCTGGTTCCTGGAGGTAAACACGTAAGCAGTACCTTCCTCCATTTTACCTGCAAGAGTGCAAACAACGCCATGCAGTTTGTCATATCCTCCACGCATATCCTTGTAATTGGGGATATACTTGAATTTCATTGCACCACTCAAAGTGAACATAGCGCCTGTAACTTATTAATGAAACACACCAGCTCGCCATAACTCAACCTGTGATGATCTATCTTGATACCATTGCTCAGACCGATATTGACATAGGATACATAAACCTCTTTCCGCTTTTCTCTATCCGAGGGGTTCAATCCCTCACCTTCCGGAACCTCTACCGTCCCATTAGGCGAACCTGAAACAACGCAATCTACAATACCTGTCTTGGAGTACTTCTTTTTGTACCATTTCTCAAAGCAATGATAAGGAACGCCATTCGATTCAAAGAACTGGGCGACTGAGATTCCCTTATTAACTGCATCTTCGGAATACTGTTTCCAAAGAATTTCAATGTCTTTACTGTTTATTGCCATAAATCCTAAATTTAGAATGAATGGCACAAAGGTAATGACTATATCTTAGACCACCTAAAAAGGGGTTGGATGCTTACTTCGCAAGTCCCTCTCTCGAGGAAACAATGTAACCTTGACCGTCATTGACGGTTGAGGTTTCTCCTTAGTACGCTTGACTCGTCCAAGAACGGTATTTCATTTCACTTTTTCTCGCAATACGTCAAAATTGGCTGCTTACAGGAGATTGAAAGGTGATCAGAGTCCTTTGGTCACTTTATCGTCTTTGGTTTCAACAAATGACTCCATACCCCATACCAAAATGCTGCCAACATGTTTTCTTTATAGCAAAGCTTATGCTTCCATCGATTGCCATTCCAGCGCTTAAGCATATTCTTTATTCCTGTTGCTACCTCATACTCTGGTGACAATATATCTGCAAGCACCTTATCTTTCAAATCAGAATTAAACTGGACGCAAGGAAAAATGTTAGATTCGAAACCCAAATCCTCCACACAGATAGCATTCAGGCAATTATAGAAATCTATCATGTGATATTCATCCAACACACCTTTCAACCAATCCCAGTCTATCTCATCAGTATGTTTCTCTGCAAAGAAGGCCCAATCTAGAACTTGCCGCAAGTTGATACCTATCGAAGTAAAATGATTCAAAGCATGTCGGATAAGGAATAATGCATGAAGGTTTGGCGATGGTATATAGACTTTCTCGCCGTTTACCTCAACATAGTGACTATCATCCTGCCCAAGTTCTTTAAAAATCTGCTCTAAAGCTCGATGCGAATAATGGCGATGAGTATTTATAAAATCATAATGGTTCTCCACCATAAAATCATCCCAATAGAAGGTTGTATGGTGATGTTCACTTGTATCGACCTTAATCCCTTTTTCATTTGCTATGATTGTATCCGCATCTTTCTGTTTACCAAATAGCCAAATGTCAATATCCCCACATGGACGATGATTCGGCTTTGGCCAATCTAAGCTACAAGCATAGCCTTTTAGCACCATCATCTTATAGCCATGACGGTTATAGAACCCAGCCATCTCTCCAATGGTCTTTTCGTATGCTCTATACCTGCCTTCATACTCTTGCAGTACCTCGCCAATCCATTGAAGCTTTAGGTCTAGTGGGATTTGACAATCCTGCGAAGCCTTTTCTATTCCATCAAGAACAACAGCCGAAAGCCCATGTCTCTCGGCAAGAGCCTTTATGGCTGCCCAATTCACAGCAGTAGTCTGAAACCTGGCTGAATGTCCAATGCCTAAACAAACTAGTCGCAGAAACAACTCATTCATCTTACTTCTCAAAGCTCTTGATAGTCATACTTAAACCATCCTTAGCTCTAACCGGCAATTGATCAACACCCAATGCTCTCTTAATCTTTGCATTCGATGAGACATAATTCTCGGTCAACTTCTGTAAGCGCTCAGGGTTCAAAGGCAGATGCAATGCTCCACCAAGTTTCGCCACGCCCTCCATCAATCCTCGGGGTATTCGCCAAATATGCGCCTTCTTTCCCATCGCTGAACAAATAATCTCTATCAGCTCGTTGGTAGAAACTGCTTCATCATCATTGATGTTATATACGCCAGATTCCACATCTTGGGTTAACAAACCATTGATAATAAAGCACAAGTTATCAATAGAAGTAAAGGTTCGTTTGTTTTCGAAAGCTCCTAACGGCCAGGGAATACCCTTTTTCACAACTCCATACAGCAGATTCAGATTTCCTTTATTCCCTGGGCCATGAACCATACACGGGCGCAAAATATAGGTTTCCTTTCCGGCCTTTATTCGTTCATCTTCTTTAGAGCGAATGTATTCCTCTGCTGCAATTTTACTTTCTCCATAAGGACCAACAGGTGCTGGCACTACGTTCTCATCCACGAACTCGCCCTCTACTCTATCTGCTGCAGCCTTCACCGAGCTAAAGAAGATAAACTTCTTCGCTTTTGATTTTAGATAATAGTTATATATCTTTTTAGTAAGCTCCGTGTTTACTTTGAAATAAACATCTGCTGCACTTTGGTTCTTAGTGTCATGAGCTTTTCCTGCTAAGTGAATAATAGCATCTACTTCGGGGATTCCATCTTCTTTTTCAAGGTATTCCCATCCAAAGGTAAATCTCACCCCTTCTTTAGTAGGGTTAATTATATCAAGCCCATAAATAGTATGCTCCTCAGAAAGAGCCTTCACAAGATTAGTGCCCACGAACCCGTGAACACCTGTAATCAATATCTTCATTTTATTCTCTAATTCACTAATTCTTGATATATACCTAAATGTCTTTCTATCACGACATCCAATGAGAATTCCTTTTCCGCTTTCTCTCTGGCTGCCTTACCCATCTTTTGTCTAAGTGCAGCATCATCTATCAACAGCCGCAGTTTATCTACCAGTGGTTCAACCACCTTGGGTGCAATTAAGAAACCATTCACGCCATCATCCACAGTATCCTTACATCCAATGGATTGTGTAGTAATGATTGGTCTGCCGATAGCACATGCTTCTATCAACGACTTCGGCAATCCTTCCATATAATATGATGGGAATGCCACAATGTGACTTTGTTGTAACAGGTCTTTTACATCAGTCCTATAGCCCAACCACTTGATATACTTACCATCACAGACAGCATCCAGTTGCTCTTTGGTGATAGCCCCTGGGTGGTCATCAATGCCACCTACCAGCCAGAACTCTGCCTTGTCCTCGAAATCCTTACGAAGCTTCTCTGCTGCCTCAGTAAGCAGGAATACACCTTTCTCAACAATCATTCTGGCCGTCAGAATAATCTTAACCTTACCAACGGTAGGTTCAGGTGTATAACAGAATCCTTGGAGATTTACTCCAGAACCTTTGATAAATCTTGCCTGACTTTCACCAATAATGCCTTTCTTCACATACATCGCACGATCTTCATTATTCTGGAAGATTACCAGCAAGTTCTTTCTGTTATGTGAAAACTTCAGCACCTTTGGCATCACCTTAGCCAGCATTGACTTATTGTCTTCTGCAAAGAAGCCACCAAGCCCACTCACAGCGTTCACTACACCATTTACTTTTGCGAATTTAGCAGCTAGCGTACCCCACAGGATTGTCTTCATACCTACATGATGCACAACATCCGGTTTCTCCCGCTTATACAGGTTATAAAGGAACCACATTGTACTCAGTTCCTCCTTGATGTTCATGCCAGAGCGAGACATCGGCAAATTGATGGTTTTTAATCCTATGGCTTCGATATCCTTCAATTTGCCCGTATCAGCCGTTACAATCGTCACATCCCATCCTGCCTTCTGAGCAGCTAACGCAATGCCTTTCCTATGAGACAAGAAAAACCAGTCTACGTTGACAACGATAAAAAGTTTCATTATTTTAATCTATTTGTCTTATTATTCTACTGGGATTATCAGCCACGACACAATTGTCAGGTACAACCTGAACAACCGCACTTCCAGATAATCCCACTTTCATCAATCTTAGATAAAACTTTATCTTTCTTTTACCCGAATCATAGGGTTTTAATAAAGTTACGTAAGCGGTCTTTAAATAAATGGTAGTCAAACTGATTCAGTGATTTCGTATACTTATGCATTTCAATTATCTGTTCTCTTTTCAATCCAGACACATGTCTCAACACTGTATCTATACTTGAAAAAGACACATCTTCTGCAAGAAAACCATTTTTACCAGATTCAACATAGTGCTCCAAATCACTGAACTTGGACGCTATCACTGGTATACCAGCCGCTTGCGCCTCTACATATTTAGTTGGGAAACCTGCATTGTTTACCCTCGTAGATTTGCGGAAGAAGATAGAGAAGTCACTCTCACACAGAAGTCTGATGGTTTCCTCATGGGGCAAACGACCTCTGAAAGCGACATTCTCAGGGATTGGCACATCTGAGAACTTCTGTTCAAAAAGTTCACGCCCTATTCCAACTACAGTCAGTTTCAAGTTATCATATTTACCTATTGCTCTTATCAAGTTATCCAATCTATCCTTATCACCACGCCCTGGGCTTCCTGCATACATAAGGGTTATGATCTTTTTCGAATTATTAGGTTCTTTTAGTCCATGATGCCACTTTTTCTCTGCGATATCAATGGTTGGAGGCATCAGAAATGTTTCTATTCCCTTGTAGTATTCCTCCAAATAACGACTTATAACTATCAAGCCGTCCATTTTCTTGTTTAAAACACGCATTCTCCATGCGACATCAATAGACTTTACAAAATTGTGAGGATGGTACCATTCGGTAATATCGCCAACCACCTTTATATCATTCTTCTTGCAGAATTTTATGATGCGATATAGTCCAAGTGCTGGGAAATTATATGCAATGACAAAATCTGGTTTTTCTTCCTTTATCTTTTGGAGTTCTTTCTCTCCATTCAGATGCTTATACCAGTCAGAAGAAGAACTCGGATAGGGTAAATTTTCATACTCAAACCCGCAAACGGTTCCTTTATAATCATTTGTATGAGTAGTGCCATAAAACTTTATCTCATAATCATCTCGGATTGTTTTTGCAATGGCCAAAACCCGCTGAGCAGCAGCATTACCGTCTGGCATTTCGAAACCGCCTATATAAAGTATCTTTTCCATAATAATCGCGTCAATCTATATCTCGACTCAATATTATCAAATAAATGAAATATCAAATATAGTTGGTACTTTCATATCAACGTAATCTTTAGCTGAGGAGGATAAGAAGGCAATATAAAATTCAAGTAGACAGACAATCGCCACAAAAGCATAGCGTACAGATAGAGATTTGATATTTTTAGCCATAAACGGTATTGTCACAATCAATACTATATCATAATACTTCACCAAACGACCCACCAATGGGAAACCAACTCCCCAAAAACTCACAATGGTTGCAATTGTTAGCATAATAAAAAAAAGTCTGGACACATCGTCATGCAGTATCTTCTTCCCAATAATAAAGATGTATGCGGCTAAAAAAGTCATATTAACCAATGCAACCATTATAGTGCCGGAATATTCTTCCTTGTCCAAATATTTCATATAGTTTTCATTGGCAGTAAGGTTTTCGACAAACAAATAGGGATTCTGGACTGCCCAAAATGCTATTACGCCAAAAGAGACAATGGCCAAAACTATAGCATACTTGTTTTTCTGATTAAAAATAAAGTACAATGGAAGAAAAATGACTGCCGTCCTGTGGAAAGATATCGCAATCACAACCACTAATAGGTACTTAATAAGCTTCCTCTCTAATATATACCTATAAGACAATAGCAGAATTGCTATAGCCATATATTGTCTCAAAATGTATATAGAGCCACTGTAAGCCAATAGCAAAAAAAGGACAACAGACAATTCCACATTCACCGACTCTCTTTTTATCCACACAAAAAACAGTGATAACATAATGGAATTATAGACAAACAGAAAGAACTGAAAACTTTGGGAGACGGAATAGCATATCTTTGCTATGATATAATAACCAAACTCAGCCTTTGTCTTTAATATTTCAATCCAACCTAAATAACGAACTTCCAAAAAGTGATCTTTATAACTATCAAGATCTGAAACCGTGTTTATATCTACAAAACACTTAATATATAACAACTGTATAAAGATAACTGGTAGTAACCATTTGAAGTCTTTTTCGTTTTTCTTCTGACTACCAGCTAATACCAGTAGTATGGTTATGATTATGAAATTAAGTATATACATGCTCTATTCTCGTTCGTCTGCTTTCTTACTCGCACTTCGCTAACTTATGAATATAGTCCATCCAACATTTGAAGATCTTTTCTTCATTAAGTCTCTGTCGAATACTAACGGCCTCATGGCGAATTGCCGTCGCTGCTGTTTTGTTTTCTATGGCCTTGCACATGTTCTTATAAAGCGCATCTTCATCTCCTACTGGAGTCAGATACCCATTTACGCCATTCTCAATAAGCATCCTTGGGCCATAAATAGGACAATCCGCCGAAATGGACATTATTCCCACACTCATTGCCTCGATAAGGGCATTAGGCATACCTTCAGTATTCGACGGCAACACAAACAATTCCGCTCCGTTTATAAGCTCAGTGATATTCGTCTTTCCTTTAATGATTTCTGCGCAATTGTCTAATCCATTTACATGAATGGCTTCTTTCAATTCCATTTCTAATGGTCCTGAACCATATATCACTAATCTATAGTCTGGGTGTACTTCATGAAACTTGAAAAATGCGTTAACGAGCATTTTCTGATTCTTTTCTGGAGAAAGCCTACCCACAGAAACGACTTCCTTTCTTAAACCATCAAAGATAGGTGCCGGAAGTTTATCTATAATAGGATTGGGTATCACCACAGACTTCGCTTTTGCTCGTTTTCCGTAGCAGCACGACGCAGGTTCTGTTTGGAACACATAGCCATCTGACACACGGTACTGAATCTGTTTAAGCACTCGGCTTGCGAAAGGTCGCGATGCTGGGTCACAGCGTTCCGACAGTAACACTTTGGTTCCCGCTTTTCGAGCGGCAATCTGCTCCAACAAAGTACCTCCGAAGTGAATCAATATGTCTATTTTGGTATCCTGATATAGATTCTTAATGATACCGATATATTTTACAGGATGCTTTTTCTTGAGATGAAATGGATATTCCACCACTTTTATCTTTCCGTACAATCCTACTTTTTTCAGGTCTGCATCAAACTCCTCTTTGGGGAAGAATGTTGCATAATAGACAGTATGGCCAGCATCTGCTAGATGCCCAGCCAGCCAGTTCCTCACCTTTTCGCCACCACCATGGATTAATTTGGTGGTCACAAAAAAAAGAATATTCATGATAATAGTAGTATCAATTTGTTGAAAATCGTTGGCTATTATTCACACTTAGAAACTTTTTCCAAATGGAGCATTTCCCCAAATTTGTAATCCCACTCTTCTGGCATGAATGGGACCAAGCCACTAAAATGATAGAACGTATTCTCTCCGAAATATATGTGTCCATCTACTTCGTACAAATCTACTCGTAAATGAGGTAGTCCTTCCGATAATTTTGAAGCGATTTCTTTCATCTGCTCAAAACATTGGGGCTTGGGAATATCGTAATCCGCATTTGGATGCCCCTGCTCAAATGGAAGGTGATTAAAATTCTCATCAAAAAAATCAAAACGCGTCCCAATCTTCTTATCAAAGCGGCTAGTAGCTATAAACATAAATTTAACGACACCATCAAAACAAAAAAACTTATAGTCCTTTAAACCTCCATTGCTTTCGCTAATATACTTTTCAGCTATTACTTTCTTAGCAATATTCTTATAAGGCCATTCGCGTGATAATTTATAAATATCCTGAGTCATTGATTTACTCAGTAATTCTATGGCTTTTAATTTATCAAATTGAGACTTGTCTTTACAAATGGCTACACCACTACCTCCTCCACCATGAGTAGTTTTTAATACAAACTGATTTGGCAATGAATCCCAATCAATTTCAGAAGGACTATCCCAAACTCCAATGGTTGGTATTACAAAATCTTTACCAACTTTTTCTGCTACAATTTTCTTTACCTGATACTTATCTACCATCAAAGTAAATTCAGGCTTACGGTAGTATAGTTTTAGCCATTGTAACTTCTCACTATAAGTTTTAGGATTATTTAAATCTAATCTTTTACCCATACATGCCCAATACAATAATTTTATATATAGCTCATCCGGAAGGAGCTTATAAAAAAAATATTGCAACAAGTATTTAACAACTTTTCGAGGACTCTTTATTCCCCTCACGATTAGAGATTCTTTATTTCCTACAATCATGTTTGACGGACTAACCTGCTTCATTATTGTTATATTTTTAATTAATACATATTCCATATCACTGCTATGACTTTTTAGCTAAAAAACATTCTATCACAATAATTCATAGCAAAAACAAAGTACATATTTATACTTAATTATACGTTAATAAAACTTTTATTGAATTTTTGAAACACATCTATATATTTTTGCGCTACGACTTTACTATCGTGAACTTTTTCTACATATTTACGTCCTTCCTCCGACAGTCTGATAATATTCTCTGGATGAAGGATGAGTTTTTCCAACTCAGAGAATATTTGATTCGAATCTGGACCGATATTGACAATAGGTATATTCGGATAATTATACTCTATGCTATTTTCCGGCTCATTACCACCAAGTAAAACTTTTCCCATTGCCAAAGAATAGAGTGCATTCATACCCGATGACGCTGCATAGGTCTGATCTATAAGAATATTTGTTCGCCTTAGAACTTCCAAATACTCGCTCAGAGGTAGCCCTCCTTTTGCAATGCATTCTACTTTATCCGGATACTTCTCAGTAAGTCGCTCCATTGCTGATACTATATAATCTGTACCTTTAGCTTTAGGACGGATAATACCATGAAACACGACAATCTTACCATTTATTTCATTATATGGTTCATATTTCTCTGTTTCAACAGGCAATGGTATAGTTGGAATTACTGTATATGATTGAGCATAAACAGAATTCCTCCAGGCTTCTGCATAATCATACATTACCGGTATTACCTTATTTATGAAAGTTGATATGTATTTAAAATGTGTTATTGAAGATTGTGAAAGTGTTTTTGTCTTATTTAAATCGATTAGTTTCTTGTTTTTCCATGCACGTTTATCCCAAAATTCATAATATGGAGGATCACCTC
>JAEEGK010017811.1_pt1 | contig 15440 bp, 7 predicted proteins | sample 8958771 | NCBI WGS metagenome assembly JAEEGK01 (sample SAMN16246547, study PRJNA631951) | gut metagenome | biome: gut microbiome; feature: rumen; material: SC-attached | host: Bos | place: Iran: Karaj | collected 2018-10 | reverse complement strand
TAAATGATAAAAATTTTTAATACTTTATTTTTATTATTTATTTATTAATTAATATTTCATTTATTTATAAAAGAATTTATTAAAAATTATAAAAATAAAAAAAAGATTTATATAATTAATTATAAATAATTAATTTTTCTTCATTAAAATAATAATAATAAATATTATATAAAAATAAAAGAAATATTTTAAATAATTAAATATAATTTTTATATTCAATAATTTATTAGGTGATAAAAAAATTATTAATTGTTACATAAATTAAATTTTAATTATTTAACTTATATTTCATGAACTTTTATTTTTAATTTTTCTATATCAGTTTTTTTAAATTTTTTTGCACTATGTGCTCTTTTATATTCTTTTCCATATTGTTTTACCAAACTTTTTTCAAACTTTGGACCAGCTTCAATAAATCCTTGTTTTGGATAACTCCATGGAACAATAACAACAGATTTTTCTTTTTTTCCTAATGTTACTGACAAATTATTTTTCATTAATTGTTTATCTTTTTGAGGTGGAATTAAATTTAATTGATTTGGATTATGTGCATATTTACATCCTGAAAATGAATCAGGACAATGTCCTAATTTTATAATATTAGGACACATTTCAGTTTTATATTTTCCAACCATTTTTTTATATAATTCTTTTTTATTACTTTCTGTTTTTAATCTATCTTTTTTTGACATCCATTCATCTAATTCTTCTATTTGTCTGACTAAATGTTTAGCATCTACATCATATTTTTTTATTGTTTTAACACAAGTATTATAAAATTCATTTATTTTTCTATTTAAATATGTATGTCTATTATATATTGAATATTTATTTCCTTTTCTCATTTTATCACAATAAACTAATAATGTATTTAAAGGAATTTTTATTTTAAAATAATTTAAAACATTTTGATTAATTTGGTAATCTAATATTTCAGGATTTATTTCTTCTTTTATTTCTAATTTTTTTCTCCATTTTTCATCCAAACTTTTAAATTTGTTATTTATTTCAACTTGTTCTTTATCAACTTTTTCTTTTAATTTTTTCATTATATTTAATGCATCAACATATCTTCTAAAACTATATAATGAAATAGCTTTTTTTAATTGACCAAATTTTTTCATATAATCTTGATCAATTTCTTCTGGTTTTCCTTGATAATTCATTTTTTTTAATATTTTTTCATTAGATTTTTTAGCAGATGCTTGATCTTTTTTAAGATCCAATTCATTTTTTTGATTATATCTACAAAATCCACATAATCCCTTCATAGTTACTCTACTACCTCCACCTTTTTTACCTTTTTCCTTTTCTGTAAATGTTTTTCCACATCCAGTGCAGCTTATAATTGGTCCGGCAGGAACCCAACTTTCTTCTATAATAGGATCTTCATCTTTTTCTAATGTCTTTAATAAATTTTTTCTTAATTTTATTTTTTCATTTATTTCTTGCTCAAATTTTAATTCACTTATTTGATGTGCATAAGGACATTTTCCTCCAAATGGAACACCTGCACCTAAATCACTATGAGGCCAACGAGGTCTCAAATCTAAAGGACATTGGTCTTTTAATGGACACATAATAGTTCGAAACATTGTAAAATATTTATCTTTTAAATATTTAAATTGAGGGTTTGTTTCATTAAATTTAGGATCAGCATTTTCTTGATTATTTGGATTTTTATTAAATTCTATCATTTTAATTTCTTCTTTTAATTTTTTAACTGCTTTATTCTTATTTTTTTTATAATCTTCCATTGCTTTAAGCATAATATATACATCATAACAAATTTCTTTATTTTTTGGATTATTAAAGTTATCAGGCATTATTTCTTTTTTCTTTTTATTTTCTTCACGTTTAAATACTTCATTTGGGTCATCTTCTTTTCCTTCTTTTAATCTTTCTTCTCTTCTTTGTTTTTTTAATTTTTCTGCAAATTTAGGATCAAAATAAGCCTTTAAATCATCTAAATAAAAAGCTTTTTCAAGTAATTTTTTACATTCTTCATATCTACCTTCATTAAATAAAATTTTAGCTTTTTTGCATATACCATCTTTAAAAACAACAGGAAATTTTGTGAAATTTGTTCCCATTTCATTAACCCATTTCATATTACTTACTCTTCTATCTACTATTTCTTGAGGAGATAATGCCTCTAATTTAGCAATATCATCTTTTGTTTTACATATATTAGGTTCAAATGTACAATGTTTTGCTTCATCTAAACACATAAAAATTTTTTCTTTTTCTTTTATTAATTCAGGTCTTTTCCAAAAATTAAATTTTTCATCTTTTTCTAACTTTCCATTATTTAATGAAAATATTTCACTAAAATTCTTTTCTCTTTGTTGTAATATCATATCATTATGTGTATTATGTGTACAATATAAAGGACATCCATTTGTATGAACTTTACATGCATTTGATAAAGAAGGTCCCCAAAAAGATAAATTATCTGTTTTAGCAAAAACATATTTTCCTTTATCATTTATTCCTAATCTTCTTAATAATTGGAAAAAATAATATTTTAAAGATTCTGGATAATAAATATGTAATTTTTTATATTTATATGCTTTTTTTAATACACCATAATTAGTCTTTTTAAAATGTCTTTTAGTAGCTTCAGGAAATTTTTTTGACATTTCTTGATACATAGCATTTAAAAATTTACTTTGAGATTCAATTTTTCCTGTACTTAATCTATCCTTCATTTTTTTATAATATTTAATTACCATTTGCTTTATATATTTTTCTAATTCTTTATCTTCTTTTTCAATAGTATATCTTTTTTTAGTTTCTATATCTTCTTTTTCTTGATCTACTTCATTAGTTTTTAACATTAATTCTTTATTTTTATTTTCAATTTTATCACGTTTTTTGTTATCTAAATATCCTTTTTCTAAGGAATTTTTAAATATTATCTTTCTTTGTTCATCATTATCTCTAACCGCATATTCTTCAGGAAATTTAAATAGTTTATTATCTTGAAATTCACTTTTAATCATTTTTTTAATAATATTATCATATTTAAATTGTTCTTGTAATTTAAGCATAACTCTTCCAGTTTTATATCTATCTTTAGGTTTAGATAATTCATCAAATTTTTTTTGTAATTCTTCTTCTTCTTCTTCTTTATTTAATTTTTTATTTTCTGCTTCAATTTTTTTTAATTCTTTTTGTTTTTCTATTTCTTTTTGCAATTTATCTTTTTTTTCCTTATCTTTTTCATCAAATTTTTCTTCCAACAATTTATATAAATTTTCTTTTCCATATTTAAATAAACCTTTATAATATTTATCTTCATCTTTTATTTTATATTGCCAATAATCATGTATAGGTCTAGGATGGTTTGTTTCATATCCACATACTTTTTTAAATATTGAAATTAAACGATTAACTATTTCATCATCACTTAAAAATAAATTTAATTCTTGTTCGAAATCTTTTTCTCCATTTTCCCATTGCAACCCTTTTTTCTTTAATTCATTTTCATCCATTTCTTTCCAAAAATTTAATAATTTATTAGGGTTATTTGTTAATGTGTTATTTTTTTTTCTATATTCATCTAATAATTTTGGAAAATATGATTGAAAATCATAACAATTTAAACGATTTTTTTCATTATCTTCTAACTGTTTTTGTTTAGGATATAATCTTCTCATTGTATCTTTAGTAAATTTAGGTTTAAATTGATTAGTAACTTCAAGTCCAGTTGGTTGAAAATAATTAATTCTTGTATCAATATTTTGCCCTTCTCCAGTTTTAAAATAAAAAGAACTTGGATTTGTACTACGTGAACCATTGTTTAAATTTTCCATCATAACTCTATTTAATTCTTTTATGCTATATAATACATCATCATCTGAATAATTTAATAATTCATTTATTTGTTTATTTATTCTTAATCCTTTTGCTTTTTGAACTCTAAAATCTAAAAAATATTTAAATAAACTATCGGGATTTGTTGGCATATATCCCTTTTGTCTATAAAAATAATTTTGTAAATTTTCAATCAAAATCTGTGGAACTAAATTATATTGAGTTTTTTGATTTTCAACATTTGGATTTTCGCTAAAACCAGTTTGTTTTAAATTACTTTGATTATAATTTGTATTATTATTGTATGGGTTTTGTGAATTATAATAATAATCATTTATTAAATTATTCATAGTAGAATTATTATTATTAAAATTTTGATTTGTTGGATTTTGACTTTGATTTATTTGGCTATTTGCATTAAAATTTTGACTTTCAACTACATCATCAAAAGTTTGATCATATTTTTCTTTTTCAACATCGGCATATTTATCTAAAATTATTGATTTTCCATCTAAAATGTATTGTCGAGGTTGATAATAACTTTCAGACATATTTTATGAATCTAAATTAAATTTTTTAATATAAAAATATATAAATAATTAATTTTTATTTTACATTTATTATTTAAAATTAAATATACATATACAGAACATGAATAATAATTTAAAAGTTTATAAAATATAAAATTTAACAAATATTTAAATTTAAATTTATAATTTTCTTTTAATCAAAGTTTTTTTAAAATTATATTAACTACCATTATTTAATTTATTTTAATATTTTTAAAATATAAAATTAAAAATTAAATAATATTACAAATATATAACAATCATTTTATATAAAAAAACTTAAAATTATATATAAATTAATAATTTTATTATAAATTAATTAAGTAAACATCCAAGGATTAAAATATTTTGTGATTGGAATATTTGGATGTTCAACAGCATTAAATTGAATAAAATTTGGTTTTAAATCACAGCCTTTCATTCTTATAATAGCTCCTTTATTTCCCATTTGATCACAATAATTAGGTGCTGAAAAAATAGTTATTACATTCACTTCAGGTTCAATTTCATATCCTTCCATTTTAACTTCATGTGACCTTATTAATAAATCCAAACTATTTTCTTCTAAAAATTTTTTTGATATATCTGGTCCAAAACATATACCTATACCTCTTTTAGATGGTATCTTTCCTTTTTCTCTACATGGATCATTCCATAATATTTCACACATTGGTCCAGATTCAGGTATATCTTTAAATCTATTAATTTTTTTTAAATCAGATATTTTCACTCCATCTTTAGAAAAAATACCCCCATGAACAATTAAAACTTTTTTATTTAAAATATGTCCTAAAGGTAAACAATTAAAAAAATCACAAAAACAAGAATATATATCATATTTCATTCCACATTTATCTTTTATTTCTTTTTCAAATCCATAAATTTTATTTAATTTTTTACTTTCATGATTACCTCTATTTATAAAAATACTATTTTTGTATAATAATTTAAATGCTAATAACGATATTAAACATTCTAAAGAAAAAACTCCTCTATCAACATAATCACCATTAAAAATATATGGATTTTTTTCACTTGGAAATCCATTAATATGAAAAATATTTAATAAATCATAAAATTGCCCATGTAAATCTCCTACAATTGTAATTTCACTATCTTTAGGAATTGTTATTTCAACTAAAGAATCAATTTGATTCATATAAAATTTTTTAACATCATAAAGCATATTAACTAAATATTTATTATGTATATATTTCTCATTATATGTTTTTATATTATTTAAATCTATCATTTTATTTATTAATTCCATCACCCATTCTAAAGTAATTTTTTCTGTTTTATATATCAATCCTTTATAATTATTTTCAATTGTAATATTATCATAAGTATATTTTAAAATATCATCATTATATATTCTAAATTTATTATTATTTATTTTTTTATGAATAATAGATTCATTTTTCTTTAGTTTTTTGCATTCTAAAATTTTATATAATAAACTATCATCAGGACATTTATTATAAATATATATAAAATCTCTTAAAGCTTCATCATATCTCGATAATAATAAATTAGCTGAACCTCTTCTATAATAAGCTTTTAAATATGTTGAATCAATATCTATTGCATGATTAGCATCTGCAATGGCTGAACCAAAATTTTCTATTTGAATATTTGCCTTAGCTCTGTTTGAATAATATATTGCATTATTTTTTGTATCTATTAATAAATCTATTGCTTCTGTATATTTTTCAATAGCCAAATTATATTTTTGTTCTGATATATATTTATTACCTTCTTGTTTATATTTTTCTGCTAATGATAAACTTGATTCATAATTAACATCTCCTTTTTTAATAATATAAATTGAATCTTGATTATATTGAGAATAATTGTTATTCGAATTATTTATAGAATTATTATTATTAAAATATATTTGATTAATATTTGTGTTATTATTTATAGAATTTATATATTGATTATTAAATTGATTTTTTAAACAATTATTCATTATTATTTAAATAAAAAATATAACAATAAAATAAATTTTTTATAAATATTTATAAATTATTTAAATTCAAAATTATTTTATTGTATTTATAAATTTTATGGGATGTATAATTAAATTTTTTAGAAATTGTTTTAAAAGTAAAAAAGATATTTCAATAATTAATAATATAACACAAAATTCTCAATATAATGATCAATCTTTACAATATAAAGATGCTTCTTCAAATAAAAAAAGTACTAAAATAAATTCTATTCCAAATTCAATAACAGTACATTCAAATAAAAAAATAAATATTCATCAGAATTTTAATAATATTAATAATATTCAAATAATCAATAAAAATAATGATTATAGTAATTTTAATGAAAAATCTTATTTTAAAAAAAGTGAAAAAAATATAATTAAAAATCATTATTATATAAATGATGTAGAAAAAATTGAAAATAAAAATTCAATAAAAAATTATAAAATTGGAAAACTTTTAGGTTCAGGAGCTTTTGGTTCAGTTTATCAAATAATCGATCAAAACACAGGAAAAATTTATGCATTAAAAAGAATATCAAAATATAAATTTGAAGATATAGATAAAATTAAAAGAGAAATTTATACTTTATCGAAATTACATCATAAAAATATTGTTAAATATATCGGATATAGTGAAACAAAAAATCATTTAAATATTTTTTTAGAATATATCAAAGGAGGTTCATTATTAAAAGTTTTAAAAACTTTTAAAAAATTAAATGAAGAAAGTATTAGATTATATACAAAACAAATTCTTGAAGGTTTATTATATTTACATTATAATGATATTATTCATAGAGATATTAAATGTGCAAATATTTTATTAGATGATGGAATATGTAAATTATGTGATTTTGGAGTTTCTAGAAGAGTAGAAGAAAATTATGAATTTAATCAAGTTTATTCAATTCAAGGAACTCCTAATTGGATGGCACCTGAAATTTGGATAAAAGGAGAATGTACAAGATTTAGTGATATATGGTCATTAGGATGTACTGTTATTGAAATGATAACAGGAAAAATTCCTTTTGAAAATCAACATAATTTTCATATTATAATGCATAATATTTTAGAATATAATATTCCACCTCCTTTGCCTTTGGATATTTCAGATTCTTTAAAAAGTTTTTTAGAAGATTGTTTAAGAATTAATCCGACAGAACGAAAAAATATTTATTATTTATTAAATCATCCTTTTATTATTGGTGACACAAGTAATTGTATTTTAGATATTAATTTAAATATTTCTGATAGTAAAAAAAATGAGAATGAATTTTTAATTAAAAAAAATAGTACTTCATCTGAAGAAGATAATGATAAAAAATAATTAATAATTTAAAATGTTAAAAAAATTGGAATATAAATAATAATAAATTGATTTCAAAAATGATAATTATTTTATTTACTTTTTATTATATTAATTTTTATTTTACAATTATGTATAATAGTGTATTATATTTAATTAAAATAAAAACAATAATATATATATATAAATGAAATTAAATTAAAAATATTAATTTATATATTAATATTTTAATATATAAAATAAATTTTTTTATTTAGAAAAAAATTTATCAATAATTATTTTTAATTTAAATTTTAAAAATTTAAAAATGTCAAATAAAGAATCATCTTTTGAATATAAACCAATAGAAACTGAAATTTGTGGTTTATCAATACATTCGAATACTTCAAGTGAACAAATGTTTTATAGTCCAATTCAAGAAGTTAATGAATCTCAAACTAATATAATTGAAGACTCATTAAATAATATAAAATTAAATAAAAAACAAAATTTAAACAATAATTATGATTTTAATTCTTTAGAAAGTATTAGAATAAGTCATTCAACATTTTCCCATGAAAATAATTCTATTTTAGAAAATCATTTAAATGGTCCTTCTAAATTTAATAAAAAAACTTCACAAATGGACCTTTTTGCTAATGAAGAAAATTTAAATATTTATCAAACACCTAAAAAAAAAAATAAAATTGAAACAGAATATATTGATGTAATAAAAAATAAAAATATATATAAATTTAATAATGTTGAATTAATTCCTGATGTTTTTAAAAATTCAGAAACTAATAAAAAAGTTATGGTAAGTGAATTAGATATTAAATTAAGTGTATCAACCGCTAAACAAAATATAAATGATAATAATATACCTACTATAAAAGGAAGAGTTCTTGAAGATGATTTCAAAGCACAATTAGAACAAAATTTAAAAGATTTTTTCATAAAAAAAGCAAAAAATAATGAAAAAAATAATTATGATGAAAAAATAAGTAATACTTGTTATAATAAAATTTTTTCAAATACACAAAGAGAATGTTCAATAAAAACAAAAAGTTTTTATAAAAATATAGAAATCAATAATAAAAATAATACTCATAGAAATAAAATTAATTCAATTCATCAGAAAAGTAAATTAAATAATAAAAAGAATAATTTTTCTTTATTTAAAACAAAAACAACAACAAATAAACAAAATAATAAAACAAAAAAAATATATAATAATATTAAAAGAGTAAATTCTAGTAAAGGTATACATTCTTTAATAAAAAAAATAACTTCATTTAATAATAAATTTTTAAATAATAAAAACTTATTATTTAAAAATATTACAGAATATAAAAAAAATAATAATATTAATAAAACAAGAAATACAACATTAACTAAAAATAGCGTGGAAAATAAATCAATTAAAAAAAAAGGTTCTACACATTCAAATAATTCTTTAACAAATTGTTCATCTAATAAAAATTCAAATAAAAATTCAGATAAATATTCAATTAGTACAAAACTATCTTCAAATAAAAATAATAAAAACAATGATATTAACCATAAAAAAATAACACCATTTTCATGTAAAAATGAATTTAAAACTGTAAAATATTTTCATCAAAATAAAAATTTACATAATAATATTTTAAATAAAAATATAGAAATTAATTTTTCAAATATTTCAAAAAATTCTAAAAAATATGAAAATTCTTATAGACAATCTTCTGTAAATAGTCAAAAAAGTAGTAATAATAAAAAAATGAAATTATTTTTAACAGATTATTATTCAATAAAATCTTTAATTAATCAAAGATCTTCAAAATCTATAATAAAAAAAAAATCTAAATATAAAACTTTAAATTCATTTTATCAACCAAAAATAACAAAAAAAAATAAAAAAATTATAAATAAATTAATAAATTTTGGAAATAAAACTCAATATAAATTAAATGTTAATTATACTACATTAAAAAAAGATAATAATTCAAAAAAAAAAGAAAATAAAAAAAGTTTAAATAAAAAATTTAATAGTTCAAAAAATAAAAAACCTACTATAGGAATTTATAAAAATAATTTTAAATTTTTTTCATTTACACCTTTTAATATGAATATAAGAAATAAATTATTAGAACAAAAAATTAATAAAATTCATAAAGAAAATAAATTTAAAATTAATAAAACAATTGAAAATATAAATAAAAATATAACAGAAAGACATAATATTAATAATTATAATAGTTTATTTCTTCAAAATGAAAATTTTAATACTATTAATTATTCAAATAATTTATTTTAAAAATTATTTTTTTTTGAGAATTATTTAATTAAAATAAATATTAATATTTAATATAAAATTTTTAAATTAATTTTATATAATAAATAAAATCAATAAATAAATATAAATTAATTTAAATTTCAAATAAAAATATTTAATAAAATGGAAGAATTATTTAATAATTTTGCTGATCATGTTTCAAAATTAATTTCACCTATTTTAGGAAATAGAATAAAACAATATTTATATAATAAATTACAAGAAGAAAATTCACCTGAATTATATAATGAAGTAGAAAATGATATTAAAATTTTAATGACAAATTATTTTCAAAATGCTACAGATAAAGATTTTAATGATATATCAACAAATTTATTTAATGCATATGTTGAAAATGATGATGAAAATTTTATTAAATCTGTTAAATTTTTTATAAGAACTTATTCATATTATCAAGATTTAAATCTAAAGAAAAAATTATATAGATGGAGAATTAATGTTTTAAAATTAAAAATGAAAAAAAATAATCAAAATATTAAAATTGCAAAAAGTAAAAGTAGTTCAAAAATAAATAATTATAACAATCAAAATCCTTTTATGAATAATAATAATTATAATAATAATTCTTATAACTATAATAACGGAAATAATAATTTTTATAATAATAATTTCAATAATATAAGTCGAGATAATTATAATAATAATTATAGCAATAATTCAATGAATTACTACAATAATAATTATATGAACAATAACAATTATTATAATGATTATTAAAAATTCATCTATATTATATAAATTTAATAAATAAATTTTTTATTTTTATTTAATATATTTAAATTCAAATATTCAATAAATATGAAAAAATAAAAATAATTAAAAAATAAATTATTTTTTATTACAGTTTTAAAAATAAAAATATTTTATTAAAACTTTAAAATAAAATAAAATATGGATATTAATCCTTCAGTAAAGACTCCAGGAGCATTAAGTTTAAATGAAGAATATGACCCAAATCGACCTGAAAATAAACCTGATATATCAAAAATGGAATATCGTTATTTAGGTAATACTGGAACACGTGTAAGTATATTAGGATATGGAAATTGGGCAAATAATGATAATAAAGAATTAACATTAGAATCAGTAAAATTAGCTATTGAAAAGGGAGTTAATTATTTTGATACAGCAGAAGTTTATGGATTAGGTAGAGGTGAACTAACTCTTGGACATGCCTTAAAAACATTAAATATTCCTAGAGAAAAAATAATAGTTTCTTCAAAAATATTTAGAAATGATAAAGACCCTAATGATACATTTTTAAGTCGAAAACATATACATGATGGAATAAAAAAGATATTAAAAAGACTTCAATTAGAATATATAGATATATTATATGCACATAGATATGATATGAGAACTCCCTTAGAAGAAACATGTAGAACTATGAATAATTTAATAAATCAAGGAAAAATAATATATTGGGGAACTAGTAATTGGACAGCATGTCAAATAGTAGAAGCATATAAAATATGTGAAAAATATAATTTTGTTCCTCCCGTTGTTGAACAATGTCAATATTCAATGATGATGAGACAAAGTATGGAAGAATATAGAGATTTATTTAAACAATATGGTTTTAGATGTACTACATTTTCTCCTTTATATAGTGGAGTTTTAACTGGAAAATATTTAAAAGAAATTCCTAATGATTCAAGATATGTTACAACAAAAGAAGCTATACCAGTTATTAAATTTTATTTTGATAATAAACATAAATGGGATAAAAAAATTATTCAATTAATGGAAGTAGCAAAAAAATTAGAATGTTCAATAAGTCAATTAGCTATTGCTTGGGTTCTTAAAAATCCCGATGTTTCTAGTTGTATTTTAGGGGCTACAAAAATAGAACAATTAGAAGAAAATTTAGGTGCTTTAGAAGTTTATAAAAAATTAGATCATGATACTTTAGTAGAAATTGAAAAAATATTAGATAATGCTCCAAGAGGAGAAATAGATTATTGTAATTGGAAAGAATTACCTTCAAGAAGAAATCAAAATTTAGATATTGATTATGTTAAAGAACAAGCTTTTAATTAAAAATATTTAAAATATATAATAATAAATTTATAAAATGAAAAATTAAATTTTTTTTATTTTTTTTTTGGTTATTTAAAAATAAATATAATATATAAATAAATATTTAAATATATTAATATAAATATGAATAATACCTATCAAATCGATACAAATGAAAAACCAGAAGACATAATAAACAAACCTATTTTATTTATTGCTGATTTATCAACGAATCAACAATTTCCTGAAGAAAATAATATTAATGACACAAATTTTCAATCTAATAAAATAAAAAATTTAATAATCAAATCAAATAATATTTTATATTGTCCTATAAATAATTCTCATTATAATTATGATTTTATTTCACAAAATGTTAATAATTTATATGATTTAATAAAAAATAAGTTATTAAGTAATTATGACAAATTAATTAATACTACTTTAATTTCATATGGTAATAATTTAAATAAAGATTTTATTTTTTTAAATATTTTTATGAATTTTATTTATGAAATATTTAATATAGGAAATTATATTATAAAAGTTAATGATATTCTTTTTGATAATTATAATTCTTTATTTGAAAATTTAAAAAATAAAAATATTAATAAAATTTGTTTAGATCTTTTATCTAAAGAAAAAGTAATAGATACAAATAATATTGTTATGCAATTTACATTTTTAAATTTAAATATTAATGAAAATAATAATTTAATAGATTTTAATAATTTAAATAATAAATCTTTTATATTTATAAATTTTTTATTAGACACAGAAATTAATTCTTTAATTCAAAGTTTAGATTTTATTGATATGATAAAAAAAGGAAATTTTTCAAATAAAAATTTATTAAATAATAACGAACAAAATTTTAATAAAAAAGATGAAAATTTAAAAAAAATATCAAATTTACCTATTAATCAAAATCTAAATAATAATAATAATGAAGAATTTTCAAATCCACCTTCTTCAGGAAGAAAAATAAATAACTCTAATTTTTTAAATTCACCATTATTAACATATCAAAACAATAATAATTATAATACTAATAACTTTAATTTTAATAATAATAATAATGAACAAGAAGATATTTTACCTTTAAATAAAAGTATTCAAAGTGCACCAACTTATCTCCCTACTCAAAATAATATGAACTTTTTAAATAAAATAAATGATTTAGATAAATCAGTAAATTTATTAAATAATCAACATGAAAATATTTCTAGAGTATTAGAAAAAATTAATAATAATAATAATAATAATTCAAATCAAAATAATTTTACACCTGAAAGTAATTTTGTAGCTAATAAAGAAAATATTTTATCAAATGAAGTTCAAAAATTAAAAAACGAACATAGTACTTTAATGAGTGATAATTTAATTTATAGAGAGGATATAAATAATTTAAACGAAATGAATAGACATTTAGAATCTCAATTAAAATTACAAAGAGATAAATATTATGATTTAGTATGTGAAAATGATAAATTAAATTTACAAAATTTATCATTAAATAAAGAAATTGATATTATTAATAATAAAATAGCTCAAATTAAATTTAAAGAAAAAAATTATCAAGAATGTTTAACAAATAAAATGAATTTAGAAAATAATTTAAAATCAATACAAAATGATTTTAATGAACAATTTGATATAAAAACAAAATTAACTATTGAATATCAAACATTATTAAATCAATTTAATGATCTATGTAATAATAATTGTAAAATAGAAAATGAAATAAATTTATTAGAAAAAGTAAATGAAGAAAAAATTAGTCAAATTGAAAATAAATTAACACAATTAATTTGTGAATTAGATAATTTAAAAAAAGAAAATTTTGATTTAAGAAATAATAATAATGAATTAACTAATAATTTAATTAAAATTAATAATTTAAAAACTGAATTAAAAGATAATTATAATAAAGAAAAATATAAAAATGATTATTTAAATGCAGAAATTGAAAAAATTAAAAAAGAATTTTTAGATTATAAATCTAATTTAGAAAAAGAAGAATTCCAAAAAGAACAAGAAAAAATATTAAAAAAAAATAAAATAGAAAATAAAGTTAAAATAATTAATGATTTACAAAATCGAATTAAAATGTATAAAAATGAAAAAAATAAAAATAATAGTAACAATATTGAAAATAATAAAATAGAATAATTTAATTTTATTTAATTATATTTTTTTATTTAAATTGAAATTTAAGTTTTATATTATAAAAATATAAATAAATTTTTTAAATAATTATTAATAAATTTAAATTAATAATTTTATAAGTTTTTATCTTATTAAAATTTTAATAATTTTATTATTTTTTTAATAATAAACATTATTTTACAATAATTTATTTTAAAATAAAAATTAATCAATAATATAATTTATAAAATATTTTTATATTTAATTTTTAATATTTATAATAATTAATTGCTATTTATCATATTTATTATTAAATACAAAAAATTTATTATTATGAAACAAAAATTTATTACTTAAATTATTCATTTTATTAATTAAATTTATTCTATTTATTCCTAACATATTTTTATTTTTTAAATTTGTTGATATATTAAATTCATTTAATTGTTTTTTTATTAAATTATCTGTAAGATTAACATTAAATAAATTTTTATTAGTTTTATGTTTTTTTATACTATTTCCTTTATAAAAAAAGAAATTTCTATTTAAAATATTTTCTTTACTTTTATAAATATTTTTCATTTCATTTTTAAAATCATTAGTTTTTAAATAAAATAATGATTTAGTATTTTTTGAATCTTCTGATTTGCAATAAATATTATTATTATTATTATTATTTTGATTTCTTTGTGATAAATTATTATTTATTAATTTATTATTATTTCTTATTGAATATAAAATATTTATATTATCATTTGCTTTAGAAACTAATAATCTATTTGAATATATTTTATCATTATTATCATTTCTAGAAATTATTTTTTTCATCGAATTATTTCTATTGTTAAAAAAAGTTTTTAAATTATTTTTATGAATATTATTATTATTATTATTTAATATTTTATTTTCACTATTATTTTGATTAAGAAATGTGAAATTTTTTTCATTTAATTTTAAATTTAAATTTTTATTAGAATAAGAGTTATTTGGAATTGATAAAAGTTTATAACTTGAATTTTCAAATATATTTTCTTTTTTATTTCTTGTTTTAGAAATAATTTGTTCATTATTAAATGAAATTTTATCTAAATTTATTTTTAATTTTTTATCATTTGGTTGATTATTTTTATTTATAAAATATTTATTATTATCACAATTAAAATTATTATTATTTTGATTAATTGAAATAGAAATTGGAACATCTTCAACAATTCCTCCTAAATCTTTTAATTTTTTATATAATTGTTTATATTTAAAATGAGCTCC
>JAEEGK010017805.1_pt1 | contig 15442 bp, 10 predicted proteins | sample 8958771 | NCBI WGS metagenome assembly JAEEGK01 (sample SAMN16246547, study PRJNA631951) | gut metagenome | biome: gut microbiome; feature: rumen; material: SC-attached | host: Bos | place: Iran: Karaj | collected 2018-10 | reverse complement strand
ATTTTTTGATATTGATAATTCAAAATGATGTTCACTTTCAGGTCTTAATAATTGAATTACTAATCTATTATCTAAATTATCTTCTTGTTTATCATCATTATTTTCATTATTTTGTATTATATCATTTAATAACATTCTATTATTTCTAATTAATTTTTTTCTATCATCTTTCTTTTTATTTTTATCATTTAATTGAGCTAAAAATTTTTTAATTGCCATAGCTTGAATAATAGTCTTTGAATCTTCCTCACTAGGATCATCAGTTTGTTTATTACATAATAACATAATCATTTTAGCATTTCTAAATTGACATCTTTCTAAATCATTTAATTTAAGACAATCTCCTTCAAAATAAAATAATTTATTTTGATATTTTTGTAATAATCTTTTCATATCACCATCAGGACTTTGAGGCATTAAAATTAAAGCATGTTTTTCATTATCACCATGATCAGCATGAAAATATTCTTGTAATAAAACAGTAATACTTCCATAAGAAATATTTCCACTTAAAATAATAAAATCAACTTTTTCTAATTGTTTATAACTAGTTCTTGCATAAATACTTTTTGAAGTGATTTGTGCCATTAAATCTCCAATCATTCCAGGTAAAATTCCTACTTGAATAACAATTAAAACTATTATAAATATTCTTCCTAAAGTACTTATTGTTGATGAATAATAACCTATAGTTGCAAATAATGTCATAATAAAAAAAAAAGTGGTATGAAAATGATCATTTGAACCAGAACAATTTGATGAATCAAAACAATCTCTTTCAACAAATAACCAATATTCTCCTATTGTTTGTGTATTTTCAAAAACATTTAATTCTATTGTTGATATTATTAATAATGATATTATTGATGTTGCAATATTAAATAATTCTCTATTAACATCACTTTTGAAATGAGATGAAAATTGATTTATTCTTAATATTCTAAAACAAATAAATGATGATGATATCATATCTGTATTATTAATTAAATTAAATTCAAAGCCACAAATAACTCTCATTATTAAAAAAGGAATTATACTTAAGAAATCTATAAAAAATTGAATATAGAGGAATTTCCTTTCTATTGACATTATTATCAAATCAAAAAGAAAATCGAATAAAAAAATTATTCTACAAACCAAGTTAAACATAAAAAAAGTTTTATATTGCATTATTATATGAGGTTTATATGTCATGAATATATATATTATTATACAAGATAAAGATAGAATTAAATTTATTAATCCAAAAGTAAAGGAATAAAATTTTGATTTTTTCATGTTTGCAATAAATTTTATTATTGAAAAACTTGATGAATTTTGAAATGGTTTGCTTTTGGAATTTTGATTATCTTCTTCCATTTTTATTTTTATGAAATTATTTAATATTTGAATAATAACTCAAAAAAAAAAAAATAAAAAATAAAAATGAAAATTCAAATAATTTTAATATTTCTTTTCTCCTTATTAAAATCAATAATTCCTCAATACTCTAATACTTACAAAATGAAATTAAATGAGGATGATGATAGTGATGAAAATGATTTTACAAAGGAAACATCTCCAGTTTCAAATAGAATAGATATGGGACCATGTACTTGTATGTTATATGAAGATTATTGCAATAATCGTTGTTGTTGTGATGAAAAATGTCCTGAAGAAAAAAGAAAAATTTGGAAAGAAAATAATTTATGTTTAAATAAAAATACTTATCATTTAAGTGATTATACTTGTCATAGTGTTAAACATGAAAAAAATGATTCTTATTATTGGAATAAATACAATTCTCCTTTTTTATTCAAAGATCAAATATCCAAATTAATTTGTGTTAGATATGATAGAGTAAAAAATAAAATTGGAGAATATTATATTATTCCTGAGAATTCTGCACTTAATAATCATTTACAAGATAGTTACAATTATATTAAAGAAAATTCATATTTAAAATATTTAGAAAATAAAAATTTAAGAACATTACAAGATTCAAAAAGTACTTTTTCTTATAATGAGAAATTTGTTTTTAGAATATATAACGAGTTCGATCAAACAACTTTTTTTATACAAAAATTAAATTCTTATGGAATTCCTTTGACTGAAAATACTTTTAATTTTTTAATTCCTGTAGAAGGATATTTTAGATTAAAGGTTTTAAGTGAAAATGATAAAAACGAAACAAAAATACTTGATTATAAAATTAATTGTGATGCTCCATATATAAAACAATTAACCATAAATATTACATATAAAACAGAAGCTAATAATACAAATAATTATTCAATAATTGATAATGATTATAAAGTTGATCCAATATGTTCTCTTTCCATCCCAAAAAAAAGTTTTATATCTATTAAATGGACAAATAATGATTCGGATGTTGTGGATTTAAGAAATAATATAATTAGTGGTAATCCAGGTTATTTAGTTGGAAAAAATGTTTTATTCTTATTTAATGATTCCGAAATATATACAAATGGTTTATCAATATATGGTGCTAATGAATTTAATGAATGTATAGATTTAGAATCAAATTATGATGAAAAAGATATTACAAATTATCAAACAATTAAATTTAAAGTTAATTCAATTTATTCTTGTAAAATTAAAGATCTTACTGATAAATGTGATATAAATGAATTCTTAATTTTTAAAAGTATTAAAGAAAATTTCGAAGGAACAAAAATAGGTAAATTTGGTAATTCATATGATTCAGACAATGATTGGATTCCTATTCAATATGAAACTTTTGAACAAGAAAATCTTTATGATTTTTGTAATATACCAAAAAAAATATTTTTAGAAATTTTAGTTACTAAATTTTTAACCAAAGGTAAACCACAAGAAATGATTATTGGAGCCAAAATTAAATATTCAAATGATTTTATAAGAAAAGATACTCCAGTTGAAATTCAATTTATAACTAAATTTATCACAATATCAGAAGAATTATATAAAAAAGAAGATAAATTAACTAGTTTGAATCCTATAACGAATTTTTCTATTAAAGAATCATAATATTTAATTTTTTTAAATTAATCATTTTTATTAAAATTTTTATTTACTATTTATTTAATTATAATATTATTTATAAATTAAAAAAACTATAAACATGGATCATATAATTTGTCATCTTAACAACCAAACAAAAAACATTTGTTTGTATAAGAAATTTAAAATATTTAAAGATAAAATTTCACAAGAATTTAAAATTCCAATGAATGATATTATTATTTATATATTTTTCAATGGTTTAAAAATTGAAATTGATGAATCAACTTATAATGAATATATTGTTGAAGATACTTCAATTGATGAGGTTTATTGTGAATTGACTTCTCAAAATGAAAAAGAACAATTAATCCAAAATATTCAACAATCTGATGAAAAAATAAAAAAATATGAAAAAGAAATTAAAAGGTATAAAGAGAAAATAAAAGATCTAGAAGAAAAATATTATAAATTAAAAGTTAATTTTGATGAATATAAAAAATTATCAAATCAAAAAATAAATGGTTTATATGATCAAATTTTAAAATTAGAATATGTTTTAAAAAATAAACAAAATATTCCATCTCAAATTGATTATAATAAAAATGAAGAAATTCCAATAAATAGAAAAAAAAACGTCAAAACTCCAAAAAACAATGATTATAATTTAACAAATTCTGAGTTAAGGAGACAATGTTATAATAATTATAGTAATTATAATAATAGCTCAAATAATAATAATGATATTAATTATAATAATAGTCGAAACAATAATAATGATATTAATTATAATAATAGTCGAAAAAATAATAATAATATTAATTATAATAATATTTCAAATAATAATAATTTTGATGATAATAACAACTCCAATTCCTTATATTCATCTAATAAAGCAAATAATAATCTAATTAATAAAGTCAAAAAAAAATTATCTTGTAAAATAATAATAAAAGAGCCTATAATAATGAAAAATATAAAAGAAATAGGAAATAAATTACCAATAAGAGTTATAATTAAAATATATAATGACGGTAAAAATCAAATACCAAAACAATGTGATATAATAAGTCAATCAGATTCAAATTTATTTATAATTGATACCTTAGTTAATAATGGAAATGTAATTTTAGCAGGACAAATAATTGAAGTAAGTCTTTATATTTTTTTCAGAGATTATAATAATATTCCAACTGGTATAAGCACTCTTAATATTTATTTATATAATAAAAATGATGGAAAAATTGGGGAAGATGGACAAATTAAAATTAATATTTTACCAAGTGATCTTTTTATTTCTCAAAGTCATCCAAATTTCAGAAATAGCTATAATGAATTTAATATCATACCTAATAATAGTTCATTACTCAGTAGTTATCAAAAAAACAATTAAATTATTCTTTTATAAAACTTTGAATTAATGATATAATTATTTTATATTAAATTAAACAATTTTCAATTTATATTTTGTAATATATTCTATAATAATATTCAAGTATAACATTACCAAAAAATATTTAATAATATTGTAATTTTTTATTCCTTTTAATTTTCAAATTTATTGGTTTAATTTTTTGTGAATTAATATAATCATAATAATTACTATTGTATTTAATACATTTAGAATTCTTATTTCTTTCAGTTTGAGCATTTTCAATATATTTATCCATGGCTAAAATATCAAAATTATGAAGACTTTGTTGATTTTCAGTACAAATAGCATCACTTTGAGAAATTAATTTATTTATTACAGTATTATATAATTTTATTTTTGGAATTTCCTTTTTATTAGCATTAAAATTACCAAATGTAAGATATGGTTTATATTCATTTAAATTTGTTTTTACATCATAATGTGATAAATAAAATTTATTTATTGGTTCTATACTACTTTTTAATACAATTCTTTTTTCTGATTGATTTATTGTGTTTGATTTTGTTATAAATTCTGATGAATTATTCACTCTTGTTTTGCTTTTATTTTGAGAATCATTTATAGGAAATTTTTTAAATGTTTTCTTTATTAAATATTTTCTAAATGAAGTTAAACTTAATTTTGTACTTGATTTATTTCTTAAATCATTCAAAAAACTAATATCTTCATTTTTAAAAGAAGTTGTGGTTTTAACATTATTTCGAGAAGGATTTTTTTCTTCTTCTTTATAATTAAATATATTTTCTTTAATCATTGAATAATAATGATTAAGTGTATTTTCTTTCAATGATTTTAATCTATCAATCATAATTTGTTTTCTTGTTTTAACTAATTCATAATAATTTCTTTTAATATTTGGATCTTTGATTATTTTATTAAAAAACTCTAAAGTAATAGAAAAATATTCTGCTGATTTAGAATAACATTTACATGAAAGAAAAAAATTATTAGTATTAACTGTTAAATAATCTTCTAATCCTAAAATATCACCTCTTTTAACTAAAAAAACAGAAAAAATTTTTTTATCTTTATTAAAATTATTCAACTTATAATTTAATTCAATTTTATGTTTTAAATCTCTATTATAAGAATCACCTCCAAAAGAATCAATGATACCATTTAATTCTTCACAAGAAGAAAATAATTCAACTTTAAATTCTCCAGATTTAATAAAAAAAATTTCTTTTCTTTCATCACCTTGATTAAATAATTCTTTTCCTCTTGAAATAGTAACATTTTTAAAATTATTAAATATATAAACTTTAAATAATTCTTTACTATAATCATTGAATAAATTAGTGGTATAAATAGTTTCCATATTAAATCTTCTAATTCTTTCTAAAGTATCTCTAATACAAACTTGATAAATATCTTTTTTAATAATACCAAAAAAACAATCTTCAACAGTCATAATTGTTGCAGTTCTTTTAGAATTATTATCTTTTAAAGCAACATCACCAAAAGATTTTCCACTATCTAAATCAACTACTCTAATATATTTCCATAAAGTAAAAGGAAAAGTATCTTTTGGATCTGATAAAGATTCTTTTGGAATTAATCTATGAATATAAGAATAAATATCAATTTCTTCACTTTTATAATTTGTTAAATTATGAATATTTTGACATTGTTTTTCTAAATCTATTATTTGCTTTGTTAAACTTGAATCTAAAAATTTTCTATTTGAAGAAATGGATTTATGTATTAAATCATATTCTTTTAATTTAAATAAGTTATTTAAATATTTCATAAATTCATCAGTAGTCATTTGCACAATATAATAATTTGGAACTAAAACTGCAACAGAACCTTCAAAAATTAAATAAAATTTATCTCCTAATTGTCCATTTAAACAAACAATATGATTTTTAGGTAAATATTCATATTGTAAAAAAACAGCAATTTTTTGCATTATTTCTTGAGGATCATTAAAATTTTTAGATATATTTAAAGTTTGAATAAAACCTGGAAAATTTGTTAAAAAAAATCTTATTACTAATATATCATTTTGATTACGAAGTGGCTTTTCTAAAATATATAATATTAAATCTCTCATATCTTTTGAATTTTGAAATGGAATTTCATTTAATGATATTCCAAGTAATAATTTTTTATATAAATTTTCAGCAAATGCTGATACTGTTTCATCTGTTGATTTTCTCTTTTGTTTAACATTTATTATAGTTTTCTTTTTTATTGATTTTCTTCTACCTAGCATCATTTTTTTTTACAGTTTTATTTTTTATGAGCAGTTATTTTATTTTTTTTCAAAAAGTTAAAAATTAATTGATTTTTAAATTTTTTAATTTATTATGGAAAGAAATTATAATTTAGAAGTAATTAAAACAGGATTTTTAAAAAAAAGATCTAAAATATTTAAATTTTGGAATTCAAGATTTTGTATATTAACAGAAACATATTTTTTTACATATAAAGGAATAGAGAAAAATTCAGAATGTACAAATTCAATTGCATTATCTGCAATAATGAATGTAAAAAATACAGAAAATGATTATATAAATAGTTTTTCTATTCAAACAAATAATTCAATTTTATATTTTATTGCAGAAAATAATGAAATAAGAAATGATTGGGTTAATATTATAAACAAAACAATAATAAATTTATGTAAATAAAGAATTTCTTTTTTAATTAATATTAATATATAAATATTTGAATATATTATATTATATTTATATTGAATTATCAGAAAGAGAGAGTGAAGCTTCATCTTTACTTAAAGGAGATTTACTATATTTTGGACTAGCAGAACTTTTATTTTCTTCTTTTTCTTTATTATTATTTTTTTTTGGTTCATTATTATTATTGTTTATATTATTTTTATTTTCTTCTTCTTCTCCTTCATCATCACTTTTATTTTCATATGTATCTACAAATGCTTTTAATATATCTTCTGATGATTTATATATTGATTTATTTTTATCTTTAAATTCTTGAAATTTTCTACATTTTTTCATATGCCATAAATTTCTATCTGAATCAACTAATTGAAATTTATTATTTAATATAAAATATTGTTCTATATTAGGTAAAGATTCTCTTTTATTTATTTTTTCCTTTTTATCTTTTTTCTTCTTTATTTTTTTTTCATTTCCTTTTAATTCTTCTAATTGTTTTTTCAAATCATTTATAGATAAACATATTTCTTCTTTTTCATTTTTTAATTTTTCTAATTCTTTATCTTTAATATTACAATTAGAACAATATACTTTATCTTCTTTAATTTTATTATTATTTTCAAAATTACTTTTTTGAATTTGAATATTTTTATTTAAATTATCTAATTCATTTTTTAAATTTTCATTTTGTTTTATTATTTCAGCATTAATTTCAATTAATCTATTATCAACTATTTCTTCTTTATTTATATTTTCATTATTTTTTTTTAATTTCATATTTTCAAGTTGTAAATTATTTATTTCTACTTGCATTTTTAATCTTTCATCAATTAATTTTACTATTTCACTTTCATATAATTTTAATTTCTCTTTTAAAGAAATAATCAACTCATTTAAACTCATATTTGAATAATCACAATTATTTGTTCTTTTTGATTCTTCAAAAGAAACACTTTTCATATTTATTAAATCTTCATCATCAATCAAATCATTTTTAATATTCAAATCCATTTATTTAAAAAAATAAATTTTAATTTAAATATAATATAACTTTTAAATAAATATATATTAATTGTTATCATTTGCCACTTTACTTTTATAAATTAATAAAATTTCAATTTCTTCCATTTTCATTTTTCCAGTATCATAATTTAATAAAAAAACTTCTAAAAATGCTAATAAAAGGGCTACTAGATAATTTAAATAACGAAAAATTTTAAAATTAGTCATTGAATTCATTAAAGAGATTTGAAAAATTGAACTGAAAGATGAAATCATATATAATAATGAAGTCATTGAATTTCTTAATTGAGTAGTTGTAAAAGAAGAAAAATAAAGATATACAGTTACATAATAAAAAAAAGCAAAAGATTCAAAAACACATAAGAAATATAAATATTGTTTCTCAAAAATATTCACAAAAACTAAAAATAAAATGCATATTATTAAGCAAAATACAGTTAAAAATTTCCTTGAAATATCAATAATATATTTTAAAAAAGAAATTATGAAATATATTGAAATTGAACATAAATAATATGTGATTATTCTAGAATGTGGCAAATTATCTTGAATATAAATAAAAAGATATTGATCTTTTAAAAAATAGGAATAAGAATCTTTAATATTACTCATAAGAAAAGAAGATAAAAAAAGCATAATAACACTTTTTAAAGAAATAATATAATATGGTTCTTTCCATAATTGAAAAAAATGTTTAATTAGATCATTGTAACTTTGACTTCCAAAATCTTTCTCAATTTTATCTTGAGTAAAAATAATTTTAGAAATAATATTTTTTCTATATTTCCTGATATCTTCATTAATAGAATATTCCATATAATTATATAATTCATCATATTGATGATTATAATATAATAATCTAGGACTATCTTTAAAATAACATAAAGAAAAAGCTAAAAAAAATTGAAAAATTATTAATCCTACAATACTTATTATTGGATTTTCTTTATGAAGTACATCATAAATTACATATTCGAATAAAGAAAAAAATAAAAAACCAAATAATTTTCCAGAATTAACTAATAAAAAAGCTAATTCCCTATATTTAATTTTAAATTCTTCTAAAAGGAAATTACAACAAATATTATTGACAAAACCTCCACAATAAGAAAAAATTAAAGTTAATAAAACATATAAAGGTCCTTCATTAAAAATAATTAAAAAGACTAAAGAAAATAAAGAAATTAAACCAATTAAAATATTACTAGTAATATCCCATTCTAAAGTAGTAGAAGTTACAGAAATAAAAGCTCCTATAGATTCAATTATTTTTTGAATTACAAAAAATAAACAATAAGTATTTGAAGACCAAGAATATTTTGACATAATTTGATTTTTACAAAAAATATAATGAGAAGACTGATAACCTAAAGTTGTCATTGAGAAAAAACATACAGAAAGTGTGGCTAAATGAAATTTACTTAATGATAATGTCTCTATTATTTGATCTAAATATTGATATTCTTTGTTTTCAAAATATGGATTTTTTTTAGTTTTATAATTAGAATTAAGATAATTTTCATTTAAAGATTTTTTATGATTATCAATAATTAATTTTTCAGTTTCTTCTTGGTCAATAATATTATCTAAGGATATAGGATTATTATTACTCATTTATATATATTAATTTAAAAAAATGAAAAAGTAATATTTAAAATAAAATATATAAAATAAAAAAAATAGAATCCAAAAAAAATAAGATAATAAAAGGAAAAAAAAAAAAAGAAAACTTTAAAATCAAAAAAAATAAAAATATAAAAACCAAAAATTTTAATGAAAGAAGGGTGGTAAAAAAAATTTGATACTTAGCAACAGATAAAAAATGAGATAGAGCAAGATATAATGAGGAAAAGGGAGAGAAGATAATTGTGGAAGTATAAAAGTGAAAGTTTGGGAGATTGTGAATATAATATTTTGTGGGAAAGGCAGTGCAATTTTCCGGATGATTGGGAGTATGATAGATGAGAAGATTCAAAGTTTAATAATAGATGCAATAAGGGCCAAAATTTGGTCTATTGAGATTTTGATATTTGGGAACATATTCCAAATTATAACAAATATCTCAGTCCCAATCTCCCCAATATCATAATCCCAAAGACCAGAAATATTGCTTTTTATTATTTTTTAATTATTTTTATGTTGCTTATTATTTTTTATTTATTTTATTTATTTTATATATTTCATTACAACACTCGTTTTTATTAATTGAATTACTTTTTAATTTTTCAATTCTTTATATTTTATTTTATTCTTGTCAATATGGGTAAAATATTTATATTTAGAAATTTTTTTCTGATAGTTGTTTAATGATAGCAAAAAAATAAATTATTATCATTTTATTTCCTAATTTTTATTCATAATTTCATCACTTAATAATTGTTTGAAGAATTTTATAAAATATTAATTTTTAATGTTTATTTGTTCTTTAACATAATATCAAAAACAAAATTAAAAAGTAAAATATAAATCTCTGATGAATTGATGATAAATAAACTTTTAAATGAGTAAAGCAAATACAGCATTGAATTAAATAAATAATAATAAAGAATAATAAAATTGAAAAAAACGTTCGAAATAAAAATTAACAATCATTATAAATACCGTAATAAAACAATGTATAAATTAATTATGTACAGTTATAAATTTATTATATTTATAATTTATATTTATTTTATTCTATCATTGGATTATAATGCTCAAAATAGCTGGACAGGAGTTTGTGCATCAGGTTTAAAAATGCAATCACCAATTAATATTGAAACTTCTAAATTAGAAAAAGATAATTCAAAATTTTCTTTCGAATCAATAGATTATACAACAATTACATCAACAAGTATATCTTTTCAACATGAATATTCAGTAAGTACTCCAGATTTAGACAATGGAAATATAAAAGTAAAAATAAATGGAACTGACTTTACATATAAACTTAAAAACATTCATTTTCATTTAAATTCAGAGCATTCAATTGATGGTAAGTTATATGATATAGAAATGCATGTTGTACATGAAAATACAAATTCAAATGATGAACAAAATTTACATATGGTGATTGGATATATCTTTAAAGCAGAAGGAGATACCGACAATGAATTTCTAAAATCCATTGGTTTTAACACTGGTGTAACTGTTAGTAATGTACAAGTTCAAAATATTGTAAAAAAGGAAAATGTATATTATTACAAAGGAGGATTAACTACTCCTCCATGTACTGAGGATGTTAATTGGGTTGTTGTTCAAGATATTAAAACTATGTCCACTTCTCAATTGGCTGCATTTAAAACATATATTACATCTCTTGATTCTGCATATGCAAATGGAAATAATAGAAATGTTCAACAATTATATGATAGAAAAGTTTACAAAGTAGATTTGGAAGGTGAGAACGAGGATCAGGAAGGTGAGAATGAGGATCAGGAAAGTGAGAACGAGGATCAGGAAAGTGAGAACGAGGATCAGGGAAATGGAAACTATTTGAAAATACATACTATTTTAATCAGTTTATTTATTGTAATTCTAATTTAGAAATGATTGGTTATAATTTTATTAACGAATAATTATTTTTAAAATTCAAAGTATTTGATGCTATGATTTTTAATAACAAAAATTCTCTAAAATTAAATATCTAACTTATATGTATATTCTAAAATTTTATTTTTTGATTTTTGAAAATTAATACTTTTATAATTTCAAGCTCGAATAAAGATCAATGATTGAATTTTTAATATAAAGAAAAAAAATAATAAAAAATGTATCAATATAAATTAAAGATTTTAATTAATTTAATTAGAAGATTAAATAAATACATTTAATTATTGATTTAATAATAAAATAAATTTAAAATGTCAAAAAATGAAATACCAGTGGCAGACAATTTTATATTATTGAGTAAGAAAAAATTAGGAAGTGGAGCTTTTGGGGAAATATATACAGGAATAAATCAACAAACAAATGAAGAAGTAGCGATAAAATTAGAGCCAATAAAAGCAAAACATCCTCAATTATTTTATGAATCAAAAATATATATGACTTTAGAAGGAGGAGTTGGTATTCCACAAATTTTTTGTTGTGGAACACAAGGAAATTATAATTTTCTAATAATAACTTCATTAGGTCATTCTCTTGAAGATTTATTCAATTTCTGTAATAGAAAATTTTCCTTAAAAACATCTCTTCAAATAGGAGATCAAATGTTAAATAGAATAGAATACATTCATTCAAAAAATTTTATTCACAGAGATATTAAACCAGATAATTTTTTAATAGGAAAAAATCAGAAAAAAAGTATAATATATGTGATTGATTTTGGTTTAGCTAAAAGATATAAAGATCCAAAAAATGGAATTCATATACCATATAGAGATGGAAAAAATTTAACAGGAACAGAAAGATTTGCAAGTATCAATACTCATTTAGGAATAGAACAAAGTAGAAGAGATGATTTAGAAAGTATAGGTTATTGTTTAATATATTTTATAAAAGGAGAATTACCATGGCAAGGTTTAAAAGCTAAAGTATTAAAAGAAAGATATAGTCGAATTATGGAAACAAAAATTCAAACTAGTATTGTAAATTTATGTAAAAATTGTCCTAAAGAATTAGAAGTTTTTATGCATTATGTAAGAGATTTAAGATTTGATGAAAAACCTGATTATAATTATTTAAGGAAATTACTTAGAAATATTTCAGAAAATTTAAAAATTGAATATGATGGAATTTTTGATTGGAATGAAAAAGAAGGAAAAAAATAAAAAAAATAAAATTATATTTATAAAGCTATTTTAATTATTTTTAAATACATAAATGTAATTAATTAAAAAAAATATAACTTAAAAAAAGATGTCCCTCGAGTTTTATTCAAATGAGCTATTTGAACTATTATCTCGTATGCGTCAAAAATTATTAGAATTAGGTCCAAACACAATAGCAACATTACCAAAAGTATTTAAATCAAAACCATCATATGATTCTCATTCAGATTTATCAGTGCAAGATTTTTTTGAAGGATTACAAGGATATGGTCTTCATATAACAAAAGAAGATGCAGTTTTATTATGTAGATATTTTGATATAACAGGAAATGAAAAAATTAATTATGAAAAATTTTTATATGCTTTAAGAGGAAAACCAAATGCAGAAAGACAAGCAACTATTGATTATGTTTATAGTAAATTTGATAAGAATCGTGTTGGTTATGCTGAAGCCACTGAATTAAGAAAAGTTTTTAATTGTGTCAAACATCCTAGATTTTTAAGTGGAGAATTAACTGAAGATCAAATTTTCTATTTATATTTAAAAAACTTTTCTAATGAAGTCAAAGCTCAAGTTACTAAAAAAGAATGGGATGATTATTATGCTGGAATCTCTGTTGCTGTTGATGATGATGCTCATTTTATTAAACTTATTAAAAATCAATTTAAAGTTGAATAAATTTCTTTTTATTTTTAAAATTAATTTTTAAAAATAATTTTAAAATTCTTTAAAGAAAATCTATATTTTTATTTCTAATATAAAAATAATAATATTAATAATAAATTAAATTTCATAAACCTCAAAAATTTAATTAAATTAATAAATTGATTATAAAAATTCAAAATATAACAATGAATTCTTTAAATTTATAAGATTTTACTTTTCTGATAAAGAATCTAACAATATTTTTGTTCATTAAAAAACAAGATTTTTTTTGAAATTTATAAAAATTATATACCAACATTTAAATATTAAATTTAAATAAAAAATCTATAAATAAATTAAATCAGTCAAAGACTATAATTTTCTTATTATTTAATTATACTGTCTTAATTGAATTAATCTTTCTTGAATTTCTTTGATAGTAGGTTTAATAAAGGTTTGAAGAATACAAATAAATACAATTAAATCAATAATAACAATAATTAAAATAATAATATAAGTGTCCATTAAAGAGCTACAAGAATCAGAAATGCTTTTTAATAAAATATTTAAAGAATCATCCCCACAATAATTTCCATTTTCATCAGAAATATTATTAATAATCCAATTGGCATTAGAAATAACTTGAATAGGATAAATTAAATTTAAAACAATAAATCCTAAATTAATAAAATAAAAAAATTTTTCAAATTGATCAATAAAATAAAAAGAGCATATTCCAATAGCAATTAAAATAGCAATAACTAAAAAAGAATGAACTATAATAGATAAACTTATTTTATTTAAAACATCAGGACTTTTTAAAAAATTAATAAAAGTATCATAATCACCTTTCATACATTTAAAAGACCAACCTGGAAAAGTTTTAATATATAAATTTAAATTTAAATTTTCAACTTTAATTTCAAATTTCTTAAAGATTTTTTCATAAATATCATAAAAATTATTATCTATTAAATACTCTAAATAATTATAAGATGATATTTTCTTATATAAATTATCAACTATATCACTTCCATTATCATATTTATTACAAGAAAAAATAAATTTATTATTCATTAAATCAAATAATAAATCTTTCTCAGGATTTCTTTCTCCATTTAAACAAGGTTGTGACATATCTATTCTAAAAAAATTAGGAATTTTATTATTTAAATATATTGAATTATCAGAATGACTTGTAAATAATATATTATCAGAATAATTTAATTCTGTTATTTTTCCTTTTAAATCTAATTTCTTTAAAATTTCAATTTCTGTTGAATTTGAACTATAAAAAAATTTTGTTATTGGACATTCAATATTTTTTTCTATACAAAGAATATTATTTAAATTATCAATAAAACCGCAAATTTTATGAGTAATATTATTACAATTAGAAATATTATTATAAGGTAATATTTTTTTTTCAGCTAATAAATCATAATAATTCTTTTCTCCTCTTAAAATACAAAAATGAAATTTATCATAATTAGGTAATAGTCTTTTTTTACTTTCTTCAATATTAATGCAATCATCTTTAGGACAAATATTACTATAATAAGTATATTTATTTTTTTCATTTAAACAACCACAACCTTGGAAAGTTCCAGGCCAAAAAAAATTATCTAATAAATCATAATATCCTAAAGGACATTCACTTATATTTTTTTCTTTATCTAATATTTCTATTCCTTTTATATCTTCAATATTATTAGATAAAAATTGAGATATCATTGAATTTAATGTATTTTCACTATAATTAAATTTTTGAAGAGAATGAATTGTTAAGTAGAAAATTATTACCATACAAAATAAAAAAAATGCTTTTTTATACATTGTTTTATTTTTTTTATTTTTTTCAAAAAGAAAATAAAATAATTTTATTATGTTTTAATAAAATTATATTTAACCAATACAATACTATATAAAAAAGATATGGGGGATTGGGGATTGGGGATTGGGGATT
>JAEEGK010017804.1_pt1 | contig 15444 bp, 8 predicted proteins | sample 8958771 | NCBI WGS metagenome assembly JAEEGK01 (sample SAMN16246547, study PRJNA631951) | gut metagenome | biome: gut microbiome; feature: rumen; material: SC-attached | host: Bos | place: Iran: Karaj | collected 2018-10 | reverse complement strand
TGAGGACCATCCGCTCAACCTCCTGCTGGAAAAGGAGCTGGAAGCATCCGTCATCCGCGTCGTGGGCAACCTGCCGCCCCAGACGCGCAAGGTATTCCTCAAAAGCCGTTCGGAAGGCCTTACCTATCCCCAGATTGCCGAGCAGCTGGGCATCTCGGTCAATACCGTCCGCTATCACATGAAGCTGGCGTTCAACATCCTCAGGGAAAAAGTCGGCAACCTCCTGTGGTTTTTTCTCCTGATCATCCTACATCATTGATATGAAACATCGTCTTAATAACAGATCCATGTCAGACACGAACCCACAGGTCGATGAGCAGATCATCGCGTTCATCAAGGGTGAACTTGATGCGGCGGGAAAGTCCGAACTCGAGCAATGGGTGACGGCTTCCCCGCAGAATCGTGACTATTTCTCGAAGACTTGCCAGGTCTGGCTGGCGACGGGCCTCGAGGCCTATCGCGACTCGTTCAATGCCGATGACGCATTCTCCGAATTCAAGATGAGCCACCGGGGCGTCCTGAAGCGCTCCGGCGCCCGCTGGCGGGCCTTTACGACCATCGCTGCCGCAGCCGCGGCGGCCGCCATCCTCTTCATCGGCTCCTACCAGTTGGGCCGGAAGAGCCTGAAGGACGAGATGACGGACATCGTCGCCGAAGCCCCCCTGGGCTCCCACCTCAAGATGACCCTTCCCGACGGAAGCCGGATCCAACTCAATGCCGGATCTTCCGTCCGCTACTCCCAGGGTTTCGGCGTCGTGGACCGCAAAATCAGCCTCAGCGGCGAATGCTACTTCGAAGTCGCCCCCAACGAGGCCATCCCCTTCGTAGTTTCGACCCGCGACCTGGACGTGAAGGTCGTCGGGACCAAGTTCAATTTCCGGAATTACCCCAACGACCTGGAAGCCATCGTTTCCCTGCTGGAAGGGAAGGTGGAACTCGACAACCGTCTGCGCCAGAGCGACGAGAAGCGTTTCCTGAATCCCGGCCAACGGGTGATCCTGGACAAGCACATCGGCGAGATGCGCATCGAGATGAAGGATGCGCAGAACGCCATCCTTTGGACCACCGGCAGCATCTTCTTCGACGAAGAACTGCTCCCGGACATCGCCAAGGAACTGGAACGCCAGTATAATGTGAAGATCGACATTCGCGGCGAAGCGTTGCGCAAACTGCGGATATTCGGCAACATCATCCCTCGCGAGATGACCCTCGAAGAGGTAATGGAGACGTTGTCGGCGACCAACCGGATAGACTACACCATCCAGGACGGAGTCATCACGCTGACCGAGCACATCTAGTGTGCGGCCCCATCGGCGCGGTTTTCCTTCCTGGATAGGGTAATATTGATACAAAATATGAGACTATTCTTAAGGAAAACTGTGCTTCTGGCACTGGGGGCCCTATTGGTATGCCTCCCGCTGACAGCCCAGACGGTGTCGCTCTCCCTGGACAACGTGACGGTCAAGGAGGCGATCCTGCAGCTGAAAGAGCAGACGGGCTATTCCCTGATGTATGCGGCCAACGACCTGGACACCCGCAAGGTCATCAGCGTCCACGCGACCACCCTGCAGGAAGCAGTCAGCCAAATCCTGTCGGGCCAGGAGGTCGACTGGGAGATCCACGGCAAATCCATCGTCATCTCGAAAAAGAAAAACCCACAGAAACAGGACGCCCCGCAGGCCTCCCAAAGGACCGTAAAGGGTTACGTCCTTGACGAGAACGGCTCACCGCTCCCCGGTGCGACCGTCCAGGTGGGGGAGTCCTCCAAGGGCGTCTTGACCGACATCAACGGCGCCTACGAGATCAAGGTTTCCCCCAACGAGCAGCTGACCTATTCCTTCGTGGGAATGAAGCCGCAGGTGGTGCGAGTCTCGGAGCGTTCCATCATCAACGTCGAACTGTCAGAAGAAAACAATGCCCTCGATGACGCCGTCGTCGTGGCCTTCGGCAAGCAGAAGAAGGAGAGTATCACGGGGTCCATCACGACGGTGGACACCAAGGTCCTTAAGGTCCCATCCAGCGACTTGACTGCCTCCCTCGCCGGCAATATGGCGGGCGTCATCGCCTTCTCTCGAAGCGGCGACCCCGGTGAAGACAATACCAATTTCTTCGTCCGGGGTGTAACGACATTCGAAGGAAGTACCAATCCTCTCATCCTGATTGATAACATCGAGCTAACTCCCACTGACCTTGCCCGTCTGCAGCCCGATGACATTGAATCATTTTCCATCCTGAAAGATGCGACCGCCACGGCACTCTATGGTTCCCGGGCGGCTAACGGTGTAATTCTGGTCACGACCAAGAGAGGTACCGAGAGCCCACTCAAGATTTTTGTCAGACTTGAGAATTCCTTTTCTTCTCCGACAAAGATGGTTGAGCTCGCGGATAACGTGACTTATATGAAGCTCGCCAACGAGGCCGTCCTCACCCGGGATCCTCTGGCCTCTCTTCCTTTCTCCCAGGATAAGATAGAGCATACTGGTAAACCCGGATCCAATCCATATATCTATCCTGACAACGACTGGTACGAGATGCTTTTCAAGAAATTCGCCACCAGTCAGCGGGCGAATATGAACCTCTCCGGCGGCGGTAGGGTTGCAACCTATTTCGTATCCATCGGGGCCACGCGGGACAATGGTCTGCTCAAGGTGGACCACAGGAATTCCTTCAATAACAATATCGACTCCAGGAAGTACTCTGTCCGTGCCAACGTGGATATGAATCTGACCAAGACTACCAAGCTTGGCGTCCGTGTGACAGGTAACTTTGACGACTATTCCGGTCCTCTGAGCGGAGGTGACGCAGTGTTCAATCAGATTATGCAGTCCAGTGCTGTCCTTTTTCCGGCTACATACGAGCCGGATGCAGACCACACTTATGTCCAACACATCCTCTTCGGCAACTACGGAGCCGGCAATTATACCAACCCGTATGCCAATATGGTGCGTGGTTATATGGACAGGGACCGGTCCCAGATGCTTGCCGTATTGGATCTAAGGCAGGATCTCGATTTTATAACTAAAGGACTGGATTTCTCGGCGATGGTCAACATCTCCCGTCTTTCCAGCTTTGGCGTTCAGCGTTATTATAATCCGTTTTATTATACCATTTACTCCTACGATTCCTTCCTGGATACTTATAAGCTCACAGCGCTTAATGAAAACAGCGGAACCGAGTACTTGCAGTATCATGAGACGGGTAAGACGGTTACCAATACGCTCTACACGGAGATGCGGCTCAATTACAACCGGAAGTTCGGCAATCACGGCGTGAGCGGACTGTTGGTTATGACCACCAACGAACAACTGACTGCCAACACTGGTTCCCTGATGCTGTCCCTGCCTTATCGCAATGCCGGTCTCGCAGGACGTTTTACTTATAACTACAAATCCCGGTATTTTACAGAGTTTAACTTTGGTTATAACGGCTCCGAACGCTTTGCAAAGCATCACCGTTGGGGATTTTTCCCTTCCGTCGGTTTAGCCTGGGTCATCTCCAACGAGGCATTCTTTAAGGATGCCAAAAAGGTAGTTTCCAATCTCAAGCTCCGATACTCCAACGGTGTCGTGGGCAATGACAATATCGGAGCATCTTCGGATCGCTTCTATTATCTCTCTAATGTCAGTTTTGCCAATGGAACGGCCATTTTCGGCAATAAGGCTCAAAACCGGATTCCGGGTGTGTCTGTCGACCGCTATGCCAACGATAACATTGGCTGGGAGACGTCCTTCAAACAGAATCTGGCGCTGGAATTAGGTTTATTCGGTAAAATCGATATCATTACTGATTTCTATAAAGAGCATCGAACGAACATCCTGATGTCCCGTGCTGACATTCCCGTCACGATGGGGCTTACCTCTTCCATCAAAGCCAATATCGGAGAAGCATTGGCGAAAGGCATAGATATCCAAGGTGATTACAAGCAAACCTGGAATCGGGACCTTTGGACTTCAGCCCGCCTGAATTTCACCTATGCGCGTTCTGAGTACCTGGTGTATGAAGAGCCCGAATATGTTGAACCTTACCGCACCCGGGTTGGCCAGTCCATCAAGCAGGCCTGGGGCTATATTGCCGAAAGCCTTTTTCTGGATGATGCCGAAGCGGCGAACTCTCCTTCACAGGAGTTCGGAAGCGTATATGGGGGCGGTGACATTAAGTATCTCGATACTAATGGAGATGGGATGATAACCAACGCGGACAGGGTTCCTATCGGAAATCCGACATACCCGGAAATAATCTATGGATTCGGCCTTTCGATGGGATATAAGGGCTTTGATCTCTCTGTTTTCTTTCAGGGATTGGCAAATGAGAGTTTTTTCATCAATGCCGCCTCGACCTCTCCGTTCGGAGGAGAGAACCAGTTGTTAAAAGCATATGCGGACAGCCACTGGTCTGAAGCTGAGCCTGATATCTATGCGCTTTGGCCCCGTTTAAGTCCCAGTGCCAACAGGAACAATGTCCAGCAGAGTACCTGGTGGATGAGAGATGGTTCTTTTATGCGTCTGAAGCAGATGGAATTCGGTTACACCCTTCCCAGGCGTGTGACCAAAAAAGCCCATATTGACAACCTCAGATTCTACTTGAGCGGGACCAATCTCCTAACTTGGAGCCGTTTTAAACTCTGGGATCCGGAACTAGCCGGCAATGGTATGAATTATCCGATTTCCAGGGTCGTTAATCTTGGTTTGAATGTAACGTTTGAATAAGGAGAAGGTTATGAAAAGAGTTATTATAAATATCATTTTCGTTCTAGCCGTCCTGTTCGCAAACATATCCTGCAACCACTATTTGGATATCGTTCCGGATGATGGCATTGCTACCCTGGATATGGCCTTCAATATGCGTTCCCAGGCCATAAAGTATCTGGGTACCTGCTATCAGTATCTGAGAGGAACCACTGCAGGTGATATTGATTATGAGGGCTTCAGTGGAGGCGATGAGATATTCGTGATCCCGAGTCAGATTGGCAACCGGTATTGGAGTCCCAAGTGTGCCCAGATAGGTATGGGTTTGCAAAACGTATCTTCTGTATACGCCAATGACTTCCCGAGAATGTATCAGGGTATCCGGTACTGCAATACGCTTATCGAAGAGATAGACAAGGTCCCGGATATGGAAGTTTGGGAGAAAGAGCAATGGAAGGCGGAAGCCAAGGTCCTCAAGGCTTTCTATCTGTTCCATCTTGTGAGGAAATGGGGCCCTGTACCCCTTGCAAAGGAAAATCTTCCCGTCAGCGCGGATATGGAGACGACCCGTGTCTACAGGGATAATATCGATGACTGTTTCGATTACATTATCGGGTTGATAGATGAGGCCTTGCCCGCCCTGTATGATAAGACATTTTCGCTTGAAGAATACGGACGTGTCACAAGGCCCATTGCTGCGACAATCAAGGCCAAAGTGGCTGTAACCGCCGCCAGCCCGTTGTTTAACGGGAATGAAGAGTTAAGCGGCCTGGTTGACAACAGGGGTGTCCAATTGTTCCCCACCAAGAGCGAAGAGCAGAAGGCTGCCCGTTGGCAAGCCGCCGTACAAGCCTGTGAAGAAGCTGTGGCAATTTGCGAGAATGCCAGTATCAAGTTGTATACTTATTCGGGCAGTTTCAGGGGTGACGAACATCTCACCAGGGAACTGACCTTGCGGGAAGTAATCTGTGAGGATTTCAATGATGAAGTGATCTGGGCCAATACCCAATTGGGTACGAATAAAGACCTGCAGCGCTTTACGGCCGTCAATACCGCCAAAGATAAATACCCCGACCTCCAGTACTTCTATCCCGGTTTCTGCACGATTCCAATGAAGGTGGTCGATTTGTTCTATACGAGCCGCGGTATTCCGGTAGAAAATGATCCTCTCCGCCAGAACGTGGATCCTGAGCTACTCAGGACAGCCACAGATGCCGAAGAGGAACGTTGGTACATCCAATTGGACTATACGACGGCGGAGTTCAATTATGACCGTGAACCCCGCTTTTATGCCGATTTGGCTTTCGATGGATCCTATTGGCTTAACTCGTTGGATAATTACCAGACGCCTTCGGACTTGTGTCGTGTACAGCGGCTTCTCAATGGCGGCACTCGGACAGGGTATTCCATAAAGAAGCTTGCCAAGCATTCTCAGATGGTCTATTCGGCCTCTTCCGCTTCCGTTACAACCTACATCTATCCATTCTTAAGGCTTGCTGACCTTTATCTGCTCTATGCGGAGGCGATCAACGAGTTGGAAGGACCGAACGGGCCCCACAGCGAGCAACTTTTCACCAAACTGGATGCCATCCGGGAACGGGCCGGCATACCTGGGGTGAAAGAGGCCTGGGATCATTATAGCGATCATCCTGGGAAATATGCTACGCAAGCCGGGATGCGTGATATCATTCACCGTGAACGGAGCATTGAGCTTGCTTTTGAAGGAGAAAGATTCTGGGATATCCGTCGTTGGAAAACGGCTCCGGCTGAGTATGCGAAAAACGTTTATGGCTGGGACGATACGAATATGGGAACGAGGGCCAAATATTACAAGATCACTTTGCTTGCCGAAACCTCTTTTGTCCTTAAGGATTACTTCTGGCCTTTTTCGACGGCCATACTCGAGAACAACCCGAATCTTGTCCAAAACGTGGGATGGAAATGATAAAAGAAGAGATTATGAAGAAGTTATTGATCAGCATAACGGTGCTCATGCTCGTCGCTTCCTGTACTGAGTCAGGTCGGATCGACCAGATTGATCCGGCTGACTATGTGCCTCAGCAGGTTACGATCACTTCCGTCAGGCGCGTAGCGGGAGGAGCTATCATTAAATATGCTTTGCCGGACGACATCAACCTTCGCGGTGTCAGGGCCGAATACAACCGATCCGGCGAAGATGTATATACACAGGTGTCAAAGTATGTGGATTCTCTGAAAGTGGAAGGATACTCGGATACCCAGACCCACACGGTCCAAATCTACGGCATCGGGAAGAACGGGAGGAAATCGGCTCCGCTCTCTTTGGACATCACGCCGGGCCAACCGACGATCCAAAAGATAAGACTCTCGTTGTCAGAAACATTCGGAGGAGTCCGGCTCATTATGCAAGGCAATGAGGATAACGAATCCATAGCAATGACCATCTTAAAGGATGATAATGTGAGAGAATTCGGCATGGATCCGTCCGAGATGACTTGGGATGAAGTCTTTACTTATTATACCAATGGTCAGGAAGTCGCGTTCACCCGCTATGGTCTTGACGACACCCAACGGATTTACGGTATCTGTGCCCGCGACAGATGGATGAATTATTCCGATACCACTTATTTTCTTCTTACACCCTACCTGGAGGAAGAACTGGAGAATTCTTTCTGGAGAATCTATAATCTTCCGGGAGATGAAACGGATTGCCTAGAGGGAAAATACCAGTTTACGCGTCTGTTTGATGGGAAATGGAGTGACAACAACGGCTGTGCGGGATTCACCAGAGGTCTCCGGTTCAAGCAACTGACTATCGATATGGGCTACACGGCCACTTTCTCGAGAATGCGTTTGCAACCGCGAGGGGTCAATCAGTCGTTATCATCCGGGTTTACTCCCTGGCGGTGGCAGATATGGGGAAGTATGGCTCCCAATCCAGACGGTAGTATGGATGATTCCTGGTATTTGTTGGGCGATTTCACACAGTACAAACCTTCCGGTTTGGCTGCAGATGGCTCATTCGGGGTCTTGATGGATGAAGATACGGAATACTTCGTAAACAATAATGATTACGAGTTCGCACAGACCGATAAGATTTTAGATCCCCAGCGTGAGACTAGGTTTATCCGTCTTGTGATGCTGGACAGTTATAACACGTACTTCAATGAATTCGATGATGAGCCGACCAATGTCTATTATCTCATTGGAGAGTTGATGATGTGGGGCCAGAAAAGAGACTGATTATGAAGAAGCTGTTTTTATTTCTGTTTGTGGCTTTGATGTGGGCGGTCATTCCCGCGTGCAAGCCTCAAGATAGGATTTATCAGGAGTGGTACAACCAAGCCTATCAGACCAACTATCCCCAGCGCGCTACGAATCTGGTTGGCCAAGCCGGTTACCTATGTGCATACCTGACTTGGGATCGCCCGGTGTCTCCGACTTGTACAGAGGCGGTGGTTTATTGGAATTTCAACTCAGACTCTACCAAAATCAGTCTCTCGGATCCGAGATGCATCAAGGATAACTCAATTTTTGTAAAGATCGATGATTTGCGGGAAACGGATTATACTTTCGATGTCTATACCATCGATCGTGAAGGGAGCCGGTCTCTGGCAAGTGAAACTTTGGTTTCTCCCAAGGGCCCCGTTTATGTGGCGTCCCTTTCGCAGAAACTGGTTCTAGATGCTGTAATCAGCGAGATCAATGAGGCAGGGGTTATCAACTGGGGTGACAGATCCAAGGTCTCCCCCTTCTCTGAACTGCGTTATAAAGATGCTTCGTCCAGGGAGGTAACCATCGAAGTGCCGTCTTCAGACAAAACCACGATCCTTAGGGATATCAACTTTGACGATCCGGGCGCATTTGAGTATCGCTCTGTATTTGTCACCGATGCCTGTGCAGATACCATTTATGGAGAATGGAACCGCGTGACTTGGTTCGTCGACACGGATTATTCCAAGACCATCGCTCCCGGCGACGTCCGCATCGGATTCAGCACGCGTAAGAATGGTACGGTGACTCAGGACAGCGAGAATCCGGACCTGTATGTATTTGATTGCACCGGGTCGGATATGTCTGCCAATGTAGATCCGCTCACGGCGCCATTGACAAAGCCTGTCCTTGTATTCCAGTATAAACAGACGTTGAAGAGCAGCAGTGTAAAGGTATACTGGATTGACAACGGTGGCTCGGCTGCCACACGGCGTTATACCGCAATCGTACTTACTGATTACATTTCGGGCTCTGATGAATGGAGCGTGGCGAAAATCGACATGACAGATTACTGGATAACGCACTTGTGGGAAGGGAATGTCGGGGACAAGGCCCGTCTCGATTTCAATACGACGGCCGGTAATGTCATCACGATTCGCAACGCCCATTTCCGCGACAGAAGGGAAGGCGAATAAAAACGATTTGGAATGACCGTAAGGACACTGACCATAACTCTGGCAATGGCGGCAATGTGGTTTGGCGCGGCATCCTGCGTGGAGGAACCCTCCAAGCCGGAGACTGCGTCGAACTATACTGCCGGTAGTGTGTCCTTTACCAAAATTACCCATAATTCGGTCGGTACGAAGTTGAATCTGGCTTGGAAGGCGGGTGATGTCGTGTGGTTGGGAAATGACGCAGGGATAGGCAGTGCCTATACATTGAAGGATGGCGATGTTCTCAATGAAGGTGGTTCTGTATGTCTGGATTTCGGAAAGCTGCCGGAAAATGCGTCGAAAGCCTTCTTGGCCGTCCTTGGAAAGAAAGGAACGTCCTCATTGGGCTCCGGGGTTGCTGATATTTCTCCCGCCTATGATGGAAGTCTGGATGAAGCGGCTTTTCTTGCTGCATCTACGCCTGTCGGATCCGGCGCATTCTCCTTAACCCAAATTGTCCCGATGGTGGAGTTCACGCTCTCAAGCGGCAAGGTAGCCAAGGTGACAGTCAATGTAACGGAGGATGCTTTCCCGGAGCGTTTCCAATATGACTTTAATACGGGGGAGTTGAGCATCAAAAGTTTTAGGCACAGTGTCACGGTTAGCGCCGGTGTGGATGGAACTTATTATCTTCCCTTTGTTTCGGGTGTCGTGGTTCCCACTTTTGGCTTCTGCTTCTATGATGCGGAAGGAACGCTGCTTTTGCAACAGGAAATAGAAGGCGGTGTCTCCGTCTCTCCCGGCCGCATACTCTCACTCGGGGAAGTGGATATAGAAGACACCCATCAGGAAGACCCTCAAGGAGAGTATACGCTTGCCGTTCCCATGGTCTTCAATAATGGGTCCTCTGCATGGCCATTCCAAGAAGGGAAAGGCTCCAGTTCCAAGCATTCTTCGACCCAGGTATTCCATACCATCGACGGCTATGCCGTGTTTTTCTCCGGCATCGAGCATGTCCTGCACTCCAGCAACGGGTGGGTGGTTGTTGTCAGGACCGAGAACGATTTTGTAGAGTTCCCTACGTTTACCAAGGCTCGGATCAAGAGCGTCAAGGTCCGGTATGGAACCAATCCCGCCAATGTGGAATTCGTTGATTCCAAGGGTAATGTACTTCATGGAGGGGAACAGCGAGGATCCGTTGAGCCGGGCGGTGAATACCTATATGAGTTCTCCGATACTGAGAAAGGAGAACCGTGCCGGATGCGTTTCAAGACCAAGAAGAATGTAGCCATTCGCGAAATGATTCCGACCTACGTTTTTGATTCGAGTAAGGATGCGGAATTCACCGATGTCATTTCGTCCGTTTGGCTGAATGATGCAGCCGGAGGATCCGGGTTGTCTGCCGGAGTTGGCGTGAACGGTTCCCTGACACCCCGCAGTGGCAATCTCAACGGTGTGACATGTGGGATTGAGTATAGGGATTATTATTCCAACGCGACCCCTGTCCCGGTCGATTGTACCCCGGCATCCTTCTCGTATGAGAGTGCGGCCCCAGCCCTTGCGAAATATATTTTCCGCGCTTGGGCTGCTCCGGAGTCAGGCTGGCGGGAATACACGGAAGACAGGGTGGTGTACCCCAACTCCATTGTCCTGGATTTTTTCCAAAACGGTGAACTCAACAAGGTGCTGGAAAAGTCCTGTGTTACCAAATCCTCGTCTGGTATATTCAACTACAACAATGCTGACGGTCTGGTCGTTGCATCCACCGGTGTGATGACCTGTATCACATTCCCGGCCATCCCGGGCAAATCTTTGGCTGAGGTCCTCGTGGTGCCGGCTTCCTCATCCGGTGTCGGTAACCTGCTTGTCTGCCAGAATCCAGCTTCTGAGGCTTCGGCAGAAACGACCAAAGTGGCGGAGGCAGAACTGAATATTGTGCGAGGCACTTCCCTGTTTTGTGAGACTACGGTGGGGAATACGGCCTACTCGTTGTCGTTCTCATCAAGCGGTACCAGTTACCGTATTAAGCGAATTATCGCCACGTACAGGGATTCTGACATTCCAACCCATCCGGAGGAAGAAGAGCCTGACGATCCATCTGCAGATCCGACGGGTCTTTTCGACTACAAAGTTCTCTGTGCAGTCGGTCATCCGAGACTCCTTGTCGATGCGGAGGGCCTGGCGGAGATCCGGCGCAAGATTACCTTGGGACGTGCATACAATCCCGTTCTGTGCGACATAAGTGACTGCGTGATGTATTACGCCAATCTGTATGTCAGCAAACCGACGGACCTTTCATACAAATTGGATGCATCCGGAAAACGTCTCTTGGATGTCAGCCGTTCCGCCCTTCTTCAACTTGGCTCATTTGCGTATGCCTACAATATGACGGGCGACAAGAAGTATCTGAACCGCGCCAAGGAGATCATAGCGCAGATTTGCAGTTTCCCGGATTGGCACCCCAGTCACTTCCTGGATACGGCGGAGATGACACTGGCGGCCGCATTTGCATACGACTGGCTTTATAATGCCCTCTCTCTCGAAGAAAGGATACTCCTCCATTCCAGGATTGTGAACTATGGCCTTCTCACCAGTTATAAAGATGACTATGTGACAACTCCCGGCAATTGGAACCAGGTGTGTGCAGCAGGAATGGTGGCTGGTGCGCTGGCTGTTTATGAAAAGGACAAGAATGCCAGCTACGAAATCATCGAGCGCAATGTCCAGAGCAATCTTCAGATGGCCAGGGAGATTTATTATCCCGACGGCAATTATTCCGAAGGATATAGTTACTGGCGTTATGGTACTGGCTTCCAGACAATCCTGATCGGGATGCTGGAAAGAATCTTCGGACACTCGGCCAATTTGGATGCCATCCCGGGATTTGACAAGACGGCGGAGTACATGCTTTTCATGGATGGAGTTACCGGTGCTTTCGGATATGCCGATGGCGGTACAACCGGACACGCCGCCAAGACCGGTATGTGGTGGTTTGCCGGGCACCTGAATGACATGTCTGTCGTCTCGAACGAACTGCGTCTCCTTCGGGATGTCGCCCAATACAGGGAAGGCAGTGAATCCAGGGTGCTGTTTACCTTGCCGCCCATCGTCAACAAGTTGGATGTAGATTACGATGTAACCGTCCACCACGATAAGAACCTTTGGTATGGCCGTGGCAAGGAGCCCATCGTAATGGTTCACACCGGGTGGAACTGGGACGAAACGGACCACTATCTCGGTATCAAGGCCGGTGTCCCTTCCGACGGACATGACCATATGGATGTCGGTTCTTTCGTATATGAGGCCCTGGGCCGGCGCTGGTCCACGGATTTGGGTAACTACAATTATGCCGATATGGAAAACGCCTTCAGGGCTGCCGGAGGCGCAGGTTCCGGCCAGACATCGCTGCGCTGGGATGTCTTGAAACTCAATAATTATGGACATAGCACAATCAGCATCAACGCCTTTGACGGAACTTTCCAGAAGAGATATGTCTCCGATCATAACTTCTATGGCATGGGCACGATCACTTCCGTCATAGAGAATCCCGGTGAATACGGAGCCGTCATTGATATGACCGGACCCCTGCAGGGTCAGGTGGCTTCCGCCACCCGCACCATCAAGCTCGTCAACGACAGGGATCTTGTGATCGTGGATGTCATCCGGACGAAAGACGACTTGGATGCCCCAGTGCTGTGGCACATGATTACGCCTGCATCCGTTGCGGTACAGTCTGACCATGAAATACTGGCAAATGGTGGGAAGACGCTGTACCTAAGCACGAGTTCCAGCATCCCGCTGGAAATCAAATATATCGGTGACCCTTATATCCGTCCGCCCTGGTTTACACCCCGTGACTGGGATGACCCGGAGGAAGTGATGATCGCCGGATACGAATGTACGATACCCAAGGGCCAGACCGTGACGCTGACCACCACACTCAGCCCGACAAGATGACAACTATATTTTTTAACCCATAACGTTATGTCAGTAAAAGAACTATATGTGGTCCCGGATCTCATTGAGATTGCATGTACCACAAACGAGGTCCTCTGCGGATCTCAGGATCAAAACTTCAACAGTCCTACCTTTGGCGGGCAGGATAACGATCTCATCTTCTAAATCTTACGTGCCATGAAAAAGATTATCATCATTTCACTGTGCGCCATAGCAGCTATGGCTTCAGTTTCTTGCGCAAGGTTGGAAGTTAACCAGGAAATCCCCGGACTGCGTGTCCCCGCCGTCATCAACGCGACGGCCGGTGTCAGTACGAGGGCGACGATCGACGGCCTCCAGACATCCTGGGAGGCTGGTGACAAAATCAGCGTATTCGATGCTACCGGCAAGGCCGAGGGCTTCTTTACCGCGGATGCAGCCGGGACCAGTGTCTCATTCTCCGGTACCAAGGAGGAGGGCGATGTCCTCAAATACGCCGTTTATCCCGCCAACGAGAATGCAACCTGCACGGCAGGGGTTTTCACGACCACGATTCCCGGTGAGCAGGACGGAACCATCAGCAATGCCTTGGCAGTTGCCGAGGAGAGTGACGGATCGTTCGCGTTCTTGAATGCAGCCAGCGTCATCAAGATTACCATCCCCGCCGAGGAAACCGCTATCAACTTCGTTGCGTTCCTGGCAGACAATGCGGCCGCTATTGCTGGTGACGTCACCGTCAGTATGACTGACCTGAAGGCGGTTGCATCTACGGAAGAAAGCGCAGTCAAGTACTCCCGGGTAAGTGTCTATCGGGATGGCAAGCCCCTCTCCGGAGACCTGTATCTGACCGTTATCCCGGGTGAATACACCGGCACCATCGTTTTCGGCAAGAAAGATGGAACCGTCAGATATGCTGCCACTGTGAAAGTCGCAGCCAAGAATTATGCCGTGGATCGGATCAAGAACTTTGGCACTGTCGCCAATCTTTCCTGGGTGAAGGGAGCTGTTCCCGGTGTGTTTACCATGGATGCTGCCGGCCGCAAGGCCTTGATGTCTCAGGGCTTTATCCGTTATAATGCGGCTAATGAAAGTTGGACGATTGCCGATACCTTCACGCGCCTGACCAGTTTCGATGCTTCCGGTGTCATTGAAGTTTTTAAATGGAATAATGCAGATACTCCGACTGTCGCAACAGATCACGGTACGGCCGATTGGCGGGATGAAGGGGACTGGGCCAAGAAACTTGACCAAACCGGATGGAAAATCGGGACTCAAAGCGATTACGAGTTTTGTCTCAGACAGACGTCCAAAACAACTGACAGCCGTGAAACCTATAAGCTTGTCCGGCAGTGCCTTAGCTTGGTAAAAGTGGCAGATGGTGAATACTATACCATTCTGTACCCGGATGGTTGGGCCGGTGGATTCGCTGCTTTCACTGCAAGTAGTGAGGTCCCTGGTGTCACCATGACCATTGATGAACTGAAGGCACTTGAAGACAAGGGTTGCGCCATCTTCGGCCATGGCGGTTACTTGAATAAAGGTAATACAATTACTTGGAAAGCGGCGACTCAAATGAATCTTTGGACTACCGTGCGTACAGGTTCAAAGGTGGCAAATGCTTTCCGTTTTGTATATACAAGCGGTAATTGGACTCGCTTGTACAAAGGCTTGGAGACTTCTTACGGATACTGTGCGCGTCCTTTCTACGAAGTCAATTGATGACTAGAAAGGATTTTATCGAAAGGATGGGGATGATGCTGGGAGCTCTCTCCATCCCGTCCCTCACGGCCTCTGCGACAAGAGTAGAGGCCGGAGCGGACACGTTTGCTCCCAGACATTCAAAAAAAGAGCAGAAAGCGCTGGATAAGCTGACGGAGGCCAGACACAAGGCTCGGTGGCGGACCAGGCGTATCATCAGCAACAATGACGGCAACGATGTGCAGCTCGCTCCGGGCGAAACCGTTTCACGGGAGATGTTCCTTGCGAAGAGATTCCTCGGATTGACCGGCTCGCAGGTTGACACCGTATGTTACTGCACTGGTATCACTTTCGGCGGTCATCACCGGGGGAAGAACCGGCTGGTTCAAAAGCGTTTCGGCATGACGCGATGCTTCAACGAGCTGGAAGCCATGGGTACCGACTCGCTGGAGCTCGCCGTCACGTTCTGTCATCAGCACAACATCGAGATCTTCTGGTCCCATCGCATGAATGACAGGCACGATACCACTCCCACGCCTGAGTTGCTGACTGATTTCAAGAAGGAGCATCCCGAATATCTGATCGGTTTCGGGAGCGCTCCGCTCAGTTTCAACTATGCGCTCGAGCCCGTTCGGAACAAGCTTCTGGAGTGTTGCCGCGAGGTGGTGGAAGGGTACGATGTGGATGGCATCGAGTTGGATTGGTTCCGCCATCTTCAACTCTTCCCGTCCGTTATCAAGGGTGGCGAAGCTTCAGATGAGGAGCGTGAAATGATCAAC
>JAEEGK010017802.1_pt1 | contig 15444 bp, 3 predicted proteins | sample 8958771 | NCBI WGS metagenome assembly JAEEGK01 (sample SAMN16246547, study PRJNA631951) | gut metagenome | biome: gut microbiome; feature: rumen; material: SC-attached | host: Bos | place: Iran: Karaj | collected 2018-10 | reverse complement strand
GAACATATAATAGCTGTATTATTTTTATTTTGAACTTTATGTATTTTATTATAAATTAATTCCTGACTTTTTTTTGGTGAAAAAGAATCCAAAAAATTTCTTTTGACAGTAGTATTATTAATTTTATTAATTTTGTCCTTTGAATGATTTCTTGAACTTCTTTCAGTTTTATTAAAAGAAAAAATGACACCTTTCTTCTTAACAATGTCTTTTATTTGTAATGGACTTATTTTACTTATTATTCCTATACTTGTTAAATTTTGTGAATTTGTTGATGAATGTTTAATATATCTATTTTTTATTTTTGTTTTACAGTTATTATTTAAATTATTATTTATATTAAAATGATAATTTAATATTTTTTTATTTACTAAAGATATATCTTTCTTAGGCTTATTTGAATTTGTTAAATTTATATTTTTTAATATTTGTCTATTTATACTTTTATTATAAGTATTTATATTCAAATCATTTTGTTGCCCAAATAAAAATGTATCATTTTTCTCTCCTAATATTTCTGTTTTAGTCCTTTTTTTCATATTTTTTCTTGGACTTAAGACACTCTTTATTTTATATTGATCTTTTCCTTTTTTCATTGAGTTTGACAGAGACTGCTTTTTTAATCTTTCAGTTAAATTTCTAATTAAATTTGTATCAGGTTCTAATAACTCTGTATTTAGTCTATTTGTTAACAATTTTGATTTAATTGATTTCATTTGTATTTTTGTTTTTATTATATTTTTAGAATTTCTGTTAATTGTTGAATTTTTTACTGTTAAACCTTTTGAACTTATTTGACCTTTAATTAAAATATTATTATTATTTGGTTTGATATTATTATTATTGATATTTAATTTATAATTATTTTTATTTTTTGTAGAATTATTATTTTTATTAACATTATTTATATAATCATTATTGTTATTAGTATTATTTTCATTTGTATTATTAATATTTGAAAAATAATTATCATTATTTAAGTTAATATTATTTTTATTTATATTTTCATTCATACCACTAGTATAATTAGAAAAATAATTATTATTATAATTATAGTTATTATTTTTATTATTATTTATAATATTAATAATTATATTATTTTTTTTATATGTATTTTTATTACTATTTAAATGTTTATTATTATTTTTTTGACTTTGACTATTTTTATTAAGATCATTATTACTTTTATTTGGTTCAGAAGTTAAATTTTTATTTAAATTACTCCAATTATAATTAATTCTTTTTGTATTAGTATTTAAATTAAAATTTATATTTTTATTTGGTTTATTATTTATATTATTATTAGTTGAATTATTATTATTCATACAATTATTAATATTTATATTTGCTTCTGGTTTCTGTATATATTTTTTATTATTAATATTATTATTAGTGCTATTATTACTACCTTTATTAATATTTGGTTTTCTTGAAACATATATTTTACTTTCACTCTCATTTAGATTACTATTATTATTATCTTTATTTATAATATAATAATCCTTATTAATAATAATATTAGAACTATTATTTGATTTATTATTATTGTTATAATTATTATTATCTTCTTCATTTACTTTTTTCCATTCGTTATTTACTATATTTTCAAAATCTCCATCATTATCAACTATAAAAGAAACCATTTTATAAAAATCTTCAAATTCTTCTAAATTAATAATATTATTTTTAATATTTTTAATACTATAATGAAATACTTCAATATTATCACAAAATTCATTAAAACTTTGTGATTCATCCAAACCGAAAAAATTATTTTTACTATAATACAAACTTTTTATTAAATCTATTGAAACTTTTTCATTTATTTTTTTTGCATAATTTACTATTTTTTCATAATTTAAATCAACAACATTTCTTCTATTAATATTAAAATAATTATTTAAAAGTTTTTCCAAAAATTTTTCATAATTTAATTGAACTTTTTTTGTATCGTTACAAAATTTATCAAAAATTTTTTCAATTTCAGCTATTGTTAAATTCAAACGAAAATTTTTTATAACTTTTGCAAAATCATATTTAGTAATAAATTTAGTTCCATTATCAAAATATTTAAAATGTTTTATTAAAGAAAAAAAGCTTCTTAAACCATTTGATTTAATTGAATTTCTTAAATGTTCAATCGAAGGTTCTAAATTTATATTATTATTATTATTATTTGAAATTGGAGAATATAAATAATATTTATTATCATTATTATTATTATTATTTTTATTTTTGTTAAAAGTTTTTAAATTATTTGAATTTAAATTATTATTATTATTATTAGGATAATTATAATTATAATTGTTATTATTTCGAGGATAATCAGGCGTTAAAGGTCGATTTTTATTATTATTATTATTATTATAATTATTATTATTGTTATTATTTATATTATTAGCATTAATTGAATTATTAATAAGATTAAAATAATCTTCATCAACATCCAATCCAAAAGACAAATATTTAAAAAAATCTATAAATAAATTTTTATTAATAATATTATTTATTCTATTAACTTTTTTAATAGTTAAAAAACTATCAATTAAATCATAAAAAAAATCTTTTGGTTGTTCTATTCCAAAATCATTTAAAATTTGATTATAATTAATATTAAATAAATTTCTAAAATCATTAATATTAATTTCTTTTCCTTGATAGACACTATTATAAATATCTTCAATATAAAGTTCTCTATAATTATTCCAAAAAAAATTTTTTAAATCTTTAAACATTTGTTCATAATAAAAAATTCCATTTGAATTAAATTCATAATTATGAAATAATATTTGAATGTCACTAATTGATAGACCTATTTTATTTTCACTTATAATTTTTATAAAATCTTCAATTGTTAAACGATTGATATTATTAAAATCTACTATTTTAAATTGTTTATGTAAATTCATTAAATTTTTTGGCCCGTTTCCTATAGATAAAATATTTATTAATTTTTCAAAAAAAGGTTTTTTATTATTAGTTTCGTCATTAAAAATGTTACTATTATTTTTTTGATTGAAACGAGATTTATAATTTAAATTATTGTTGTTTAAATTATTGTTAAAATTTGTATTATTTTCGTTTGAATCATTTTCAATATTTAAATTAAAAATTTCTTTGCAAAATTTTTTATAATCTATTACACCTGATTTTTCTTTGTCAAAATAATTAAAAATTTCTTGTAAATCATTTACTTTATTCATTACTACTCCGATTTTTTCATTGGCTCTCATAAAATTTTGAAGATTACAAAATCCGCTTGAATCTAAATCAAAAAATTTAAAATTTTGATAAAGAATGTAATCTTCAGTTTTATTTGGAATCATTTTCAAAGAAATTTTTAATTTTAATTCTTTTATATATTTTGATAATAATAAATTATTCATTTCCATGATTTTTATTTTAATAAATAAAAAATATTTATTTTTTTTTATTTTTTATTTTTTTAATTTAAATATAAATATTATTTATTTATGAAAAAAAATTAATTTAAATTTAAATTAATGTCTCAATCAAAAAATCTTAAACAAAAAATCACTGAAAAAAAAATTAATTTAACATCTTTTGAAGCAAAAAAATTATGTGATTCTTCTTGTGACTTTAAAAATAGTAATAAAAAAATGAAATATTCTCAACATAAAAAAGAAAATGAAAAAATTTGTGGTTTTACTATGGAAAATAAAGAAAATATTAATCTTAAACAACTTCCAAATAATAATAATAATTGTAATACTAAAATTATTACTCTAAAAATAAACCCTAATAACGATAATTGTACTAAAAAAAATAATGAAAATAATAATGAAAAAAACCAAAAAAATGAAGAAAAAATGGAAATTGTAAATGAAAAAAAAAATGTAAATGTAGAAAATGAAAATGTTGAAAAAAAAAATGAAAATGTAGAAAAAAAAAATGAAGAAAAAATGGAAATTGTTAATGAAAAAAAAAATGAAAATGAAAAAAAAAATGAAGAAAAAATGGAAATTGTTAATGAAAAAAAAAAAGAAGAAAAAATGGAAATTGTAAATGAAAAAAAAAATGAAAATGTTGAAAAAATAGAAAATAATAATAATAATGAAAAAGAAGAAAAAAAAGTTGAAAATGATAAAAATAAAGAAAATCCAACTATTAATAATAATGAAAAAAAAGTTTTAAATAAAAAAAATAATAATAATAATAAAGATAATTTAAAAAACGAAGAAAAACCTTTTTCTCATTCAAAAATAGTTTCTAAAAATTTAGCATTAAATAAAAATAATTGCAATATAAAAAATGTAAATAATTCAACTAAAATTTCTCAAAGTAAAAAAGAAATAATAAACAAAAAAGATTTATCAAAAAATTTTAAAAGAAACGCAAAAATAACCAAAAATTTTGATGAAGCAAAAAAATTAAAAAGAGGAATTTCAACAGATACTTATAATTATTATTCAAAAAAAGAAAATAAAAATTTCGATAATAAAAATAATAATAATAATAATAAAAGAGAAAAACCAAAATCAGTTCATCATAAAAGTTCGAATTTAATAAGTAAAGTTAATCAAAAACCTGCTTCTTATATTCCTAGATTATATAACGAAAAAGTAATAAAAAAATGGGAAACTTTAAATAATAAAAAATGGTATTCATTATCGCCAAATAGTAGAGCAAAAGCAAATGAAGAAATGGCTAAAATTGCAAAACAAAATTAAATTTAAATTAATTTTATTTTTTGAAATTTAATATTTAAATATTATTAATAAATATTTAAATTTAAAATAAAAATTATTAATATTATTATTAAAAATATATAATTTGTAATTTATTTATAAATAAAAAAATTAATTAATTATTTATTAATATAAGAAAAAAACCTACTATTATTATATTAAGGAAAATTATAAATTTAAATTAAAAATTAATTAAACTTTAATATACAAAAATTGTGACGCATAATATAAATTTTTTTTCTTTTTTTTTAATGCAATGACTCTAAAAACCGTAATAATAAGAACAAAAAAAAAAGAATAAATAAAACTAATTAATAATCCAATAATATAATTTTTATAAATAGTTTTTTGACTATTATGATAAATAGCACAAAATAATGTAATATAATAAATAACAAATATTAAAAAAATAAATTGAATAAAATAATAAATAAAAAATTTTCTTCTCATAGATTGACAATATTTATTAAACAATTTTAATTTTTGTTTTGAATGAGTCATTTCAATTATTACTATATTTAAAGTATTATAATAAGAAGTTAAAATCATAATAAAACCCATAATAATAAATGTTAATATATTACTACAAATAGATAAAGTAATATTTGAAATTAATTTTAATTTTCCGCCATTTTTATATTTTCTACTTATCATATCATCACTGAATAATAAAGCATTTATTGTGAAATCTATTAATATTGAAAAAATATATGTGCTTAAATGTAAAGTAATTAAATCATATTTTCTTCGAAAAAATAAAATATGTAAAATTTCTATTTTATATGTAAATGTATGAATTATTATTTGTAAAAAAGACCTTTTATCAAAATAAATTGCGTTTTTGAATATCATTTCATCATAATCTTTTATTTCATTAAGTGAAATTTTTATATTATTTTTTAAAGAATTTATTGAATTTATATCGTGAATTTCTTTAGTAAAATTATTATTTAAAAAATTACTATTATTTAAAGAATCTTTTTTTAATTCCTTTTTTTTTGTTGAGGATTCATCATTAATACTATTTTTATTATTAATATTATTACTAATATTATTTATATTAAATTCACTTAAATTCAAAAAATCATAACTATTATCTTTTATTTTACTATAATTTAAAAAATCATTTTTATTATTATCTAAACTATTTTCACTTACTTTATTTTCAATATTATTTTCATCTTTTAAAACATTTGCAGTTTTTTTATTATCATTATTATTATTATTATCATTTAAATCATTTTTTAATTTTTTTTTATTAAGATTTTTATTATTTTTATGATGTTTTTTTTTAATTTTTACAATATTTTTTAATATAAAAGTTCCATTAGAAATTTTTCTTTCTTTTTTATATTTTTCATCATAGGTTTTATTAGTAACAGAATTATTATCATTAATAAAAAAATTATTCTTTTTTTTATTAATAATTTGTGTAGTAAAAATATCTTTATTAATTTCAGGATTTAATATTGTAAATTTAATTTTTTTTTTTTCTATTTTTTCATGTTTAATTGTCCTTGAAATATTTACATGTTGTATTTTAATTTTATTTTTAACTATTTTGAAAAGTTTTTTTAAATCATAAAAACAAAAAATAAAAAATAAAACAATTAAAAGAAAAATTAGAATCGCAGTAATAAAAAAACCAAAATTATTTTTATATGTACTTTTTTTATAAATATATTTATAACATTTTATAATTTTATAATTAATTTTATCACTTAAATATTCTAAAAAATTATTAATTGATAATTCAATTTTAGTTTCATTATTATTAGTATTATTAACATTATTTATTTCACAAGAACAAACAACAGCATTATTTGAATGATTAAAAATTTTATAAAAACAATTTTCTTCTTTACATAAATTTATATAAATATCATTTTTTCTATCTTTTAATGTCATATCATTATTACTTATATTTTGATTAATACAATAATCGTTAAAAAAACTATCATTTATATTATATATATCTATGTTATTATGTAATAATTTTTGAGCCATATCAATATTTGCTAAATCTTCATTTGTTATAGGATATGTAATTTCTATTTGAATTGAATCACATATTGATAAATTTAAATTATTTCCTTTTGAATCACAAACTAAGTATTCAACTTTTTCTGTTGGGGAATTTTCAATGTTTGTTTTTATTAATACTAAATATAAATTTTCTGTTAAATTATAATATTCTCGTAATTTATTTTCACATTCAAATAAATCTATTGTTAATGTTGTTGAAGAATCTTGAGGATATTTTGAAATTGTTATTGTTGAATTTTCTGTAATATTTATATTATTTGTTTCTATAATTTTATCAATATTAATTTTATTTTCTTCTTCTTTTTCTTCTTCTTTATTTTCTTCTTCTTCTTTTTCTTCTTTTTCTTCTTCTTCTTCTTTTTTCTTTAAACAAGAATTAAAATATTGATATTCATTATTATTTAAATCGCATGTTAAACAAGAAAAATTAAAATATTTTAAATTTATATTATCACAATTAGATACGCATTGATTGTTTTCTTTAATAAAATAATTATACTCATTACAATTTGAATTATTAACGCATATAAAATTATTATTATTATCTAAATAAAATAAATAATTATTTTCTTTATTCTCACCATCTTTTAAACAAATATTTTTATAACATTTGTAATTATTTCCCAAAACATAATTTTTTTCACATTTAACACAAAATAATTCATTATTTTCTTTAACGCATGAAACGCAACCTTTTAAATAATTATTACATAATTCAAAATAATTACTACTTTCATTATAAAAATAATTATCTATTTTATCTTTTATATAATAACATTGACTTTCATCTCCATTTTTAATAGAAGCATAATTTTTTAAACATTTTGTACATAAAGTTCTATTATTATCTGAACTAAAATATTCACATTTTTCACAGTAATCATGACATATTGTTAAATTTAATATACAATTATTATAAAAATATATTTCTTCATTATTATTTTGAACTTGAGATGAATTTAATATAAATAAAGAAAAATAAAAGAAAATTTTATTTTCAAAATTTATGTTTTTTTTATTTATAATATTTGAATCATTTTTATCATTATCAAAATTATCATTTTCTGTTGTATTTATTTTAATTCCTTTTGTTATTTCAGTTAAATTATATTTATCTGAAATTAAATATTTTGAATGTAAAGTATCATTTAAATGAATAAAATTTGAATAATTTTTACATTGAATTGGTTGATATGAAAAATATTTCCAATACCTATTTAATTCAATATTATTATAATATTCATCATTTGAACTATTTTCTTCATATTCATCTTTATTACTATTATCATTTAATATATATACAATATAATAATTAATATCAAAAGAAAAAATCTTAATTTTTTTTATATTTTCATTAATATCAAATCTTACTAACATGATATTATCTATAAAATAATCTAATATTTTTATATATATAAAATTCTCTTTATAAAATACACAAACTATGTATTCAAAATTAGGAATAAAATCAAATTCAAAAAAATCAAAATTTTTTATATTATTTTCTATTATATGAGAATAACTTCCAATTCTTGGACTAAATTCAACTGAATTATTATAATAATCATCATCATTTGATATTTGATAATTAAAACAAAATAAATAAATTGTTTCAAATATTTCAAAAGATCTTTTACATATTTTATTAAATTCTTGAGTTAAAAAAACATTTTCCATTATCACTCCTTTTTTAATATATTCTATATTACCGTCATTACAATAAATATAAAAAGAATAATTTGAAGAATTTACATTTAAAATACTAATACTAATTATATCATTATTATTATTTAAAACATCATTTGCTATTAATGGTTCAGATTTATTATTAAATATTAGAATATTTTTATGATAATTATAATAATAAATAAATAAATTAAAGTATATAATATTATTTTCACTATCATAAGTTGGTAATAAAATATTTATGTGATTTTCTTTATAAACAACAGAACATTTTAATTTTTTATATAAACTAAAATTTGAATAAATTTCATCAAAAGTTTTTTTAAATAATAATTCACCATTAATATTTATAATTTTTAAAAAATAGTCATTTGAACATACAATAAAAAAATAATTTAATTCTGGGGAAAAATATTCTGAACCGGAATAATTATCTATAAAAATATTTTTATATGAATTTATTATTGAAAGTGATTTATTTAAAAAATATAAATTATTATATGAATAAGAATAAATTAAATCGTTTGATAATTTTTTATAATTTACTGAACGAAAAGATGATTTATTTAATATTACATAAATTGATAATGAAACTTTTATTATAATAAATTGAAGAATTATATTATAATAATAATTCATTTTTTATTTATTATTAATTTATTATAATATAAAAAATTTAATAATAAAAATAATCTAATTTTATAATAAATATAAATTAAATTTATTTATCATAATTATTATTAAAAATAAAAATTATTTTTTATTACTGTCGTTATTAAAAATAATTTTTTTAACTATAATTTCAGATGGTTTTAAATTCATAATTTCTTCGGTGTTTGTTTTTTTTATATTATAGTTTTGATTATTATTAGAAACACTAGAATTATGAAAATCAGAAATTGTCATTATTGTATTATTATAATCATCTTCAAATTTACTCATATTAATTTTATTAATTTCAAAAGTTTGATTTAAATTTTGTTTTTTTTGATAAATATAATTTTTATTATTATTATTTTTTAATATTAAATTCTTAGAATAAATATTATTATTATTTAAATAATAATTATTACTGTCATTAAAATTAAAATCAACAAAATTTTGAATATAATTAATAAAATTTCTTTTATAATCTAAATTAAAATGATTTGATGTTAAATTTAAAGAAAAAACATTTTTTAATGTAAATAAATAATCATAATAGAATCCTTTTTTAATATAATTTAATAATTTATTATTATTAATTTCAATGTCATTATTTATTATATAAATTATTACTAATCTATAAAAAAATTCAAAATATAAATTATGATAAATTAAATAAATAAATTTTTTTATTTTTAATTCATTAATTGTATTATTTATATTATTAATAGTAAATTTTATACTATTTGTATTATTTTTATTAAAATTTGTTAAATTTAATAAAATATCATTCAAATAATTTTTAATTTTTCTTTTTAAAATTTTAATTAAATTTTTTGGTAAATGATTTTTTAATTTATTTTTTAATATTTTCGTTGTTAATGATTTTTTATAATATTCTTCTCTTGAAGATTTTAAATCTTTTTCATATTTTTTTTCTTGTTTATTTAATATTCTTTTTAATAAATTATATTTTATTTTTTCTGTTTTGTTATTATCATATATTTCATCTATGCTTTTACAAGGAGAATATTCTAAATTTTTTTTATTATTTTTTTCATTATGAAATTCAATATTATTTATTTTATTTATAGAAAATTCATTAATATTATTTTTATAAATTTTATTATTATTATTTTTTTTCTCTGTGATTGGAATGTAATCAAAACTTTTATTATTATTATCATTATTTAAATCTTTTATTTTTAAAGAATTTTTAATAATAAAATTATTATTATTTCTTTTATAATAATAATGATTATTATAATAAAAACTTTTAAAAAATCTTTGAATAAAAATAATTTTATTAATATTATCTTTTTTGTTTTTGTATTTATTTTTATAAATGAAAAAAATATTGTTTAAGTTTGATTTATTAATTTTTTTTTCTCGACATTTATTATCATTAATAGTTATTAAATCTTTGTTATTTATTAATATTTTTAAATTAAAAAATTTTTTTCTTTTTAAATAAAATCTAATTCCTTTTTGAATAATTGTTACACTATTAATATAATTTTGATATTTTTCTGCAATATTAAAATTCATTTCTTTTGAAGAATTTATTGATAATAAATCGCTTTGACTTGATTCACTTAAATTTTTGTATTTATGTTTTGAAATATTATTATCTTTAATAGAATTAGTAAAGAAATTATTATTAATATTAGAATTTTTATCAATAATTTCTAATTTATCATTTGAACAAAATTTTAATTTATGATTTGGAAATTTAATAAAATCATAATTATTATTTTTTTTTAAATTATTATTATTTTCATTTTTGGTTACTTTATTATTTTCTATTGAATTGTTAGAATATAATGAATTATTATCGTTTAAATAATTATCATAATTAAAATTACTATTTTCATAATCTTTAAATTTATTTATATCATAATTATTATCTAAATCATTTTTACTATCATTATTATTTTCATTTTTATATTTATTATAATTATTTTTATTACAAGTATTTGATTTTCTTAAAATTTTATTTTTATTATTATTATCATCATTTAATAAATTTTTTTTATTTTCTATAATTTGACTATAAGTATTTTTATTATAATGTAATTCATCATTATATTCCATTTTTGAAGTATCAATTATTCTCATTCCACTTTGATTTAAAGATTTATTTTTATTTGTAACAAAAAATTGAGATGAATTACTATTATTAATTTCAATTTTTTCATTATTATCTATATTATTATTATCAATATTATTATTATTATCATAAATATTATTATTATTATCATAAATATTATTATCATTATCATAAATATTATTATTATTAATTGAATTACTATTCATTAAATCATCTATTTTAAAATCTTCATTTTGTTCTGTTTGAGTAATTGAATTATTTTCAAGAATATTTGATTCATTAATTTTTGGATATTTTTCATCATTTTTATTATTATTATCATTATTATAATTTATTATATTATTTGAGATATTTAATGTTTCATTATTTTTATTGTCTTCATAAAAAGAATTAACATTACTATTATATTTATTTTCATTTTTAATTATATCTTTAGTTTCATCATTTGTTTTATCATTTGATTTATAATTTTCGAGATTATTATTATTATTATTATTAGCATTATTATTATTATCAATATTATTATTATCATTATTATTAGTATTATTATTATTATCAATATTATTATTATCATCATTATCATTATTATTATTATTATTATAATTATTATTATTATTATAATTATTATTATTATCATAATTATTATCATTATTATTTTTATTATTATTATTATTATTATCATTATTATTATTCTTATTATCATTATTATCATTATATTTATTATCATTATTATTATTATTATTATTATCATTATCATTATTATCATTATTATAATTATTTAAATTTTGAAGAAATAATTTTTTTTTATTAAAAATAAAGTAATTATTTAAAATTTCATTAAATTTACTAATATTAATTTTTATCAAATTTAATTTTTTTGTTGAATTTTTATTAGAATTAGTTTTTGAATTATTTTTTGAAACTTTTTTTGTAATTTTTTTTGATGTTTTTTTTGATTCAGTAAAAGTATTATGTAAAAATTCATCAGGATCATAATCATCATTATTATTATTATTATCAATATTATCAATATTGTTATTATTATTATCATTATTATTATCATTATTAGAATTATAATTATCATTATTATTATTAATATTATCATTATTACTATTATCATTATAATTTAGATCATTATTATTATAATTTTCATTATTTAATGATTTTTTTGAATTTTTATTACTATATTTAATACTATTATTACTATTATTATTATTATTATTATCTTCAAAATTATTTAATGATTGATTTAAAGAATTTGAATATCTTTTTATATTAATTGAGTTATTTGAATTAATAATATTGTTATTATCGTTTGTGTTAAAATCTTTTATACTATTGTTATAATTATTATTAAATGAAGAATTATTATTATTATTTTTCTTATTTTTATATTTTTTCCAAAATTTTTGTATTAAAATAACATTTTTAATTTTCAATAATTGATTTGTAATATCTTCTTCTTCTTCAATTACATCATTATTATTATTTATTTTATATTTATTATTATTATCATTAAAAACAGCATTTTTAATAGTTTTTATATTATTTTTTTTGTCATTTTTCTTTTTTTTATTTGTTATTTTATCTTTACTATAAGCATGAGTATATTCTAAAATTCTTATACAAACTCCTTTTCTTTCAGCTGAATAAAATTCTTTTTTTTCCATTGAATTTAATCTTTTTCTATTTTTTTCTATTAAAGGTGTAAGATTAACGTTTCTATTTTTAATAGGATTTCTATATTTTAATCCTGGAATTCTAGTGTTCCAATTATTTTGATTATCTTTTATTTTTTTTATTTTATCACTATTAATTATATTTTTTTTTTGTTCAAAAAAATTTTTTGTCTTAATTGAAAGATTTCCATCTTTTTTTTCTGTTAGATAATTATTATATTCCTTTGTGTTTTTTAGATATAGATTATCTACTAAATTATAATTTATTTTATTTTTCTTTTTTAATTGTTCTTCTTTATATTCTTTTTTTATTTTGTTAAATACTTCAAAATAACTACTTCTATTTATTTTCTCATTTTTATTACTATCAATAGAAAACATTGAAGAATTTAATTTCGATGACTTAATATTCGATGATTTAATATTTTTCATATTATTTAAAATATATTTTTATTAATTTTAAATTTGAAATATATTAAATTATTAATAAAATATATTTAAAAAATTATATATATATATATTATCTTATGAAATTATTTATATATCTATATTATAATTTATTTGTGATAAATATATTATATAAATTTTGTATATTTTTTTCTTTAAATATTTCAATAAATATATTATTATTATTATTATTTTCATTTGTTAATAAATATGTTAAAGTTTTATCTATAATTAAATTAATATTTATATTTCCAAATTTACTTAATACTATTATTGAAGGAATTTCTTGATAAAAAAATTCTTCTTCATCTTCTTTTTCTTCTTCTTCATCTTCTTTTTCTTCATTATTATTATTAAGAAGAATATTAAAATAATTACCTTTATTATCAATATTATATTTATCATTATTAATTATATTATTAATATTTTCTTTATCATCAACCTCATTTATTTCATCTTCTAAATCATCATCATCAACATCATTACTTAAATTAATATTATTATTATCAATTTTTTTATTTTTATTATTTGCTATATTTAATATATTATTTATAATTTGTTTATAATATTTTTGTAAATTATTTTTATTAACATCATTATATATTAAATCACATAAAGCACAAACATATCTATTCAATTCTAATTTTTTATTAATTTTTTCATAATAATTTAAATAAATTTCAAAAAATTGAAAATTATTATTATTAATAAATTCAATACATTTTTCATTATTATATAAAATACAACAAGAAAACATTTCAATTAAATTTATTATTTTATATTTATTATTATTATTATTATTATTAAAATTATTATTTATATAATTTAATAAAAAAATTTGAATATTATCGATATTAATATTTTTATCTTTACAATTTTCTAGCATAATATTAAAAATTTGAAATAAATATCTTAATTTTTCATTATTATCTTTGTATTTAAAAGAATAATTATTAAAATAATTCATAATAACATTTAAATAATTATTTAAAAAAAATTTCGAATCTTTTACAAAATAATAAATAACTATTAAAATAGTTTCTTCAATAAATTCATATTCATAATCATTCGAATTTAAACTACTTTCTAAAATTGGAATTAAAAATTTCCATAAATTTTCAGAAACAAAATTTATTTTTTCTAATATTATTAAAATAATTGATAAAGCTTCTTCTAAGTGTTCATTTCCATTAGGAGATAAACAGTATAAAATAATATTAAATATTTTATTTTCGATGTTTTTATAAATTTCATCATCTTTAATAAAATATGTTATAATATTTGAAAATATTTTTAATATACTATCTAATATTATTGAAAGTTCTAAATTATCATTATTTATTATTTCATCTTCATCATTATTGTTATTTAAATTATATTTTTGTTCTTTTAAAGCTTTTTTTTCAAAATATGATGAAAAATAATCTATTATTGGAATTATTATATTATTCATTTCTGATTTAAAATTTTCTATCAAAATATTTATACTTTCTATTAAATCATCGTATTCTATTTCTTCTATTAATTTTAAATATAATTCAAATAATTTTTTTAAATCTTCGTTATTATTATTATTTTTATTAATAAATAAATTTTTTAAAGAAGAATTTAATTTTATCATATTTGATATTGTAATTGCTGATATTGTTTTAATTTGTAATAATTCATCTTTTTGAAAAATATTTAAAATTTTTAAAAATATTTTTTCTATAATTTCAATATTATTATTATTGTTATTTTCATTAATAACATCAAAAAAATTATTAATAAAACTAATTGATCTTTCACGAATTATTCCAATTTTACAATCTAATTCTTTAAAAACAAAATTTTTTATAATAATAATTATATCATTTATATAATATTTTTTTATTAAATCTTTTATATTTTCTAAAATAAACAATATTGATTCTTTTAATAAATAATATTTATTTATTTTATATTTATTTAAATTATCATTTTCATTAATTTTATTGTTATTATTATCATATTCTAATTCTATTTTATTATCACATATTTTTAAACTTTCATAAAAAAATAATAAATATTCTTTAAAAATATTATTATCTTTATTATTATTATTATTTTCATTTTTAATATTAATAATAGAATTTTTTTTCTT
>JAEEGK010017801.1_pt1 | contig 15445 bp, 1 predicted proteins | sample 8958771 | NCBI WGS metagenome assembly JAEEGK01 (sample SAMN16246547, study PRJNA631951) | gut metagenome | biome: gut microbiome; feature: rumen; material: SC-attached | host: Bos | place: Iran: Karaj | collected 2018-10 | reverse complement strand
CATGTAATTCATAATTATCATCATCAATATTTTCTTCATCTGAATCATTTTCACTTTCTTCTTCAACTTTCTCAATAATTTCATCTTGATATAATATTTCTGCAATATTTTCACCTGATAAATTTTTTGCTGGATGAATAACATTTTCAACTTCTAGAATATAATTTTTAAAGTCATCTGGATTTTTTATAAATTGTTCTACTTCTTCTTCATTTGATAATAAATGGAATTGAGTTACAATTGTTTCTTCTTCTTCTTTTTCTTCTTTTGGTGAATTTAAATCTGATGAATTTTCCAATCGATTTGAATCTGATGATAAATTTCTATATGTTGATCCTATTCCACCTTCACCTTCATTTTTAGTTTCTTCATTTTTATTTTCTTCATTTTCTTTATTTTCTTCTTCTTCTTTTTTCTTTTCTTCTTCATTATTTACATTTTCATTATTTTCATTTTCATTATTTTCACCTTCTTCATTTTTTACTTCTTCATTATTTACATTTTCATTATTTACTTTTTCTATATTTTCATTTTCACCTTCTTCATTTTTATTTTCTTCACCTTCTTTTTTATCTTCTTCATTCTTATTTTCTTCTTCTTCTTTTTTATCTTCTTCTTTTTTCTCTTGTATTACACTTGAATTTTGTGATCCTTTTCCACTTGAAGTTGGTGCTTCTTCAATTTGTTTTTCTTCAACTTCTTTGATTGGAGTATATACAATAAAATTATTATATGAAGCATTAATATGTTTATTATATTTGAAAATTTGATTTGTTTTTAATGCAATTGGTGAATAAAGTAATAAATTACTTTTTTGATGATTTGCATATAAAATACTTGATATTAATTTCTTTGGTGTAAATCCTGTTAATTGACATGGTAAATCTAAACTAAGATTTCTTGCAAATTTCATTTCATATTTTTTTCTATTTTCTAAAATATTTAATATTTGATCTTTAAGGAACCATTTACTTTTTGTAGTATCGAAATATCTTATATCATATTGTTTATCTCTATAAATATTTAAAATATCTTCTAAATGACTTTTTTTTAAATTAAATCTTTCATTTACAACTTCAGGAATTCCTTTAAACATTTCTCTTTTAAGACATCTTTGAATATTTGTTTTATAATCACATTCAGCAACAAAAACTAAAGAAGGTTTTAAAGTATCTCCTAAAATATTAGCTTGCCATAATGAGAAAGGAAAACCATCAATTACAACATTTTCATTTATCATATCTACCATTGAAATTCTTCTTTCAATAATTTGAATAATAATATCATCATTTGTAGGATGACCATTATAAATAGTATCAACAATAGTTTTTTTTAAATTACAATCATGTAACATTTCAACACATTCTAAAGTAGCTCTTTTAACAGTTAATCTTTTATATCCCATATAATCTTCCATCATTTTAGCTATAGTTGATTTACCAGAACATTCATTTCCAATAACAAATATAATACTTCTTCCTTTCATTGGATATGAATCTTTAGGACATTCTAATCCAGTTCTATAATCTAATGGATTTTCACAGAAATATTTTTTTTCTTCTGGATTATTAAAAACATATACTCTATCTCTATAAACTAAAGGATAATCTGTTCTAATACATAATTTACTTGGTTCAACTGGAGATAAACGAGAATAAACACTTTGTTGATATACTTCTGAATTATCAAGTAAATCACGTACTTTTCTTAATGAAAGTGGAGCTGGGAATTCTTTATTATTTACTAATTGTTTTTCTATTAAATTTCTTCTGTTTATTATATAAGGTTCTAATTCTAAAAGAAGATTTTTATAAACATTTTCTTTAGTTGTATCATTATTTATTTCTATTACTGGAATTCCTTTTTCTTTTAATCCATCAATTAATGCTTGAATATCATTAACATTCTTTTCAAATCTTTGACTTAATTTATCTTTTTCTTGTTGGATTAAAGCATCTTTTTCCATTAAATCAGGATCAGGACTTTTCCATATATCTTCTAATTCTTCTGGTGTTAATTCAACTTGAATTTCTTCTAAAGTTGGTAATGTTTTTTTAGGTTTTTCTTCTTTTTTTTCTTCACCTTCTTCACCACCTTCTTCACCTTGATTTTCATTATTTTCATTTTCAGCTTCAGCATCAAATTCAGCTTTTAATTCATCAAATTTTTCTTGTTTTTTTTGTTTAATTAACTCATCTTCTTTTTGTTTTCTTTTATCATTACTTTCCTTTAACATTTTCTCATACATAGCATCAATTTCATCCATATGAAAATGACGATCCATAATAGATTTCATATTAACTTTGAAAAATACAATAACATTAGGAACTCTTCTTGATTCATATAATAAATCAATAAATGGTGTTGGTACTTTTTCTTCTAAATTAAACCATGATGCATCATAAATTGTTGGAGTTAATGGATTAAATAAACTTTTAAATATTGCTTTATCATTATCAGCTGCATTATAATCTTCTCCTTCTTCATCTAATGTAGCATCTTCTTTAATTGCATCATCTATATTAATTAATGGTTCACCTTCTGCTTCTGGATTCTCTTTTTTAGCTTCTTCATTTTTTTCTTCAATTTCTGCATTTTGTTTCTCTAATTCTTCTCTTTTTTTCTGTACTCTAACTTCTCTTCTTTGTAATCTTTGTTCTTCCCATATTTTCATAAATTCATTTTGAATTTCTCTTTTAGTAAATTTATATTGTTTACATAAAATATCACTATAAAATGTTGTACCTGCACCTTGATATCCTGTAATCATAATATGAGGAGGAGGAACATTAATAGGTAATAATGAACCATTCTCACCAATATACATTGCTGGATCTGCTCTAAATTTTTCCATTTCCTTCTCTCCTGATATTCTATATATTTTTTGATTAATTTGAACTTCATTTGCTTCTGGTGCATAAAATAACCAATTATCTTCTTTATAAATTACTGGACAAAATAAACCATATGGTCCTCTACTTAAAGGATATTTATCTTCTCCTATATCTGCTGGTAAAACTACTTTTTCTTCAGAGTCAATTTTAATATTAAATGGATTTAATGCATTTTCTAATTTTAATTGAAGTTGTTGTAATGGTTCATTATATCCTGCTTCAATTACACATTCTTCATTATTTACATTATATTTTTCTTTTAACATTGTTATTATTTCTTCTAATTTTGCTTGTTCTGCTTTTACTTTTTCTATTTCAGCTCCTTGTTTTTCTTCATCTAAATTTGCAAAATTAGGATTTCTTCTTAAAATAAGTTCTTTAATACCTTCATCACTTTCATCTTTAATATAAATAATTCTATCCATTTTAACATTAAAATCACCTAATTTAGTAACTTCATCTTCATTCACAGGATGATTTAATAATATAATTCCATTAACTCTAGGATGATTACCCTTTTCATCAAATGCAAGAAAGAAATTATCAGATCTTAAATCTTCAATAACATAATCTTCTTCAGGAGGAAATGGATTTCTTTTTTCTTTTTCTTCAAGTTCTTTTTCCTTTAATTCCTTATCTTTTTCCTTCTGAGCTAAATGATCAAGATAAGCTTGTGCTCTTTTATCTTTTTCAACTTCATATAATGATCTAGCACATTCAGTCATTTCAACAAATAATTCTTCTTCTAATTTAGCTTCATCTTCCAATCTTTTATTTTCAGCTTCTTCTTCTTGAATTCTAATTTCTTCATCTTTTTTAGCTTGTTCAACCCTATCAGCAGCTTCTTGCATTCTATTAAATAAATGAACTAATTTATCAGAATGATATTTAACCCAACAGAAAAATTGTTCTTGTGTTCTTTTTTTATCAAGAGGAATACCAAGATAATCACACATAAAAACAATTTTAGAAACAAAATTATCTGGTTTTCTATCAGCAGGTTTCTTAGTTGAATTAGCTAAAACTTCTTTAAATTCAGTAGCACTAAAATGAACTCTTCTAGTATAAACACTATTTAATTCTGGTTCTTCCCAATTTTTTTGATATTCTTTAACAGCATCAAATATTTCTTCCATATTAATAATTTTCCAATGATAAATTTGACTTAACATATTAGCAATTGTTTTCTTACCACTTTGAGGAGGACCAATAATAGAAATTCTATAATTTTGAGGAACTTGTGGTGGTTCATTAATATATTTTTTAGGATTTTCTAAAAATTTCTTTCTATTATCATCACTTACAAATAAGAAAACTCTTCCAAAGTAACTTGCAGGAAATTCAGTACTTCCAGTTAATATTAAAAATTCATCTTTTAAAGCAACTGGATCAATTTGTTTCCAAGGAGACCATTTTCTAAATGGAATAACACCTTCTCTTCCATCCATTAATAATCCTCTAAAATCACCACCTTCTAAAACTTTAGCAATAGGTCTTAATGGATTTGCAAAATCTAATTGTGCACTTATTAATTTAGCAATTTCATCAAAATCTAATCCAGTAGTATCAATTTTAATATAATAATTAGTTTTTAATTTATGAACATATTCCATTACTGCAGGATATTGTATATTTTCATAATAATTTAATTGTTCTTCAAATATTTTCTCATTATCTGTTATTTCAATTAAATCTTCTTTTTTTGGAATTTTCTCCATATCTTCATCAGTTAATTCAGGTTCTGGTTCAGGTTCAGGAACAATTGGTTTATTTTCTTCATCATATTCAATTTCATCTTCTAAAATTTCTTTTTTAGGCATTTTTGGTTTTTTCATTAACTCAATATCTCTATCACCAATAATTTTCAAAGTCTTCATATTCATTTTCATATTATTATTTCTTTCTCTTAATTCATCTTTATTCATATATAAATCAACAACATAATCAACAGTAACTTTCCCATAGAAACCATTTAAAATTTTTTCAACAAAACTTTGAGTATCATTATTAGGATCATCAGTTTTTTCAAAAATATTAGAATTCATATCAATAACAATTCCTCTACTATTAGCAAAATCACTATGTAAAATATACATAAACATTCTTTGCATATTTAATTCAGAAATTCCATTTCCATTTATAATATCATTATAAACTGCTAATTCAATTTCATTTAAAACTGAATCAACTCCTGGTTTTTCTCTTTTTTTCGGTGGTGGATCCCAAGAAGCTAAATATGGATTTTCATCTTTTTTTTTACCTTTTGCTTTTTTCTTATCTTCTTTCTTTTTTTCTTCTTCTTTCTTTTCTTCTTCACCTTCTTCTCCTTCTTCACCTTCTTTATTTTCTTCTGGTGGATTTTCTTCTTCCCAAGTTAACATTTTTTCTTCATATTCAGCAACTTTTTGGAAAATTCTATCAAAAAATTTTTGAGGTTCTAAAATTTCCATTTCTAAATCTTTTGCTAATTTCATTGCTACTTGAGTTTTTCCTATTCTTGGTGGACCTATTATTAAAACAACTGGACTTTTTTTATTTGCTTCATCATATAAATCATTATCACTATCCCAATTATCAAATTTTATTCCATTTTTACTTTTAAATTTCTCAAAATATTTTAAATCGTCTAATCTTTCTGAAAGTAATTGTCTATTTTTTTCTGCGATTTCATCTTTTGTTACTTCAATGTTACTTTCAAATAATGGATATGATAAATTTAAATTTAATAATTTTATATGTACTAAAGAGAATTTTGTATAAAAAATTTTTTCTATTTTTGATTCTATTGTTTCTGTCCAAAGTTCACTTTGTGTTCCAATTTTTTTTAATTTTTCATCAAATATATTTCCAAATGCTTTTCTATAAGTTGGATTTATTATTAAATTATTTAAATTTGCTTTTATTATTGTTTCATCTGGTAATTTTATTTCATACATATCAATATATCTATCAAATGCTGGATTAGTTCTTAAATTATTTATTACATTTAATTCATCATCTACGAAATCATTTCCTAATGAAAGATTAGTATTAATTAAAAATATATCTCTTAATAAAACAAAAGAATTATTTTCTTTTAAAAATGTAATTAATTTTTCTTTTTCCATAATTTTCAAATAAATTTTATGATTTTCATATGGTTGATAATCAGTAATATAAAAAGATGAATCATAATCATTTCCTTCAATACAATTAATATCTAAAAGTGTATTAGGTTCATTAATAAATTTATTAATAACAAATTGTGTAGGATAACCAAAAATAACTAAATCTTTATCATCTAATAATTCATAAAAAACACAAGTATTTAATTCTTTTTTATCAATTTCACTTTGATCAAAATAAAAAACTTCTTCATTATATAGTAAATATTTTTTATTAGTTTCATATAAATTTTTTTCACCAATTTTCATTCTTGGTCTTGCTTTAATAATTCCTCCATTAGATAAACTATTAACTCTATTAACAGGAGAAGTATTTTCATTTGGATTATTATTATTATTCTCATGACCATTTTTTCCTTCTTCATATTCTTCAAAAGTTTCATATAATTTAATATGTAATTGTTCTTCATTTTCAAAAAATTCCCAAGTTGAATTTTCATATTCTTCTTTTGTCATTTGATTATATAAAATTACTTTAATTGAAGGTAAAAATATTCTTTCTCTTCCATCAGGATAAACTTTCTTTATTTTTGTAATACGAGAATAAATCATTAATAAAAAGTTCTCATATTCATCATGATTAATATGAACACACCATCTATGAAGAAAACTAAAAATTGCTTTATTAAAATAATTTGTTGTTAAAGTTTTTCTTCCTTTTGAATAATAATCCCAAATTCCTTCTACAAATTTATCTATTTCTCCATAATTAAAAATTGGTAATATTATTTTATACATTTTTCTAAATAAATCTTCAAAAGATTTTTTTGTTATTTCACCTTCCATTGTATGAGGACATAAATCCCAAAATTTTTTATAAATTTCTTGAAGAGAATGTAAATTTCTTAAATAATTTTTTTTATTGTTATATAATAATTTTACATTTTCAAAAGTAGCTTGTTTTGTTTTTGTAAAATCAATTCTTGAACTTTCAGCTTTACTTTTTTGATTTTCATTACTTTCTGCACTTACATCATTATATAAATTCTCATTTTCATTTGAATTTTCTTTATTTTCATCTTCTTCATCTTTATTTTCATTTTCTTTATTTTCATCTTCTTTATTCTCATTTTCTTTATTTTCATCTTCTTTATTTTGATTTTCTTTATTTTCATCTTCTTTGTTTTCATCTTCTTTATTTTCAGTATCAATATTTACAATTTTGTCTTTGTCTTGTACATCTTTTATTTCTTTTTGAATTTCTGGTTCAGTTATTTTTGGTTGTAACGGTTTATCTTCATCTTCTAATTCTTCATTTTTTTCCTCTTCATTTTCTGGCTCTTTTGAATCTTCATATTTTACTTCTTCTATTTTTGGAGAGGGAGGAGTAGAATCTTCATCCTCATTATTTAAATCTAAATTTTGCTTTTCTTCATTTTCTTCTGTCATTTAAGTTATATTTTAATTTAATTATTTTTTTTTGCACTTTATATTTATAATTTTATTTTTTTTTTTGATTTTTTTAAATTTTTTATTTTAATAAATATAATATTTTATTTTGTTAATATTTTTTTATTAGAGTTTTTTATAGTTTCAAATTTGCATAAAATTGGGAAAAGTTATTTATTAATTCACTTTATTTTTTAGATAATAAAATTGTGAAAAGATTTTAATAAGAAAGATAAATAACAATTAATTTTTTTTATTGATAAAATAATCATAAGATAAAATTTTAATATGAAAAAATTTAAAATACTTTTAAAATATAAATGAATCAAATAAATAATCTTTTTTTTCATTAAAATATTTGTAAACAATGGCACAATCAATATTATTAAATATTATAACCTACACAGGATTAATAATGTTTATAGGTCACAATTTATTTAAAAAACTAGATAAAAATTTAACCCAATGGGAAAAAGCAAATAAACTAAATTTCACTCAATTTCAAAACGATGAAATGTTATACAATATACAAGAAGTATTAAACCACAATGAAAAATTTTATGAAACATTACAAAATCTAAAAAAAACATTATTTTTCAAAATATTTAAATTAAACTTAGAACCAGAATGTACATTATTTCAACAAGAGAAAATATGTAAAGATTCAGCATGTAAAATATGTGAATGTGACGAAAATGAAGTACCAAAAATATGGGAACAAAAAACTCATAGAGGTGAATTTTTAAATATAAAAATAGAAGATCCCTTTAATAAATGGATAGATAAATATACAATAAATACTAAACAATGGTTACTTGAAGAAGATGTTGATTCAAAAGATGGTACTTATATTAATTTATTAAAAAATCCTGAAGGTTATACTGGATATAGAGGAGCTCATATTTGGAATGCAATATTTAAAGAAAATTGTTTATCTGATAGATTTAATTTTTTATGTAAGGAAGATAGAACTTTTTTTAGAATTTTTTCTGGTTGGTTAAGTAATACTAATTTTGAAATTGGAATGAATTTTCATGATATTGTTAAAAATACTACTTTTATTAATGTTACTATGCTTACTGAAAGATTACTTAATGAAAAAGATAGAGTTGATAATTTTTTCTTTTTATATTCTTTAGTTATTAAAGCTATTAATAAAGCAAAGGATTTTTTATTAGAATATAATTATGAATCTGGAAATAAAATTGAAGATGAAAATACTATTAATTTAATTAATTCTATTTTTAAAGATTGTGTTAATGATTTACAATATTTAGAAGATGCCTTTAATGAAACTACACCTGAATTAGATAATTTTATGAATTCTCAAAAAATTTCTGAATTAATTATTAGATTTAGAAATATTTCTTCTATTATTGATTGTGTTACTTGTTCTAAATGTAGAATGCATGCAAAATTAGAAGTTTTTGGTATTGCAACTACTCTTAAAATCTTATTTGCTAATAATGTTGAATTAAAAGAATCTATTTCAAGAAATGAATTAGTTTCTTTTATAAATTTATTTGCAAAATTAAGTAAAAATGTACAAAATATTAAAGTTATTGATGAAGGTATAAATAAAGCACATTATTATTTAAAATTTAAATATGGAGGAATTGTTTTGTTTTGTTTTATTTTTTGGATTTATGTTGTTTTTTTTGATAAGGGAAAAGAAGAGGAAAAAAAAGTAGAAAATAAAAATGAAACTACTATTGAAAAAAAAAGTGAAAGTAAAATAGAAAATAATGTTAATGAAAATGAAAAAAAGAATTTAAGTAATGGAATAAATAATAGAAATGGAAAGAAAATAAAAAAAGAATAAAGTTTAGAATGTTTCTAAAAATATATATAAAATTCCTTTTTTAAAAATATATTAAACAATTAAAAAAAAAGTTTAAAAATAAACCATATAAAAAAAATATTCGAATTAAAAAAAAATTCAAAAAAAAAAAGAAGAAATTAAATGTCAAAAATTGAAGAACAACAAATAATTCATTTTGACTCAGTAATATCATTAAGTTTAGTAACAGAAACATTAGAAAAAAAAAGAGCATTATACGTAATGAGATTAGAATCATTAGACGAAACAATATTATTAAGAAAATTAAATCCTTTATCAGATTTTAGTATGATAAAAGAATCATTATTTATAATAAGAAGAATAAGAGAACAAGAAATTGATGAACCACTTCCTTTAAATGAATATGAAAATATTCAAGGATTAAGAGTAAATTATAATCAAAATTTTATTTTACAACATATGATATCAAAAAAATTTTTATCCAAAGATAAAATGAGTGGAAATAACAATTTTAAATTAAAATTAGTTGATAATGAACGTTTAGCAGTTCCTTTAACTTTTAAAAAAATAGTTGATACAAGAACAAGTTTAAATTACATTACATTTAATCAAATAATATATTTAAGTGTTTATATAAAAGAAAAAGCACAATATTATTATGTTAATCAATTAGGAGTTAAAAAAGATAATGTTGAATATTCAGATTTAGTAATAGAAAAAGATTTTACAAATAAATTTATAATATTAAATCAAAAATGTTATGGACATGAAGATGATTATTTATATTCTGGAGATTTAGTAATAATTACATTTGAAGAAAAACAACAATTAAATGAAAGAAATTATATGATTGGAGTTGAATGTCAAAAAGAAGTTAAAACTGGAGAATTAATATCATTAAAAGAAGAAGTAAAAGAAGATATAGAAAATTTTATGAGAGATAATGGACAACAAGGAAATGATTTAATGGATTTAAAATTTGAAAATAAAAATGATAATGGAATAAAAAGTGTTAAATCATATAATATAAAAAATGAATTATTTAAACATGTAAATCATAATACTTTTTGGATAATTGAAGAAGAATTTTATGCAAATACTGCAAAAAGAAAACCACTTTCAGCAGAAAATTATGTAAGAATAAAAAATGCGTTATTAGGATTATATCTTAGAATAAAAAAAAAAACACAAAATGAAGGAGCAATTAATCAAAATGATGAATATGAATTTGAATTAGTTGATGAAACTCAATTAACTAATAATTCAATGTTTTATTCTAATTTTCAAATATTTCATTATTCTATTAATGTTGAAAATAAAAGTTTAAGTAATAGAGGAAAATATGTTATTAAAAGTATTTTTAAAGAATTTAAACAAAATGATGTTGATATGAGATTTGATATTAATTCTATTAATTCTTATTTTGAACCTATTTCTTTATTTCCTGGTGCTGATGATAAAATTGGAGTTAGGAAAGGAGAAGAATTTATTTTTGAAATTAAAAAAATTAATATATATAAAGGTAGTGAAGCTATTTATTTAAAAAAAATAATTGAACATTTAGATTATTTAGTTAAGAGTTATAATAAAAAATTTTATAATCAAAGTAATGTTATTGATGTTATTTCTAAACATATTACTTTTTTTAATAATTATTTAATGAATTTAGATTATTCTTTTAATGATATTAATTTAGAAAAAAATTATCCAATTCCAGAAAGACAAAATTTACTTAGAAAATATAAAATTTTAGATATTATTACTCAAATTGTTTTATATTTTCTTCCTACTGTAAGACAAATGAAAAATAAATATGAAAATGATAATAGTAAAAATGAATCAAATACTGGATTACAAATTTTAATGAAACAAATTTTAATTTTTTTAACTAATTTATCTCAAAATAATGAAAAGATAAAACAAGAAATTTTCTGTCTAATGAAAAATATTTTAGAATTATGTGAATATTTATTTCAAAAAGATAGAACAACTTTATTAGATTTTATATTTGTTATTTTAAAAGGATCAACTGCTTTACAAGAATGTGTTCTTGGTTCTGATACAATGTTAATAAATAGTTTTAAAAGTAGAAAAAAAAATTTGACAATTCTTGAAAGAGAAAATTTAATACATATTGAAAAAATATTTTCTTATTTAGAAGTTTCAACCAATTATTTAAACTTTTATAAAAATATAATCACATTTGATAAAGTTTCATATAAAAAAGATTCAATTACTCAAAAAATAAAAGAACATATGCAAAGAGTAATAAATGATTTTAATTCAAATAAAAATAAAAGAAATTATAAAAAAACTTTAGAATCAATGATAAAACAAATAAAAATATTATTAAGACAAAGAAAAAGAATAGTTGATAAAATAGTAGATAAAACTAATGAAGATGAAAATTTAATAGACAATATAAAACAAATATTAATATTTTTAAAATATTTTGAAAAATTTGATTTAAATAGTTCATTATTTATAAAAGAATCATTTTTATCAGAAATAACAAAACCAACAATACAAGGAGAAAAGACAATTCATGATTATTTAGATAAAAAATTAAATGTTTTAATTCAAGGAAATATAAAACCAGAAAAAGTAATAGGAGATTTAGATATTGATGTAAAATCTCAATTAGCTCCAATTTTTCCTTTACATTTTTATAATAAATTTTTTCCTAAAATAGAAGAAAAAGATGAAAAATTAATTTTAGAAGGAAAAGATTTATTTCCTGAAATTGATATTCAAAAAAAGAATAGTGATGATTCAATTGAACCTCCATTTAAAAGATTTAATGATAATGAAATTAATACTGATAGAATTATTCCTAAAATGAAAAGAAGTAGAACAGTTATGAATAAAATTAGAATTGATAATAATAAAATAGATAGTTCAATTTATTCTTCTGATAGTGAAAATGATAAAATGAAAAAAAAAATTATTGAAGGTGTTGAATTAAATAAATTATTGGCTATTATTTATTCAATTTATCAATTTTGTATTAATCAATATTTTGAAGCAATTTATAATGTTATTAAAAATTGTAAAAATATATTAGTTAATTATGAAACTTTTGGTAATTTTGATTTAATTAAAGAATATTTAACTTTTATTAGAAAAAATCTTTTAAGAAGAGTTGTTTTTTTAAATAATCCAATAATGAAAAATATTTATGAAAATGTTAAGGAAAATCCTACAATTATTGAAAATAAATTTAATTTTGATGAAAAAGAAGAAGGATTAAATTCTCCTGGAATGGGAAATGAAGAATTATATTTAATAAGATATTTATTTTATTTTTGTAAAACATATAGTAAAATAAACTTTTTATTACGTAAATTAAGAATTTTTCATGAAATTCAAAAATTATCACTTTCAGAAGAATCTGTTGATTATGAATATTTATTTGAAAAAATAACAACAGAATTAAATGATAATAGACAAAATATAATTGCATTATATCAACAATTAAATACTGAAAAAAATCAATTAATTTTATCTGGAAAATTTCATAGTTCTGGAATTAAAGCTTTTTTAATTCAACAAAGAATAAGTTTTGTTACTAAACTTTTAGGAAAATATGATATAAATCATTATTTTGATAAATTAATATATATTAAAAATGAAGAATTATTATCTCATATTAAATCATCAAGTTATGAATTTAAAAATATTAAAGAACAAATTGAAAAAATTCATAATGAATTTGATAATAATAATCCTTCAGAAGAACAACAAGGAAATACAATTTATATTTCTAATATTATTAACAGTTTAATTGAAATTTCTAATCAATTTAATACAATGTTTTATACTAAAAGAAAAGTAAAAATTGATTCTAATCGACTTTTAAATAATATTGATTCAATGTTAATGAAAGAAGATGATACTTATTTTAGAAAAATACAATTTCCTGATGCTTTACATAAATTAATTGAAGTAATTAATTCATTTTCTCATGTTGAAAAAGCAAGTTTATTAAAATTAGAATATTGTAAAGAAATATTAAGAATATTTATATCTATGACATATAATTATTCAAAATTTAATAAATTACTTGAAACTGAAATGGATATTTATTTAGATTTAATAGATAAATCTTTAGAAAGTGTTAAAATTTATACATCAGAAAAATTTGATGACAAACAAAATGAAAGAGTAATTTTATCAATAATTTATAATAGTTCAATTGCATTTTTATATTTAATAGAAAATTACAAAAAGAATTTTTTTTCATTAAAAAACCAAGTATCAAAAATATTTAAATTATACTATGAAATATATCAAGATTTACGTCCAAAAATAAAAATAGTATATCAAATATTTTATACTTACTTAATAACAAGAATATTACTTTTCTTAAATAGAGATAAAGCATATGATTTTTATTTTTATGAAGTATTTTTTCAGAATATTTATCCATTAAAAGAAATGAAAAATAGAACTTTAGAATGTATAAAAGAAATAAATTCACATTGTAAAGAAACACCAGAAGAAGAAGAATCAGAAGAATCAAATCAATCATCAGAAAATCTTACTAGTGAAAATTTAAATAGTAATAATGAAGAAGAAAATGAAGTAAATGAAGATGAAATATATGAACAAGAAGAAAGATTAGAATTTATAATTTTTTTAAACTTTCTTAATATTTATATTATTTATTTAAATGAATTAAATTCACTTAGACAAAATATAACAAGTGATCAATCTGGTGTTGCAAAATTTAATTTTAAATCATTAAGTGAAAAAATAAAAAAATTATTAGATACTTCAATTAAAATAACTGATGATCAATTAAAACATGGAAGAAATGAATCATTTGATGAAAAAAATAGTATTAAAGGACAAACTCAATTAAAATTAAATCAATTAACTACAAGTGGTTCAAATTCAGGTCAAAATTCAATTAATCCATTTAGTGAAAGTCATTTAAATCCTACTAATGATAATTCTAAAAATTATGGATATAAAAATATAATTTCTGAAGTTAAAAATGAATATGAATTTGAAAGTGTATTATTAGAATCTATAATTTATTATAAAATTGAAAAGAAAATTTTAGAAATTCCAATTATTGAAGATAAAAGATATAAATTTTATTATTATGATACTGAATTTATTGATATTATTTTAATAGAAAAAATTTTAAAAGATATTGGAATTCAAAGAAAATTAAGAGAATTTTGTGAAGATAATCCAGTTGATAATGATGATGTTTTTAGTTCTGATACTTATTCTTCAAATGAAAAAAATGATAGAATACCTTTAATTACTATTTTAATACAAAATTTTGAAAAATATGAAAAAATTGTACATTATAATTTAGAAGAAAATGTTTATTATCAAATTTTACATCAACAATTTATTGAAAATGATATGGTAAAATTTATTGAATCATTAATAAAAAAATTTGATAAAGATGATATGGAAAATATTTATCATATGAAATTTTTTAATTATATTAAAATGAATCAAATGTATCCTCAAGAAAAACAACTTTTAAAAAAAGTAGATGATACAGAATCTTTAGTTGAAACTTTAATAAAAATTGATTCCAAAAAATATTCTAAGGAAAATATAAATAATAGTATTAATAAATATAATGATTATCATCCAATTATTTCTAAGAATAAAAAAAATAATGTTGATATTAATAAATTATTTAATCATATTATGTATCTTTATCCACAATATAGTAAAAAATTAACTAAATTATTTTATATTAATTCATTTAAAATTCTTCATAAAACATGTTTAGAGATTAAAAATAAGAATTTTGATATGGAAAATAATGTGATAAAATTTGATGAAATAATAATTGGATTAACAAGTTTATTTAAAAGACAAATAAATCAAATAATAATATTAGATAAAGAATTATTTTCAATTGTTTTAAGGACATTATCAATAATGTTAAATATAATAGCAACTGAAAATGAAAATTTTGTAATTAAAAATCAAGAATTATTTAAAAATTTATTTTCTTCTTTTTATTTTATTTTAGAACGTTTAGCAAGAGATTTAGAATCAATACTTAAATTTATGATGAAACCAGAAAGTTCAAAAATATCTGATAAATCAATAAAAAAAGAAGAAAAATTAGAAACAATAATAAGATATTTATCAACAATTTTTATGTTTAATAATATTGAAGATACAAGTTTAATTTCTGATTCTTTGAGTTATTATAA
>JAEEGK010017800.1_pt1 | contig 15445 bp, 16 predicted proteins | sample 8958771 | NCBI WGS metagenome assembly JAEEGK01 (sample SAMN16246547, study PRJNA631951) | gut metagenome | biome: gut microbiome; feature: rumen; material: SC-attached | host: Bos | place: Iran: Karaj | collected 2018-10 | reverse complement strand
AACGAAGGGCTTGCTCCAGGGCGTTCAGGTCTTCGGGGTTGAAGACCGCGGGCAATGCGGCACGATTGATGGTTCCCTGCTCCGTCATGGCATCGGGGCCCACGTTTCGTGTATCAGGTACTTGCTTGGCAAGCACAACGATTTTAAGACTCATTATATCCTTAACAGTTGAATTTACGGTTTGTGTTTTTAGTTGCGCTATAAAATAGCTAATTCTCGGAGCCCGCCCCGACCTCGAGTTGCGGTCTTTCCCGCGACACGTCTATATAAGAAAATTGACGCTTTTTCGTAATAAATGGAAGCCCCCACGCCTAGGGGCAACATCCCCTAAAACTCCTTTTGTCTACGCCTTTTTATTAAATTTTCAACGATAAAGATGGTGGTCCCAACCACTAACCACTAATGACTAATAACTAGTGACCAAATTATGAAATTCAAACGCATTCTTCTCAAGCTCAGTGGCGAAGCCCTCGCAGGCGAAAAGGGCCACGGTATTGACAATACTATCCTCTCCGACATGGCAAGCGAAATTGCTTCCATCGTCAAGCAGGGCGTTCAAGTCGCTCTCGTCATCGGCGGTGGCAATCTCGTTCGCGGCATTTCCGCATCCGCTGGTGGCATGAACCGCGCCCAGGGCGACGCCATGGGCATGCTCGGCACCGTGATGAACGGCCTCGCCATGCAGGATGCCCTCGACAAGCAGGGAATCGACTCCGTGGTGATGTCTGCCATCCGCATGGAACCGGTCTGCGAATTCTTCGACCGCCGCAAGGCCTTGAAGCTCCTCTCCGCAGGTTCCGTGGTCATCTTCTCCGCCGGTACGGGTAACCCGTTCTTCACCACCGACAGCTGCGCCGCTCTCCGCGCCATCGAAAGCGAATGCGACGTGATCATGAAGGCCACCAAGGTGGATGGCATCTACACCGCCGACCCGGTCAAGGACCCGACCGCCACCCGCTTCGACGACATCAGCTACAAGGAAGTCATTTCCCGCGGCCTCAAGGTCATGGATACCGCAGCCGTCGCCCTCTGCATGGAAAACAACATGCCCATCTTCGTGTTCAAGATGGAAAAGGGCAACCTCACGCGCGCGGCCATCGAAGGCGACCTCGGAACGCTGGTGCATTGCTAAGGATTTTTACTTATATTTAATTACGGAACAAACCATCAACTCTTAATTAAGAACTATGGCAGACTATACCGAAAAAATGGACAAGGCCATCGAGGCCACCGAACGTGAATTCTCCAAGATCCGCGCTGGCCAGGCTAGCCCCGCTATCCTGAATGACGTGCGCATCGACTACTACGGCACCCCGACGCCGATTTCCCAGGTGGCGAAGATTTCCGTGCCCGAACCGCGCATGCTGCTCGTGACCCCGTGGGAAAAGCAGCTCGTCGATACCATTGACAAGGCGATTCTCGCCGCGAACATCGGTGTGACCCCGATGAAGGACGGCAACTGCATCCGCGTGTCGCTCCCCATCCTCACGTCTGAACGTCGCCAGGAACTTGCCAAGGTGGCCCGCAAGCATGCCGAAGAAGGCCGCGTGGCTATCCGTAACATCCGCCGCGATGCGAACGACGCCATCAAGAAGAACAAGGACCTGCCCGAAGACGAAGTCAAGAAGCAGCAGGACGAAATCCAGAAGGCGACCGACAAGTACATCGCCAAGATTGACGCTATCCTCGCCGAGAAGGAAGCGGACCTCCTCAAGGTGTAGTCCGGGGCGTTCGTGGCGAACCAGCTTAGACATGTTGCCATCATCATGGACGGCAACGGGCGTTGGGCCCGCAGTCGCGGGCTCGAACGGTTTCTCGGGCACCGCAAGGGCACGCAGGCGACCATCGACGCGGTGGAAGTAGGCGTGAACCTGAAGCTCGAGCACATGACGTTATACGTGTTCAGCTCCGAGAACTGGGGCAGGCCCAGCAAGGAAGTGGATTACCTGATGAACCTCCTCATCGAGATGGTGGTGAAGGAAATCCCCGACCTCATGGAGAAGAACGTAAAGCTCAAGGTTATCGGGAACATGGAACGCCTGCCCGAAAAACCGCGCGCATCCCTGCAGTCCGCCATCGACAAGACGGCGGGCAATACGGGCATGCAGCTGAACCTCGCCATCTCGTACGGTGGTAGGCTCGAAATCGTGGATGCGGCGAAGTCCATCGCAGCGCAGGTTGCTGCGGGCACGCTCAAGATAGACGAGATCGACGAAAACGTTTTTGCAAGGAACCTGTACTTGAAAGGAGCTCCCGACCCGGATCTGGTTATCCGTACGGGTGGCGAGTTCAGGCTCTCGAACTACCTGCTTTGGCAGGCCGCCTATAGCGAATTCTATGTGACGGACACGCTGTGGCCCGACTTTACCAAGGAAGAATTCCTGAAGGCCGTTGAATTTTTCAAAACCCGCGAAAGAAGGTTTGGGAAGGTATTGCATGAGTAACTTGGCTCAACGATTGATTACGGCGTTTGTCGCCATTCCAGTCGTTTTCTTTTTGCTGTGGTTCTGCGACTATAGCCGCATCGGCCTGATGTGTTTCTTGGCCGGCGTTGGCGCCTGGGAATGGGCGGGCATGGCCTCCAAGATGTACAAGGGTCCCGACACCCGTTACCTCTCCTTTGCGTCGTCGCTCGCGCTGACACTCGCATGGGCGCTTTCGAAGGGCGGCTATTTTGGTTTGCCTGCCGTGCCCTATGTTGTGGGCATGACGTTCCTCGTGATTTTTGCAATCTACATCGCTGTCGCTTATGCGAAGGTCGAAATTGACCACCTGTTCCCGTGGCTCGTGATGCAGCTCGGCGCTCCGCTCTACATAGGGCTCTGGGGCGGCATGAACGTGATGATGATGGGCAACGGCCAGGGCTTTGAACATTGCTATGCGTTTATCCTGGTGATGACATCCATGTGGCTTTGCGATACGGTGGCCTACTTCTTCGGGAAGTTCGCTGCAGGCAAGGGCCCCTTCGGGAGGCACCCGTTTGCCCCGAGCATCAGCCCCAAGAAGACTTGGGAAGGCTCCATCGCGGGTTCGATTGCGACCATCGCGTGGGTGGCATACTGGGTCATGTGCAGTTCGGCGCTCTCTTCTTTCAACGTGCAGTTCAATTGGGCGATTGCCATTGCAATCGGCGTGATGCTCACGGTCGCGGGCCAGGCTGGCGACCTGTTGATGAGCGCCCTCAAGCGCTGGAGCGGTACGAAAGATTCGGGCAACCTGTTCGTCGGTCACGGCGGCGTGCTCGATCGCTGCGACTCGTTCTACCTTGCGGCACCGGCACTTTACCTGCTCATGGACTTTTTCAAGAATATCGCATAAAGGTTAGGGAATCTATGAAAATCAAGCTTATTGTCGGGGCAATCGCGTTGGCGATGTCCTTCGGTTTTGTCGCCTGCAGCGACGATTCGTCCGATAATCCGGTAGAAGTCGTCAAGACTCAGCCCAAGAACGAGGTGGAACCGGGTTGCAACTTCAAGAAAGAAGACAACGTCTGGAAATACAGCGCGACGACTTGGAATTTTATCGAAATCTATACGTGGGTCGATGAAACATCGGTCCATTACGAAGAATACATGAATTCTTATCACATGGAAGAATTGGACACGACGTTCACGGACGTGAATCGCGACGAAAAGTTCGAAGAAGTCATGGATGATTGCCTGGGCTATTGGCCTGAGGATTAATCGAAGGATTTAAAATGAAAAACGTGGTTTTGCTCGGTGCGACTGGTTCTATCGGCACGTCCAGTGTCGACGTGATCCTGCAGCACTCCGATATTTTCAAGCTTTATGCGGTCGCCGCGAACAGCAGTGTGGCGAAGGTCGCTGAAATCGTGCGCAAGTTCAAGGTGGAACGCGTGTGCATGTTCGACCCGAATGCGGCAAAGGAACTCGAAAAGGAACTCGGCATGAAGGTGCTCGCCGGCATGGAAGGCCTGTGCGAACTCGCCGCCGACCCTAAGGCCGATATCATCATCAACGCCCTGATGGGTGCGGTGGGATGCCTCCCGACCATCACCGCCATCGAGCACGGCAAGCACGTGGCGCTCGCCAACAAGGAGACGATGGTCATGGCGGGTCCGGTCATCTGGGACAAGCTCGCCGAGAATCCGAAGTCCTTTATTACGCCTATCGATTCCGAACACAGCGCCATTTTCCAGTGCCTCTCCGGCCGCCCCGAAAAGGAAGTGGAGTTCCTCGAAATTACGGCGTCCGGCGGTCCGTTCCGCGAATGGCCCATCGAAAAGTTCGAGCAGATTACCGTGGCCGATGCGCTCAACCATCCGGTGTGGAGCATGGGCAAGAAGATTACCATCGACTCTGCGTCCATGATGAACAAGGGCCTCGAAGTGCTCGAAGCGCATTTCTTGTTCCACATCCCGTACGAACAGATTAAGGTCGTGGTGCACCCGCAGTCCATGGTGCACTCGCTGGTGCAGTTCCGCGACGGCTCCCTCATGGCCCAGCTCGGCGCGCCCGACATGCGCATCCCTATCCAGGTGGCGCTCACGTGGCCCGACCGCCTGCCGCTCGAGACCAAGCGCCTCGACCTGCCCACGCTCCAGAAGCTAACCTTCTTCGAGCCGGATTTCAACAAGTTCCGCTGCCTCGCCCTCGCGTTCGAGGCGGGCCGCCGTGGCGGCATTGTCCCCGCGATGATGAATGCGGCAAACGAAGTGCTCGTGGATGCGTTCCTCAAGGGCAACCTCAAGTTCACCGACATCCCGAAGCACGTGGAAACCATCATGATGGGCGCTCCCACCGTGACGGGCCACCTCACGCTCGACCAGGTGCTCGAGGCCGATGCCGAAGCCCGCAGGCTCACTGCTGCACTGATAAAGTAATTTTACAAAGACGATTTTACAGAAATGGCCCTATTGCCCTAAAAAAGGCGGTAGGGTTGTTTTTGTATACAACACAAGATGCCCCGTATTGTGCGAGACTCGTTTTGAAAAGCGTATATTTTGTGTAGGCTCCGAAAAAGGGGCCAAAAAAAGGAGTTGGAAATGAAAAAAATGGTTATGGCGGCAGGCCTTCTCATGGCCGTGTCTGCGTTTGCCCAATTTGGCGGTTTCGGTGGCCCTCAAGGTGGTGGCAGTGTTCCGGATGCCGACAAAACGGCCGACGTGAACTACGCTGGCGATGGAAAAACTTACCATACGCTGGACATTTACATTCCCAAACAGGCTAAGGAATCGTACCCGGTGGTCATCCACACATACGGCAGCGCCTGGAGCAGCAATAACATGAAGGGCTCTGCGGACTTGAGCACCATCTGTGCGGCTTATGTCAAGGCGGGCTACGCGGTCGTGACTCCGAACCATCGTTCGGCGAGCGATGCCAAATATCCGGCGCAGCTGCACGACATCAAGGCCGTGGTTCGCTTTGTTCGCGGCAATGCGGCCAAGTACAAGTTCGACACGAACTTTGTGGCCGTGTCCGGGTTCTCTTCGGGCGGTCACCTTTCGAGCCTCACGGCGACGACCTGCGGTTTGAAAGAGGGCAAGTCCGGCTCGGTGACGGTTGACCTGGTCGGTGACCTTGGCGAGTACACTTCGTTCAGCAGCTGCGTCGATGGTGCTGTGCTCTGGTCTCCTCCGACTGACATCTACACGATGAACCCCATCAGCATGGGCGGCTCCGGAACAATGGAAGGTGCCTTCATCGGTGTGGAACGCGAAGGCAACAAGGACAAGTGGATGGTTGCCAGTTCGCCTTACTACGCAAGCGACGACGATCCTCCGGTAATTATGTTCCACGGTACGTCCGATAACATCGTCAACATCGAGCAGAGCCAGGAACTCTATGATTCCCTCAAGAACCACAATGTGGTAACGGAGTTTGTCAAGGTGTCGGGCGGCTCCCATGGCGGCGACAAGATGAACTCGTCCGAGAACCTGGCCAAGGCTGTCGCTTTCTTGGACCAGGCCCGCGAGGCCAAGGCTGCTGCGGTCGTAGTACCGCCGGACACGGCCAAGCAAGACACTGCTGCGCAGGACACGTCCAAGCAGGATACGTCGGTAACGTCTATCCCTGTATTGCACTCGTTGGCGTCGAGCCCGGTCACGTATAGGGTGTTCTCCCTCGACGGAACGCTCGTGATGAAGTCCTCCACGCTCGACCTCTCGCGCCTGAATCCCGGCGTTTATTACGTCGAGTCTGCTACGCGCAATGGCTCGCGTCGCGTGTTCCGCTACGCGAAGCGGTAGTACGCATTTGTCAATGTGAAAATGTCCCTGACGCAAGTCGGGGACTTTTTCAAATGGTTGTGAAAAATAAATAGGTATATTAAGAGCAGGGGAGGCCGTATGTTCAGATTCTTGATACACTTTTTGATAGCATTTCAGTTTGTCCTTGTTGTAGCTTGCGGGGACGATAATTCGGCTAGTTCAGAAGATGACGTCTTGTCGTCCGGCTCTGAAGTTGCTGGCTCATCAGTGTCTGATTATCCGGAGTCATCCAATGCAGAGATGGGCAGTTCATCCAATGTAGATGTTCCAAGTTCGTCCAGCGATGCGGTGCCAAGTTCATCCAGTGCTGACGCATCGAGTTCATCTGAAGAAAAGTCTTCCTCGAGTTATGTACAGCGGAGCCATGTGATAAAGGACAGCAGCGTCTATTTCGAGACGGAGAACCGCCTGCTGGATCTCCGCGATAGCCAGGAGTATAGGACAGTCGTCATCGGCGAGCAAACCTGGATGGCGCAGAATCTGAATTACGCCTATCTGGAATCGGTGTACGACCAGGATTCATCCAGCTGGTGCGACAAAAACGAGCCTGATAGTTGTTCAAAATATGGACGGTATTACTTGTTCGAAGCTGCCGTCGACGCGATGGGTGTTTTTGGGGATGACGGAAAGGGCTGCTATGACTATGTAAAATGCAGAGTCCGTGAACCTGCTCGCGGTATATGCCCTTCGGGGTGGCATTTGCCGAGTAAGGAGGAATTTGAACAGTTGGTACAGTTTGTGGGAGGCAAGGATGTGGCTGGGAAAAAACTGAAATCTGTTGATGGATGGTCCGAAATTCCAAGTTGTGTAAATGGAACAGACGATTATGGGTTTGCGGCATTGCCTGGAGGATATATAGAGAGAGTTCATATTGACTCTTTTGACGAAGGTCCTCTTTCTGTAGAACAAATTTTAATGGGTGCAAAAAAATATGATGTGAATTTTTGGTCATCATTTTTTGATTCGATGGCGTATTCTTTTGAAATTATGGGAGATAAGGATTTTTCGTCTTATGAAATTTTGGGCGCTTCAGGTTTGGGGCTTAGGATAGAGGACTTTGCGAACTCCATCCGCTGCTTGAAGGACAAGGAATAGGCTGTTTCCAATTTGTATAGAAACTCCCGCTTGCGGGAGTTTTTTAAATAGGTATATTAAGAGCAGGGGAGGCCTTATGTTCAGATTCTTGATACACTATTTGACAGCATTTCTGTTTGTCCTTGTTGTAGCTTGCGGGGACGATAATTCAGCTAGTTCAGAAGATGACGTCTTGTCGTCCGACTCTGAAGTTGCTGGCTCATCAGTGTCTGATTATCCGGAGTCATCCAATGCAGAGATGGGCAGCTCATCCAATGTAGATGTTCCAAGTTCGTCCAGCGATGCGGTGCCAAGTTCATCCAGTGCTGACGCATCGAGTTCATCTGAAGAAAAGTCTTCCTCGAGTTATGTACAGCGGAGCCATGTGATAAAGGACAGCAGCGTCTATTTCGAGGCGGAGAATCGTCTGCTGGATCTCCGCGATAGCCAGGAGTATAGGACGGTTGTTATCGGCGAGCAGACCTGGATGGCGCAGAACCTGAATTACGCCTATCTGGAATCGGTGTACGACCAGGATTCATCCAGCTGGTGTTACAATAATGAACAGGATAGTTGTACAAGGTATGGACGCTTGTATTTTTTAGAGGCTGCTGTTGATGGAAAGGGTCTTTTTGGCAGTGCCGGCAAAGATTGTATTGAATCTTATAGCTGTGGTAATGAACGGTTGATGCGTGGTATTTGCCCGTCCGGGTGGCATTTGCCAAGTAAGGAAGAATTTGAGAAATTGATTGAATATGCCGGTGGAAAGAAAGTGTCTGGTAAAAAACTTAAATCAACAGAAGAATGGGAAAACGAAAAGAACGGAACTGATGATTTTGGGTTCGGAGCGCTTCCGGCTGGCGATATAGCGTACAGGGAAATTATGACTGAAAATGCATCATCTAGAAATACCTTAGGAAAATATTCTGAAGCAATTGGCTCAAGTACAGGGTTCTGGACTTCAGCTTTTATACATCCTGAGTATGAGAAAGACATAGAGGGGTATGCTTTTTTGATGTCTTTGGGTGATGATGTCGCCACGCATTTGCTTTCTATGGGCTTTCGACCAGATAATTCCTATTCCATTCGCTGCCTGAAGGACAACGATTAAGGCCCCGATAGTGTGACCGGGGTTACACTGGCCGCGATGGTTGATGTGACGGGGATTACACGACCCTGATACAGTTGATACAGTAGTACATATTTTACTCCCTACACGTGAAACGGTGGGGAGCTTTTTTTCTGTATATTCTTTTTCAAGAGGTGTAGTTGGAATGGTGTATGGGACCGTTTGGACAACTCTAATTCAAATTTGGTGTGTGCCAGGAGCCGGTGGGAAACTGCCGGCTCCTTTTCCGTTAGTGCGAATTTGCTAAATTGACTCTCGATGGAGAGTTTATTTAGCAATGTCCTGATGTTTGTCCTCGGCCTCCTCGGCTTGAGTTTCTTGGTGACTATCCATGAACTCGGTCATTTCTTGGTGGCCAAGTGGAATAACGTCAAGGTGAACACGTTCAGTCTCGGTTTTGGCAAAAAACTTCTCAGGTTCCGCCACGGCGAAACGGAATACTGCATTTCGGCCATTCCGTTCGGCGGTTACGTGGCCATGTCGGGCGAGAATCCCGATACGCTCGAAGAGGGCGAGATTCCCGATCCGCGCGACTTTGTGGCAAAATCCGTTGGCGCCCGTGCGGCCATCGCTTTTGCGGGCCCGTTCATCAATATCGCTTTCGCTTTTGTGCTGCTGATGCTCCTCTACATGGTGGGCGTGCAGGAACCCGCGACTAACGAACTTATTGTCGGATTTGTTGCCAAGGATTCCCCGGCCGAGGTGGCGGGCATTCAACCCGGCGATACCATTGTCGGTATGAACGACAAGCCCACGCAGGGCTGGGACGATTTCCGCGAGCAGATTGGCGTGAGCCTCGGGGCCGAAGTTCCCCTCACGGTGCATCGCGGTGGCAAGCCCCTCACCATCACCGTCGTTCCCGAAGAACTCGTGATTCCTTCGCAGGATTCTACCGGTTCCGAAATCAAGATGGGCATCGGCGATATCGGTATCTACCCGCGCAACCGCGTTATCGTGCGCCTTCCCCCGGTGGAAGGTTCCGCTGCCGAAAAGGCGGGTGTTATTGAAGGCGATACCATTTTTGAAATTAACGGCGAGCATATTTCCCGCTATGAAGAAGTCGTGCGCATTATCGACGGGAGCAAGGGCGAACCCGTGAAGATCACTGTCATCCGTAACGGCGATACGCTCACGAAGGCGCTCACGCCAGCCTACAACGAGGAACACAAGCGCTACATGGTCGGCATCCAGATGGGCTACGTGCTCTTCCGCGAAACGAAAACCGTGCGCCGTGGCCCCGTGGAAGCTTTCTCCAAGACGTGCGCCACCAGCTGGAAAATGACGACGAGCATATTCCGCTATTTCAAGCGCATGTTCCAGGGACAGGTGAAGGTCGATGCATTCTCGGGCCCGGTTTCTATCGTGGCTGTGATGGGCAATGTGTGGATGAGCGGCTTCCAGGACTTTTTGATGCTCCTTGCGCTAATCAGTATCAACCTGGGCGTGATGAACTTGTTGCCGCTTGCGATTACCGACGGTGGCCTGCTCATGTTCCTCGGTATCGAGAAAATTCGCAAGAGACCTCTCTCGACTAAGACTCAGAGCGTTATCCAGAATGTCGCCGCGGCATTCTTCATCAGCTTCTTCGTGTTTATCACGATTCTAGACTTCAGCAAACTTTCCCTGTTCCTGAAGTGACGCGTTTAATGTTGTAGAAATAGATTCCCATGATAACCGCAATCGTGATGACCCAGCTGATGGGGTAGACGACCATCAGCGAAGCGAACGAGTTGTATTTGGGGAATACGAAAATTACCCAGAGGATGCGGATGCCGCAGACGCCAACCATGCAGGTGAGCGCCGGCGGTAGGGACTTGCCCATTCCCGAAAGCGCGCCCGAAAACACGTCCAAGAAGACGTTGATGGCCAAGAGCCCCACCACTACGTACATGCGGATGGATGCGATTTCGATGATTTCGGTATTGGACGTGAATACGCTCAGCATGGGCCTCGCAAAAATGCAGCAGAGAGCGCTCAATACGATGGTGGAGGTGCAGCCGAGCAGGAGTGTCCAGCGGACCGTGCGGCGGCAGCGTTCCATGTTCTTTGCGCCGAAGTTTTGCCCCACGAAGGTCACGCAGGCCTGCGAGAACGAACTCAGCCAATAATATACCACGAATTCGTAGTTGAGCGCGATGGATGAGGCCGCCACTGTCGCAGAACCGAGGCTGTTGATGGCCGATTGCAGGCACACATTGCTGAACGAGAATACGACGCCGCGAAGCCCCGTCGGCAGCCCCACGCGCAAGATGCGGCTCAAGAAGAAGGGCGTCACGCGCAACTTCCAGAACTCCAGCTTGAAAGGCCCCACCTCGTGCAGGAGCATGTAGAACAAGATAATTCCGCTGATGACGTTGGCGATGACCGTCGCGATCGCCACGCCCGCCACACCCATGCCAAAGCCCGCCACAAGTATCAAATTCAGCGCCACGTTCACGGCGCCCGCCACCATGAGTACGTAGAGTGGCCGCTTCGTATCGCCCTTGCTGCGCAGGATGGCGGAGATAAAGTTGTATATCATCACGAAGGGCATGCCGGCAAAGTAGATTTGCAGGTAGAGCACCGCCATGTCCAAAACATCTTCGGGCGTTGAAATCAGTTCAAGAATTGGTCTTGCAAAAAAGATTCCCACGAACGAGAGGAATATCCCGCTGAAGAACGCCACCATCACCGAGGTGTGGACGCTGCGGGTCACGGAGCGGTAGCTGCGCGCGCCGATGGAGTTTGCCACCACCACGTTCGCGCCCACGGAAATCCCGACGAACAAGTTAATGAGCATGTTGATGACGAACGTGTTCGCTCCCACGGCTGCGAGGGCCTTGTCGCCCGCGAACTGCCCCACCACGGCGACGTCCGCCAAGTTGAACATCTGCTGGAAAATGCTGCTCAGGGCGATAGGGATGGCAAACCTCAGGATTTTTCTCCCGAGGGGCCCGTTCAGCATATCGATGTTCGTCTTTGATGCCGCCATACACCACCTTGAAAACGGGCGAAAATTTAGCTTTTTAAATTGTGGGAACAGAAAGGATTGTATTGGCAAACAAGTAAAAAAAAGATATATTTCAAAAAAGCCTATGAACATCCACAAATTCTTGAACAAAATCATCCTTATATCTGCTGCGCTCTTCTGGGCGGGGTGTTCCGGCGATTCCGCCACAAAAGCCTCCAGTGACAACGAAGAAACAACCGCAGGCTCCGACACCTCAACGGCAGACTCTGGAAACTCAACCGTTGGGGACAAATCCAGCAGTTCGACCATTATTGAATCGTCCAGCAGTAATTCAGGGAAAAAAAATGATTGCAAGCCGATTGATTACGAATGGCCGATAGACTACCGGGATGAAACCTATAAAGGGGATCCGAAGGAACCCGCCGAAAATTCTGCCGATAAGCGTGCACAAACCGATATCCGCGACTCTGTCTTGCAGCAAATTTTTCACGAGGATTATGTTTACGATATCGACCAATACCCAGATACGACAACTTTCTGTCTTTTTAAAATGGCAGACACGCTGGAACAACGTATCGCACCCCTATACGGAGCGTTTCCTGCTGACGAGGTTATAACAAAGACCGTCTATTGCCCCGACGGAACAACGCATTTCACGGAAGAATACCTAAGCTACGAAGAAGATCTCAAGGCTCACAAAGATGAAGTCAAGGCCTACGAGGAACAGAAAGCAGCCTATCAGGAAGCATACGACAAGCATTTTGAAGAATACTACAACAAGAGGGCCGCTGAATTCAAGGCCCTATTGGATTCTTGCGTCAATCATCCGGACGATTTCAAGCCCGCCGACAACGATGAGGGAGAAAGATATTGTAATTCCCTAGATTTGTTCGAGCATGATTGCAGTTGGCACCCGGAAGAAGACAGCGGCAGTTCCAAGGAAGAAAAATAGTGGCGGAGACTTCCCGATGCTCAAACGCTGAAAGTAGCGTCTTTCCCGAGGACGGCGCGGGCTAGCTGGTCCGCGCACGAAGTCGGCTTTCCGCCGCAGGTGTTGCCCAAGAGCTTTGCCGCGATATCTTCGGCGCGCATGCCTTCGCAGAGTTTCGCGATTGCCTTCAAGTTTCCGTTGCATCCGCCCGTAAAGCGGATGTTCCTGATTTTGTCGCCGTCGCGTGTGAACTGAATCGTCGTCGCGCAAACGCCTTTGGTCTTGAAAGTCTCTTCCATGAGTGTCTCGGGGTTGAAAGTTCGCGTTAAATATAGAATGTTGACGGCTCCTTTGTGAATTTTTATTTTAGTTATAGTTGTTTTGTAAAAAAGGAAAAACTCCTATGAAAAAATGGGTTAGGAATTTTGCGTGTGCCATTTCGATAACGGGTTGCGTTCTTGTATTCGGTTGCGGTGATGATTCTTCGTCTGTTGCCCCGTCGCAAGACTCTACGCCGGCATCTTCTGCCGTTACCGATGGCTTGGGTTCGTCTGCGGTTGTGACGTCCGGTTCCTCCGATGCGCATTCTTCTGTGACGCTCTCTTCGGCGGTTGTTGAAAGCTCGTCGAGCGTCGCTGCCCCGACAAAGTTATGCCATTTCGCCATGACGACACATACGGGCTACTACCCGATGGCCGTGACGACGGGCGTAACCTCTATCTGTTTGCCTCTTGCCAGCTGCGATACCTCGTTAATAAACTTGGGCTTTGCGCAATGCTACGAAGACCATGCGACGGTTGAAGGGTGTTTTTCGAATGTTACTGTAACCGAAGTGGAAGAATGCGAAGTGCAGGAAAAGTCCTGCGAAACGCCTAATGGTACGGCCTATATCTATGGGCGCTTCAGCATGAACTGTAGCAGCATCCCCCGCTAAGAAAAATTTTAAGGAGAATATTGTGAAACGTGTAAGGGACTTTTTCGGTTACCTGTTGGGCGGCATTCTCTTTGTGATGCTTATCCCGACAATCATGTGGCTTGCGTCAGGCATGCCCGCGCTTTGGCCGGTTGATACGTGGCGCTGCATCGTGGCGCCTGTCGTGATGCTTGTTGGCCTTGTGCTGAGCGTCTGGACGATTGTCTATATGCGAAGTCGCGGCAAGGGAAATCCGATGGATGCGTTTGGACACGAAGTGGCCCCGCGTACGCAACACCTGATGATTGATGGTCCGTATAAAATCAACCGAAATCCGATGCTGACCGGGACGCTCATTTACCTCGCGGGCGCTGCCGTTTGGCTGTGGACTTGGCAAGCTTGCGCCGTGTTCGTGGTTTTCTTCGCCATTATGATGGTGCAAGTTTTGAGCGAAGAAAAGCGCCTCCGCCGCGACTTCAGCGAAGAATACGAAGAGTATTGCCGCCATTCCCGTAGGTTTTAAGATGTCACGGACTATGTTGCTCTAAATTGTCGTTAACGGCGTGCCACAGGTACGTTCTCCAGGCGCGTACCTCGTTGGCTCTTTCTTCTTCGTTGCCGCCGTTATAGATGAAATTGAAACATTCGTTAGTTATTTGATTCAATATTGCTGCAAGGACATCTACGATAACTTTTGGACCGTAATGTCTGTTCGCTTCCCAGAATTCGGGATTTTTATTTTTTAAAGAAATCCCTTTTAATGCAAGGTCCCTGCGGTCGTCCATATGACAAATTATGCTGGGGACGGCATCAAATCCCATTTTTTCAAGTTCGGCGTATGCTTCTTCGGCATTGGCTTTGATGAGCATGTTTTCTATGAGATTCTTGACTTTGGAAGAAACGGAGTCGTTGGAACAAATGGAATGAAGGTTTACGTCCTTTGTAATCATTTCCTGCTTGGCTATTTCTTCTTTTATTTTGGATTCTTCTGATTCTAAAAAGATGGACTCGATTTTATAATAAGGATTGCTATAGATGTATATCTCTTGGGAGGTAATTCCGTCTTTCCCCAACAATATAATTGTTCTTTTTTTATTGAATTGAACTAAATCAGTTTCATCGCAGTATGGCCATTTCCAGTCTTTGCTGCAGATGTAATCTTGGATGGTGATTTCTTTTGGTGGAATGTTCCCTTTCAGAACGGAATCAATGATTAATTTTATTTCGATATAATCGTTTTTTGATTCCTTTATTTCTTTTATTTTATTTGTGTCAACCTGAAATACTCCTTTGACGATAAGCGTGCTTGCAGCGATGCTTCTCCACAGAGCATCCTTGGAAACAGTTTCGAAATTATATCTTATTGGCTTGGCGGGGATGTCGATTTTTCTTTCGCAGGAAGTCAAACTTGCCATCGCGACAAGCAAGAGGGCTGCGGTGAAAAGGTGCGCAATTTTTAATTTTCTAAAAAGTTTCTTTTTCATAGAACGCTTGAGACGAGATTTTCTCTTTAAATATACAATGTTGTCAGCCTTGGTGCGGCAGCTTTAGGGGGCTTGGATTTGTACTGGGCATTTTGATGCGGGATTTTTGCTAAATTATACCCCGTACAAAGATAAGGACTCGCTTATGAATATTCTCGTCGTTGGTAGCGGTGGTCGCGAACATGCCATCGCTCTTGCAGTCAAGAAGTCGCCGATGTGCGACACTCTCGTGTGCGCTCCGGGCAACCCGGGCATGGCTAACCTCGGCAAGTGCGTGCCGGTCGATGTGGCCGACCCGAAGGCTATTGCCGACCTCGCCGTAGCAGAGCATATTGACCTCGCGATTATCGGTCCCGAAATTCCGCTCGTCGCTGGCGTGGTGGACGAATTCCGCCGTCGCGGGCTGCGTGCTTTCGGCCCGACTGCGGCTGCTGCCGCGCTCGAAGGCTCCAAGGCCTTCAGCAAGGATATCATGAAGAAGTACAACGTGCCGACGGCAGCCTTCGAGACCTTCACCGATCTCGCTTCTGCCAAGAAGTTCCTCGCCGAACACCCGGCTCCGATCGTGGTGAAGGCGTCGGGCCTCGCTGCGGGCAAGGGCGCAATCGTCTGCATGACCGACAAGGAAGCGAACGACGCAGTCGAAGAAATGCTCGGCGACAAGGCGGTCTTCGGCGAATCCGGCAAGACGGTCGTGATTGAAGAATTCATGGACGGCGAAGAAGCCTCCATCTT
>JAEEGK010017798.1_pt1 | contig 15446 bp, 6 predicted proteins | sample 8958771 | NCBI WGS metagenome assembly JAEEGK01 (sample SAMN16246547, study PRJNA631951) | gut metagenome | biome: gut microbiome; feature: rumen; material: SC-attached | host: Bos | place: Iran: Karaj | collected 2018-10 | reverse complement strand
ATATGTCCGTATGACCATACAACTTTATCGTTCTTTTTTCGCTTTTCAAAAATAACGGCAACACCGAATTCTTCACGAAGCAATTTTATTTGCAACAGGTAATCGCAATCTTCTTTTTTGGAGACAATGGCAAAGCCATCTATAGCGGCATACTCCTTGACCAACGAAGTTATTCTTTCGGCATAATCCTCATGAACGCCCTGCAATTGAACAGGCAGAATAAAGTATTCTTTTTTCGCCCACAAGGACGAGGCAAGCAAAAGGATTATGGCAATGTAGCGAATCATATTACAACTAAAATATACAATTTCAAGGGAGATTTTTTCGCAAATAAGAAAGGGAGATTCCCGGTCAAGCCGGGAATGACAAGTTCAGCCAACGACCAACAAATCTCTAATAACGGCTACACAATTTGTCCGCCACCGAGGACCATGTCGCCATCGTAAAAGACGGCACACTGGCCCGGAGTCACGGCAAAAAGCGGTTCGTCAAAAACGGCAACAGCTTTATTCGTATCAACAATCGTCACTTCGCAAGCCACAGGACGCTGGCGGTAACGCACCATGCCTTCGGCGCGGAACGTAGCCCCGACCTCCCGCGCACCGCCGTGCCATTCGCAATGGACCATTTCCACGCGGTCAAAACAGACCGACGACTTGTCGCCCGTCACGAGAATGTCCCCCGATTCGGGGTCCACATGCTTCACGAACGCAGGTACGCCAATCGCAACACCCAGACCTTTGCGCTGACCGACTGTATATTTATGGAACCCATCGTGCGTATTCCACACCTTGCCTTTTTCATCGACAAAGCGGCCCGGGCGCGTCATTTCGCCAAAGCGGTCCTTGAGGAACCCCGTGTACTGCGAACCGTAAATGTCAAAGCAAATGTCCTGACTGTCACCCGTCTTGGCGTTCACAAAGCCGTTCTGCTCGGCGATTTCGCGGACTTCGCTTTTCACGTATGTTCCAAGCGGCGTGAGCACGTGATTGCGGCGTTCATCGGGAACCCAGAACAAAAAGTAGCTCTGGTCCTTGCCGGGGTCACGCCCACGCAAAAGCCTGCGCGTTCCATCCACTTCTTCGATGCGCACATAATGCCCGGTCGCCAAGAATTCAGCGCCAAGCGATTTTGCGTAATCCATCATCCAGCCGAACTTGATAAAGCGATTGCAATAGCAGCAGGGGTTCGGCGTCCGCGCATGCGAAAAATCCGCATGGCAGCGTTTTAAAACTTCATTCGTAAACGTATCGGAGCAGTTCGCCACATGATGCTCAATACCGAGTTTTTCGGCAATCGCTCTCGCACGCAACACGCTCGGGTCATTTTCCGCATCAAACGAAGATTCTTGTACGCCAACGTCGGGCAGCACGCGAAGCGTCACACCAACGACTTCGTAGCCCTGCTGTTGCAAAAGTAGCGCCGCGACAGACGAATCCACGCCACCGCTCATGCCGACAACCACCTTTACTTTCGACATTCCCTATTTTACTCCAAATACAATATTGAGCACCATTAATCACCGAATAAGTTACGAGTTCCAAGTTACTAGTTACTAGATTTTTAAGTTCGATTTTTCTAGTAACTACTAACTATTAACTAGTAACTGGCGGCTACGCCGCCTTAGTCAAATCTCAGCATCAACGCAAGTTCGAACTGCAAAATTTGACGCACGTGAGCCGTTTCGTCATCCAATTTTTCATGAATTTGTCTATACTCAATGTATGAACTCAGCGAAGCCATCTTGTTGAACGTATAAGAAGCGCTCGGACGAATGAACCATTCATGCGTTCTCGACGGAACCGTGCGGTAAGTCATTTCCAGTTTCGGCTTGTATATGGTCCTCTCGTTTTCAGGAATTCCCGAATCATATGCCCACTGCTTAAAGACTCCATCCGTACCGGATTCTGCGTTTCTCATGTCATAGCCATCAACCGGAGTGTATTCCTTGCGAATCGTCTTCTTGTAATCGTAACCGGCCGTCAGCTTCAAATCAATATCGTTTTTGAGTTTGAAGAACCATTTCCAAAGCTGGAAGCCCTTGTCTATCTTGAGCGGATACGTAATCGTAAAGTCATCGCCAATGTTAATGGCAAAGTCATTGTAAAGCGATGTCGGAATCCACGGCGTTTCGAGGAAGTAACTTGTCGTATCAGTGCAGTTTGCAGAAGTATCCTTGGGCCAGCACGGATTGGAAATCACTTCGTCTTTCGGGCGACGGTCCATAGATTCAATCTTCATGCGGACGTTGTTTTCAATACGCAAATTGTTCTGTGTAAGGAACGTGATACGAATCAGCGGATTAAAGTTCCACACGCTCGCCCAGGAATCTTCAGCACTCTGGAAAGGCCGTTTTGTCACCGTGCGGCTATAGTCAAAGCGATGGTTCAAGCTCACGCTGCGGAAGCTGTTCAAGAACGAAACCTTTTGCGCGATATTCGGGATAGAAATGCCGATACCGAACTTCGGGAATACCGTCGTCGTGTCGATATACAGCGGGTATTCGCGGGACTGCGCGAAGTCCTCTTTCCACTGGAAATCAGCGGCAACAGAAATATCCCAGAACGGCAAGGTGAGTCCCGTTGACATTTGCAGCGAGCGAGACACAGAATTGCGGAAACTGCCCTGATAAACAAGCGTATCCACATGCTTGTTGCGGTACTGAGCAAATCCGGTAAAGTCGTCACGATCAGTAAGTCCCATGTTACCCGTCATGATGTTCCAAAGTCCGCGGCCACCATGACCGTCTCCAAGACCCAAGCCATAGAGGTAATACTGGAACGGAGTCACTTTCTGTTCTTCGTACAATTGAGCAAGCGTAAAGTTTTCACCGACGGTATTCGTACTTGCGTTCCAGTTGAACTTCACCTCACGCCACTTGAGTTTGTTCAAGAATCCCGAAACAGCATTGTCCTTGCCGAACAATTCCGCCAATTCAATAATCTTGAAAGTCGGCGTAAACTCGAAGCGGTTCGTCTGCGATATGGTCCAGTAGTTTTTGTCGATGCTGGCCTTGTCATAGAAATCGAAATCATCCGGAATACTCTTCTGCTGATTGAAATCAGACGAGAACTGCATATTGAACGGGATGAACGGAATCAGCTTGGGATTAAAGTTTATCCTGAACTGCTGATTTCTGGAACGTTCGTTACGGAGGATACCATATGCACGTCCATATTCACGATGGCCAACGCTATCAATCTTGTAGAACGAGGTCGTATCGTAACGGATTTCGTAAGAATCCGGATTCTGCAAATCAATCGCCATCGGCTTGCCCGAGGCAGAAGTCTTTGCAATGGTATCCATCGGAATAACCACAACACTATCACGAGACATATAGACCTTTCGATCGGAATGGTCGTGGTCAAAGATGTAGCCGCTCGCGAACAGCCCGCCTTCAGACGTGCTAAAGAAATTTTCTTTCGTGAACCCTTCGCGGTCGCCACCGCCAAACATATCACGCTTGATGTTCACGGAATAATTCACGGAGAGGAACGAAAGGATGTTCCAGCGCATGTTCAGTTTGTGGTTGAGTTCCGCGGTATAAGTCACCACCTTATCGACCTGCGGTTCCACAAAATCAGGGTCACGAGTCTGGTTCACATAGCGTACATAGTTAAAGTCGAACAAAGTCAAGTCAAAGGTCTGCGGCCACGGTTCAAATTCCGTCTTGGAGAAATCCTTGAGCCAAGAATACTTCGAGAGTCCTTCAAACGGCTTGAACTTGAACATGCTGAACGTACCCAACTTATATTCGAACAAAGTGTGGTACGAATAGGTGGAATCCGCCGATGTCGTCGAACGGCCCTCGGACTGATGATAAGAATAACTCAGCGCCGGACGTTCCAAGAATGCTTGCGACAGGAATTCGCCCAGTTTCGTTTCGCTTGCCTTGTAATCCTTATGGTAGCTGATACTGAAGCTCAAGTCCTGCACATAGGATTGATAACCCTTGGATTCAGCATTATCCCTCAACTCGTTTTCATCATCGTCCGATTCCACGGCAAGATCGCCCTGGAACATGTCTCCCGTCAAATCCACAAAGCTGCTCTTTCTAAGCATCATGTCGTCGGTAGGCTTCATGTACGGACGCTTCGTCGAACTGTGGTAACCGAACGACATCGGGATATGGAAACCCAGCGAATCGTTCAAGAACTTGTTGAGCGCAATGGAAATGTCCGCCGACACATCGAGCTGGGATGCAGCCTGGGCCGGGTCCGGCTTCGGAGAACGACCGGAATTGGAAAGCGTCGCGAAGTCACCGTCCTGATAGCGTACGGCACCCGAAAGAGAAATGAAGTCTGCAAAGTTCACCTGAGCGTTCACACGGGCGGCATAACCCCATTCCGTATCCATATCAGAAAGGCGCAAGTCATTCAGCCAAAAAGTACCCTTGAGGTCTTCGGGCGATGCCGTCGAATCCGCGATAATCACAAAACGAATCCAATCGACCTTCGTGATAGAGGGGTTACCGACTAAGCGTAGCTGTTCTTCACGATCGCCAGGCAACTTTTTCACGACCGGTTCAAGGTAAGGCGGATGGCGGCCACGCTTGAGGTCAGAGAAATCAACCAAGTCCATGGCAAAGGCGTTATCAAGCCAGTTCTGTTCGTGGCAGTCCACATCGCGAGAACAGTTATAGCGCAAGACCTTCGGGCGGAAGCTCCATTCGTAATAGTCATTGGAACCTTCTATAGAGCCTTCACCGAACTGGAGCGCAAAGCGCACCGGAGCCTTATCTATTTTCTTGTCCGTCTGGTAATGGATTTCCATCTTCAAAGACTTGTAAGACGAGAAGTTCTTCGTATCCGTTTCGAACAAGCGAGTCACACCCACTTCTTGGCCGGGGCTCATGTTGTGATAATCCAGAACAAGAGCCGTTTCTTTGAGCGGGGCATTCGAATCCGCATCGCGTTCCGTCACCGTATTCGGGGACTTGACGTATTCCTTCGCGTTTTCGCGGTTGTTAATCGTGGAAACCTTGATGTACGTCGTATCGCGTGTCGCGACATATTCGGAAATACGATTCTCGACACCGTTCACTTCGACAATCTGGGAATTTTCGTTCGTGTTTGTGCGATAAAGATCTGCAACCGAAGTCTCTTCCCACGCGTTGCCAAGAACCGAGAGGCTCACAACCTGAACCTTCGCTTCTGAAACGCCCGGATTAAGACGGCCTAGCCACATACGGGTAAACTGGGATTCCGCAAGAATTTCCTTGTAGTTACCACCGGTCGGAGAAACAATCGTATCGTACTGGTTCAGCGGAATGCGCCACCTGCGCCAACCGTTCTTGAGCTTTTCGAAGTTCGCCTCGTCAGTGTCCGAGAGATCGATTCGGTAACGGACAAAGCTGATGTCCATATCAAGAGAACCGTTCCTATTGATATCTTCAGTATCGTAGGCGCGCTCGCCCAAGTTGTTTTCCGTTCCGTTAATACTTGCAGGCGGATCGCTTTCTTCATCCAGATCCTTGAAGTCATCACCCGCAATATCCTTCGTCGAAATATCGACATTCGCAGAAGTATATCGAATCGAATCGCAGCCCGCAATGCGGCAATCCCAAACAATCTTGTATTCTTCGGTACCAATCTTGCCGTCAAGTCCGCGGTCATGCTGAGCCGTTGTCATGCCAATCTGGTTTTCACCATCGTATATGCCATTCGGCTTTTCACCATTTATCGAAATATCTTCGCTAATAAGACCGAGGTCAATAAAAATGGAACCGGAATTACCGCGAGCGACGACTTCGATATACTTCATCTCGCTCATATCCTGATAATACGAGCTGTTCGGACGCATGATACCGCCCCACGAATTGCCCATCAAGTCATCGTTCGGACGGAGCGTCATCTTGAGCACGGTCAGGTGCTGGTTATCGACATCGGAATTGCCTACACTATTGTAAATGTACTTGTAAAGTTCCGTATTGTTGCTGTGCCAGATAAATTCACCTTTATGGCGGAAATCCAAATTCTCGATATAAGTCGATGGGAGCGAATCTACGCCACCCGGAGGAGACGCCGGATACCAGGAAAGTCTCGACAACGGATACACAAGGCCTGTCGCCGTCGATTCGAAATCTTCAACAAGCGCGGTCTGGTCCTTACTGGTATTCGCATTGTGGCGGCTACCGGCGAATTCCGCTTCGACGCGCCAATTCGAGGAAGCCGTGGTGCTGATGCCCGGAATCGCGTTCACCAAGTCCGTGAGTGCCTGCACGGAATCCTGCAAGCGGACGTTGAAGCCCCAGAGGAAACTCGAATAAGGTTCGTTGCCAAGCGTCGGGACTTCGGCGGTAGTGCTCTGGCTCCTGTAAAGAGCGGTAACACCAAACACAGAACCGGCGCCAAAGCCATAAAGGTCGAGCGGCAACTCCGCACGGGCGCCGAGAAGGAGCTTGTTATCGACTTCAAACAAAGGTTCGCATTCAAACTTGACCTTGATTTCCTTGTTCGGATCCAAGGCGCGGTCACTCAAAAGTTCAATCTGGCCAAGTTCGTAGTTGACTTCGTAGTCCGTACCGCGGATAAGCGTCGTAGAACCGGCTGTCACCTTTTCGGAACCTGGAGAAATATCCATGCAACTTCCGCTATTGACAGAGTAGCTCGAATTCGGGTCGCGCACGCTGAGCATAGAGTTACGGCGCTTGCCCACGGATTCAAAGTAAAAGCGATTTGTATAACGACCCAAGTTATAGACAGGAAGCGAATAAAGTTGCTGCATGGCGGCAGTCGAATCCAGATTACGCAACGGTTCCAAGCAGTTCGCTTTCGCGAGCTTGTACCGTTCCTGATAGTTCAACGTGGAATCGTAATCTTCAACTTTCCTACAAGGCAACCACATTTCACCTGTGTAGCTACCCGAAGCATCTTTCTTGAAAATGGCAGCATCGTTCACCAATGGAGTGCCGGTATTTTCATCGGCAAGTCCAAGTTTCTTGAGGTAATCGCCCGAAATGCCCGCCTTGTTTTTCATGCGGAGGACAAAGCTATTCGCGCTCGCATCCGAGATACCGATGGAATACACATTGCGCAACATCAACTTGTCGATATCCGTAAGTTCGCTAAGTGTTGCGTCCCACTGGACAAGCACGGCCTCGCCACCATCGTGCAGAGTCTTTCCCTTGCGGTTTTCTTTTTCACTACTGTAGTTTGCTGCAATAAGTGTATTGCGGTTGACTCCATTAATCCTCAAGATACCCGTATTACGATCGTAATCATAATCGTCATCTGGGATTTCTTCCATGCGGTCAACAGTCTTTGTTATCAGCTTCCCTTGCGGAGTCTTATACACGACGGTCACGTTCTTTATGACCTCGTTCGTATTGTTCAACGAACTTCTCTTGTACAATCTCAATCCAGAGACATCGGGTTTCGATGGCGGATTGCCGCTAATCGCATTTTCAATATAGGCGTTCCTCGCATCGAGGTTCAAGAAGTAATAGCGGTACGCCATGAACTGCTTGTCCGTCACCTGGAATTCTGTCGTCGATTCGTTCGCCTTGATGGAATACTCTTCCTGTTCACCGCCGTCCTGCGAAGCGATTGTCGTGAGTTTCCAGTCGCCCAGTTTCCATTCCGCCTTGATACCGAAAAGACCCTGGTGGTTTTCGGAATAACCGGTAAACTCCGTACCGGCCAACGACAAGTTCGTAGTACCCGCTTCTACACGCTGCAAGATGTAGTCTTCGAATTCTCCCTTGAACGATTCTTCATAGACGACACGAACCTCGTTCTGCGCACCGAGGCCTTCATCGACGTTCTTGATTTCGACAGTGATGTACGGCCCGATTTTACCCTCGACCATGAAGCTCGGATTGTAGTCCAACGACGGAGACGGCCACAAGCTCGTCTTGGTGCTGCCCTCGGCATCGTCCTTTTCGCCGTAGCCCTTGAAGCGGATATCCATCGAGCCCTTCAACATGAGTTTCGGCTTGTTGAACCCGAAGTCCTTCATCCACGCGGGCATATTCACCGGAATCGTGATATCAAAAACAGACCCCGTTTCGGGAGCCTCGTAGCCGCCATCGTGTTGCCCCACAAGACCGTTAAGCCAAAGGCGTTTGCGGCCTACATCGTACATGTCCGAAACGTAATCCGCAAGTTCCGGATAATGCGATGTCCAGAGAACCGTCGTATCCGTGCGGTTAACCGTATTCACGCGCTTTTCCGTCACGTCAATTTCACGAGTCGCCACATCGATATCGTGAGTGAACAATTGTCCCCTGGACGTATTCATGAGCCCAGGACGCATGCCGATACCGCCCATCGGGAGAAGACCATCGAGCGGGGATGTCGATTTAGGCACCGGAATGTACTTGATGGCGGGCGTCCATTCATCCGACTGGCTTTCGGAGGCTGTCTCAGCAGGTGTTTCCGAAGCGGCTACAGTGGTCGATGCGCTCGCCGAAGAAACGCGCTCGACGGAAGACGAAGAAACCGCCTCCGACAACGGCAACATCGCTGAAGACAAAGGGACTTCGGACGAAGACGGCTGAACCGCAGAAGACTGAGCCGCCAATGACAAAGGTGTGCTGGCAGAGGCCACCGACTGCACGGCAGAGGACAAAGGCGCCACTGCCGGAGAAGACGCAGGAAGCGTCGCAGACGACACCACCACAGACGGTTGAGACGACGAAACCGGAACCGCAACCGACGAAACCGGAGCTACCGCGGAAGATACCGGAACTACAGAAGAGACCGCCGAAGCGGGTGCAGCCGAAACCGAGGATTCCGCTACGGAAGCCGACGATACCGGAGGTACATCTTGGAAGAGTTCATCGTCAAAAAGTGATTCATACGAGCTAAGAGTCCCGTCCTGAGACCAGACGGAACCGACAGCGACAAAGCTGCACGCAGCAAAACCCCAAAGGGCGGACTTGATAATCTTTCTAAAACGCAACGGTGACAAAATACAAAAACACGACGTTCAAAATTAGCACCGATAACATAGAAAAAAAGAAACACCCCCGTTTTCACGGGAGCATTTCAAAATCGGATTCTAGCCCCTAATCCAAAAATAAATTAGAGGAACATTTCGATGCCGCCGCGGCACTTTTCCCAAGCCGGGTTCTTCTTGCACAGAAAATCCATCATCTTGTCGTAAGTAGCCGTAGTCGAGAAACCCTTCCACAAGCGACGTTCCACAGATTCGCCGGAATCCTTGTCAATTGTAGTAATGGTATCGTAGTAGTTCGTGTTGTCCTTGAATTCAGTAATCAAGATGTTCTTCAAGTCGTCCGTATAGATACGGGAAGCGTACTTGAGGATGGAATCGTTGAAGTTGAGTTCGTTTTCGACAAGCCATTCGAAGTCCTGGATCGGATTGCCGTAAACAAGCCAGTGCTTAAGAGCGAGGGCCACCACGAGGTCCCTCACGGCGCTACGGAAAATGAACTTGTCTTCAAGGCGACCGTTCCACGTGATGCGGGTCAGCGGGTTATCGTCGTTCGCTTCGATGGACACGCCCTTGCCCGGAGTCACCTTGCGGATCTTGATCGGGAGACGGCTAAGAAGCTGCCATGCCTTCGTGAAGGCAATGGTCTTACGGACGAAGTCCTTTTCCTTTTCAGGGGCGACGCGCACAAACGCACCGAAGCAGCGCTGGTAGAGCGTTTCCTTGTCAAAGATGCAGTCGCTGGAGCGGCATTCGCTGAGCTTTCCGTCCATGAGGAACAAGGTCTTTGCCAGTTCCGGACGCATACGGACTTCAAGCTTACGGGTACGGGCTTTGAGACGTACGCCGTCCTTATACACATAGGTAAAGCCTTCTTCCTGGTAACGCTGCCAAATGAAGAACTGCAAGTCGTCTGCCGCACGCAGATGGTAGCTGAACACCGGGTTCTGGCGGTTGTTCGCCATCGTCACCTGGTTCAAGAAATTGTCGGCGCCCTGGTACGGCACAACCACCTTCACGAGCACCTGCGGATTCACAGGCTTCTTGCTCTTTTTGGCGTACTGTTCGTACGTGAAGAGGGACTGGGCTCCGTTGATGATCTTCGGGCGTTCAATGAAAAGCACCTTCTTGCCGTCGCGTTCCTTGAGGCGCAGGTCGTCGCCCGTGAGGGTCATACCGTTGTGGAGGAACGGGAAATCATCCACGTTCACGTTCTTGTCATCATTGCGTTCCATCGTCTGGAAGGCGTCGATAAGAGCCGCATTCGTGTGCGTGAGGTTACCGAGGTAAGTACGGATGTTGCTGGAGACAATAGCCATGTTGTGCTTCGTCTTGAGGCGCTTGCCCAAAGCAACGTGGTAGTCAAAAATCGTGCGAATCGGGCAGAAGCCGAGGAAAAGCTCGCCGTGATCGCTAGTGAGGTGGAGCGGTTCGGAATCCATCACGATTTCAAGTTTGTCATCTGCGCTGCGGAAGTCACGAGTGAGGTCATCGTGTTCGGCGATGATTTCAAGCTTAGCCTTCACATCGGTCTTCCAGAGCATGAGCTTACGGCGCATGTCCTTGAGCGTGCGTTCGAGTTCCGAGTCGGTGATGTCGCGAGTGGCACGCGTGCGGAGAACCGTAATCTCCAAAGTTTCCATGTACGGACGGCTTGCAGGCGTATCATCGTCTTCTTCGGCATCGTCTTCGGAAATCTTATTGACCGCCCACGGGTCGGCTTCTTCGCGAAGCGAGAGGAAGAACGGATTTGTCGGATCGCTGGTGCGGAACACGGCAATCTGCAGCTGCTTCAAATCTGAATTCAGATGGGCAACCACTTTTTCGAGCGGAGTATCTTCGTCCAAGAAAATGAAGAACTCCATAAAGCCCTGTGAATACTGGAAGCCGTGGAAGCATCCATTCTCATCTAGGTTCAGATGCCGGAGTGCCTTGATTCTATCGTTTGGGTCGTTAGGGTTCAAGCTCAAGAGGCTAGCGACAAATGCTAAGCGGCGTTCCTGCGATTTTGTTAGTTCCATTTTTTCCTCAATAATTACACTGAAATACAATATACAATAATATTATATATTGGATTATTTCGTAATTTGCACCCTAAAAATAGTTTCAAATCTTAATATTTGCGTGCAAAAAAAGATAAAACTTACAATTTTTTGCTAAAAATCCGCTTTTTAAGTGCACAAATGTACACAAAATTTAACAAAACGGGGGAAAAAGCACCAACAAAATCGGGGTTGACAGGAATTAGAAGAGTTATGTCCTAATTGTAAAACATCCCCTTTTTCGTTGAAAACATCCTTTTAGGAAACCCGTTAAATTTTTGTGTTTTTTTCGTGCCATTCCACGTTTTTTTTATCAAAAAAGCTATGATTTAAATATTAGGAGTCTTTTTATGAATTTACTAGATATCATAGCCAAAGCTAAAGAAGAAAAAGCGAAGTCGTTGGACTTGTCCCAGAAGGGGCTGCGCCTGTTGCCACCCGAACTTTTCGAAATTGATTCTCTCGAAGAACTCAACCTGGACCGCAACTTGCTCGTCGAGATTCCCGAAGATATCGGTCTCTTGAAGAACTTGAAGAGTCTCTCCGTGAGCGAAAACGACCTCATGGAACTTCCGGATTCCATCGGTGACCTTGCAAACCTGGAACACTTGTACCTGGGCTACAACAGCCTGTCCGAACTCCCCGATTCCATCGGCAAGCTCTCCAAGCTCGATACGGTGAACATCGCCAAGAACCAGCTTCTGGACCTCACCAGCGAAATCGGCAAGTGCCAGAACGTGACCAAGCTGTCGCTCCACGACAACATGCTCTCCGAAGTCCCAGCAACACTCGGCAATCTTAAAAAGCTCCGCAAGCTCTACCTGGACAACAACGAGCTGACCAGCATTCCGGCATCACTTTCGCACCTGGAATCCCTCGAAGTCCTGATGGTCTCGGGCAACAACCTGGGCGCCATCCCGTCCGAATTCGGCAACCTGAAAAAGCTCAAGGAACTCGTTCTCGATGCAAACCAGCTCGCGACCCTCCCTGAAAGTCTCGCCGAATGCGACAGCCTCGAAACCATTTCCGTTGTCGAAAACCCGCTCGAAGGCGGAATCCCGCGCGTCATCCTCGACAAGAAGGGACTAAGCATCGATCAGTAGCGGCTTCGCCGCAGTTACTAGTTATTAGTTACTAGAGAATTGTCATTCCCGGCATAGACCGGGAATCTCCTTTTTAGGGCAACACAAAAGTCAAACAATCAAAGGATAAAGTCATGAAAATTCGAATATTGTTCGCAGCTTTGCTCATGAGCTTGCAGGGATGCTCCGACTTTATCCATCCGGTCAACAGCACGCCAGAGCCGACCGAATATTCTTTTAACTACTGGCTCCTGCAAAGCCTATACCTGTACGAGGACGAACTGCCGGACTTGCCCAAAGACGGAGACTCAGTCCAACTCCTCTACAACCCGCTCACAGACCCCTACACATACTACACGCCTCCCGGCAAAGAAAGCGAAGACAAATCCACCAAAACCAACACAAGCAAAATCATCGGTGGCGATGTCGGGATGCGATACTACAACATCACCGGTATAGAATATCCCATCTACATCGCCCGCGTTTATCCCAAAAGCCCCGCAGGGAGGGCCGGCATTCCAAGATACGGAAACATCCTCAGCGTAAACGGGATTGAACTCAAGGGAGAACACGCCAAAGCCACTTACGATTCAACCCTCACGTTCAATAAGAACATCGACCTTCTTATCGCCTATAAAGGCGACACGACTCTGTACAAGCTTCAAAAAGAAGAAGTCTATGCACCGACAGTGTTTGTCGATACGCTTTTCAACGAGTCAGGCGCCCCGGGCATCATATTCGTAAGAATCGAAGGATTCAAGCCCGTAACTGCCGACCCGGATTCCGGAACTTACGGGGAACTCAAAGACTATCTGATCTCAACAAAAAAAGACAAGCGCGTCCGCGTTCTCGACTTGCGCAACAATCCCGGAGGGCACGTGTTCCAGAGCACCCGCATGGCAGACCTCTTTGTAAGCAAGGGAACGCTATCGACGAAAAAAATGCGCTCGCTGACTGCGGACGGAGGTTCCGTTAATTCAATTTCGGCCACAGTAGCAAAAGCCGGCGACATCGGTGAATCCGGGAAATACATCATCCTCGCCAACCGGGCTTCCGCAAGCGCCTCCGAAATATTCATTGCGGCAGTCACCGAATTGACAGACATTCCTATGGTCGGTACGAGGACATTCGGGAAAGGAATCGGGCAATCCCAAATCTGGACTTACGAGCGTGGGCTCGCCACAATTACAAGTCTCGAATTCAAAACGCCCAAGGGAACTTCTTACCACGGCAAAGGAATCTCTCCAAAGTACGAATGCGAAGGAGGAATCGTCAATGATACCTGTGCAGCCTTGGTTGCAAACAAACTCTATGGCGTAAAGATTCCGAAGCAAGAAAAAAGTGTTCTCGCAAAGCATTTTACTGAAACGACTGACGACATCAAGGAATTTGAAGGAGGAGCTATAGAATGGGCAGATTCCAATTTTTACATGCAAGTTTTTCTAAAATCAAATCATTGATTTTAATTTCCACAGGAGGAGTCCTTTGTTGCTTGGGAGCCGCGGGTTGTACCTCGGACAACTCGATGCCATCCCAATCCGGCATCACAGGCGCATCCAAGGAATTCCTGTACAATTACGAGCTTCTCTATTTCTACTACAACAACGCGAAGGAATACCTGAGGGAACCGGAAGCCTATATCGGAAAAGTCAAGGATGGAGCCCTTGCTGATTACGAAATTCCCTGGGATTACTATGACCTTTACTACATGTACGAAAGCATGTTCGACCCGTTTACCCAATACGTGGATCCTTCACGAGCAGCAGCGGTCCTCACCTCCCTCATGGAATCCGAACAAAAGCTGGATCCTGGGTTTGAGCGGGACTCAAAAAACGTTGTTACAAAAATCATCGAAAATTCCCCGGCGTACAAAGCAGGGCTCAAAGTGGGCGACCAAATCACGGCCATCGAAAATGTCGCCCCGACAAGCGACGCCGTTTTCAACAGGCTTTCCACCGGTGAAGAAAACGAAGTTATCACATACACCGTAAAACGCGATTCCGCGGAAATCATCATTCCGGTGATACTCAAGCCCTACTACACTCCGACCGTAGAACTTTCGTTCAGGGATTCCATCCCCATTATCAAGATTCAAGAGTTCACGGGGCAAACGTCAAACGATTCCGGCACCTACGGTGAATTTGTCAGATACCTGCGCCAAACCGAAAACTACAAGGCTACCATCATCGACTTGCGCGACAACGGCGGTGGTGACGGCGACCAGTGCTTTTCCATGTCCCAGGAGTTCCTCGCCAAAGGGGATTCGGCCGCAGGCGTGATTTCAACCGTAGCTGATACCATAAGATACAGACAGACTTACGACACGACATTTGCAGTCAACGAAGTCGATGGTATCGCCAAGGACCGCTATTTCGTGTTCCTCGCAAACGAGGGCTCGGCAAGCTGTTCCGAAGTCCTGCTCCTTTCCGTCACCATGAACAGGAAACTTCCCATCGTAGGAACAACCACCTACGGTAAAGGAATCGGACAAGCTTCATTCATGACGCCGTCTTTCTCATTGGCCATCATCACCGGCTTGAAAATTATCGACAAGAACTTCAGCACCTACCACAAGTACGGAATCGCACCTGACTTCCCCATTAGCGACAGGGAATTGGCGATGAAGAAAGCCATAGAGCTCGCCAAGGAAGCAACTTACCTGCGAACCGCCGGGTACGGAACTGTAAACACCGGACACTTCGCAAAAATGGGCATCGAACAGGACACCATGCCCGGCTTCTTCATGCCACCGAAAGAGTTCAGGAAAAGCTATTAGTCAATAGCAACTGCGACGTTCGCCGCAGCTACTTCAGCACGCGCATGCGGACGAGCACGTCTGTGGAATCGTTCGCCTTGACCGCCGGAGAAGCAAGCGTAAGTTCGATTTCCTTGCGGATGGCGGCCACACGTTGTTTGAGGCGGGCAAGACGGTTGCCTTCGAGCTTGGGCGTTGCAATCATAGTCTTCCTGGCCGGGTTCATCCAGTTGCCACGATTGTCCTTGAAGCCCAGGTGCAAGTGCGGGCCCGTGCTGCGACCCGTAGATCCCACTTTTCCGATAACCTGACGCGGAGCGACCTTCGTGCCGACTTTCACGCCGCGAACGGACAAGTGCATGTACCAGCTTTCGGAATTGTCCCTGTGGCGGATGGCAATCTTGTTGCCGCTCAAGTCATCGTAACCCGAAACAGTAACGACACCGGCTGCGACCGCATAAACCGGCGAACCCTTGGGGCTACCGTAGTCGATACCGTGATGCACGGTGCGGCGACCCGTAATGGGATGGATGCGGGTACCGTAAGGACTCGTGATGTGCAAACGGTCCAACGGATAGCGGAGGCCTTCAAAAATCAGGGCCTCGCCTTTTTCGGTATAGTGGGCGTTAAAGGAACTCTTCGGATCCGGGTCTTCGTAACGGAACGCCT
>JAEEGK010017797.1_pt1 | contig 15447 bp, 7 predicted proteins | sample 8958771 | NCBI WGS metagenome assembly JAEEGK01 (sample SAMN16246547, study PRJNA631951) | gut metagenome | biome: gut microbiome; feature: rumen; material: SC-attached | host: Bos | place: Iran: Karaj | collected 2018-10 | reverse complement strand
TTTTTTTTATATATTATTTTTGAATTATAATATTTCTATTATTTTTTATTTAAAATTCTAATATAATAACATAATTATATAAATTATAATTTGTAAATTATAATTTTTTATATAATTTAATAGTTTATTTATTAATCTACTTTTTTATTTAATTATAACCATATATTATTAAAAATATCATCAATTTAAAAATTATTTGTATAATCTTGATTTTACTATTTATTTTATTTTTAATTATTTTTCTATTTTATATTTTACTTTATTTATTTTCATTATTTTTTTTTTCAATTGAATCAACTTTTTTTATTTTCCTAGGGCTAATTGATTTAGTTAATTGCATTTGTAAATCTTTAACTTCCTGATTAGATAAAAGAGATCTTTTTGTTAATTGTTGAATTGTCTGACTTATAAGAGAACTTTGAAAAGATTGAGTAGTTCCTTGCATTGTTTGTTCTTTTTTAATTTTTATAATATTTGATATATTATCTTTAATAGAAGATAATAAATTATGATATTTTTTCATTATATTTAAATCCTGTTTTTTTTGATGAATAGTTTTTTCACTCAATTTTTTTTCTTTTTCATCATCAATATTTTGATTAATAGTACTATTTTTTCTTTTAACCTTTGTTATATTAGAATAAAAAGGTGAAGATACAATTCTTTGAATGTTAAATATTTCACTATCAAGATCTTTATCTAATTTTTGAGCACTTGATATTATCGAATTTACAATTTGATATTGTAAAAATGTATTTTTACTTACTTTTAATTTTTCCATTGCTTGATTTAAGGCGTGAATATTATTATAAATAAGTCTTCTAAGATGACTATTATGAATAACAACAGTTTGAGGAAGAAGTTTTCTCATTGTTTCTAATTCAACATATTTAATTCCAAAATCTTTCTCTGTAACAAAATTTTCTAATATTTCTAAAATCATTAAATTCTTTCTTATATGACTTGTATATGCTTTTGAAGCATTTTCTCCTTCACTTATATTTTCAACAAGCATTACTTTTTTATCTAGTTTAGTATGATCTACTTTTTTTAAATATTCATTTCTTCTTTTTAATTCTTCGTTTATTTGTGCTTTTTCATTTGATTCAAAATAAAGATATGCTAAAAATAAAGTATGAATATCTTTTTTATCTTCTGGTTTAATATTCGAATGAATAAATTTTAAAAATATTATAACATCTTCATTTGAAATATTTTTTTTTATTCTTTTTAATTCAGATATTTTACCTTCATTTTCTACAAATACATTTATTATACAGTAAAATATATCTCTTAAATAAATATATATTAAAAAAAATAATCCACCAAAGAACCATTTAAGTCCATCTAAGATTTTTCTTGCTGTTGAAACTTTTAATAAAGTTTGATATTTTAACATAATTAAAGTTCCTCTAAAATAACATATTGGTATTAAAATTCCTGTATAAATCATAAATATAATCATTATAATTGGAAAATAAAATATAATATATACACATTTTGTTACAATCATATTAAATTTTTTTTTATCTTTTATACACAATTTTAAAGGTAAAAAAAAAGGAATAATTAAACTAAAAGGAGAATATAAAAAAATTAAATATCCATAATTTTCATCCCATTTATATTTTCTAAAATATTGAATTAATTCTGCTCTATGTGTAGCATCAACTAAATTTGCCATATTTTCATATACATTTGATAAAATAGCAATAATTAAATTGACTAATAATACACCACTAATACAAAGATATACCATATATAAAACTGAACCAAAACCAAGATATTCTTCACTAAAATCATTTAAATTAAAAGTATTTAAAAATCCACCAAATAAAGTAACAATACTTGTTGAAAATTTAGAAAAACCTTCTGATTCATTTGAAAAAATTGCAGTGAAAAAAGCAGCACATGCACTTAAAAATAATGCAATAATAATTAAATATTTTCCTAATAATTTTCCCATTGAAAAAATCATTCTAATAACAGGTCCCATTTCTCTAAATGTTAATAAAACACTAAAAATTTTAAACCAAACTAAAAAATCATTAATTACAAGTATAATTACTCTTAAAATAAAAGCACGAGATGATGTATATTTATTAATTTCTGTATGTAATTCTTTTAAAAATAAAACTTGGAGATTATTAATTAAAGCATTATATGTATGAGGAATATTTTTAATTCGATATGCATCTACAAGAATTCTTGTATCTAATAAAATTAACCAACCAAATATACAAATAAGAAAATCCATAAGAATCCATGAATCAAAAATAATTCTTCTTTTAGTTTTATATAAAAATAATAAAAATACAAAATTATGATATACTAAAAGTGTAATTAATACTAAATGAAGATTCAACATATTTTTTAATACATCTGATAATTCATAATAATTATTTAATATTTCTCCTTTTGCACTCAATAAATAAATAAAAAGATTATAATTAATCACACTTAAAATTACAATAATTCCAAAAGGAAAAAATCTCATTGAACAAGAATCAATCCATGCATTTATTTGAAAACTATATACTTTATTTTTATCAAATAAATCAAAACTTGAAAAAGGTTCACATGGTTTTTCTTCTCTATCAATAATATATCTATGCATTGAACTTGCTGAATAAATAGAATTTTTACTTAATTTTCCATCCCACATTTTTTTTACTATTGTTCCAATTTCTGGAGTTTCTAATAATCCAAAAATTTTATTTTCACTTGCAATAACAAAAGCGCTTCTTCCTCTTGTATCTTTTTGTAACATTAAATATTCAATATAACTAGTTTGTTGATTTGATTCTTGTATATTTTTACAATATTCTTTTAATTCTGCTGTTAATTTTTCACATCTTGATGCATTTATTGATGAAACTTCTTTAATTTGTTCAATAAATTCACAAAGTAATAAACAAGTTAAAATTGGTGAATGACAATTTAAAATATCTTTTGTTTTAATATTTTTCATTACATTTTTACATAATTCTTTTGTTAAATCTCTTTTCCATTGATTTTTATAAATATATTGTAACATTTCTGCAGCATAATATAATTTATCACCATATTTTGTATATTCTTTCACAATAAATTCTTGAATTTTACTTTCTGCTAATACATGTCTACATTCAGTTTTTCTAACAAAATAAACAATTAATTCAGGAACTTTTTTATAAATTACTGTTCTAAAATAATCAGGTTTACTAAATAAATCTTCTGGTAAAATTGATGTTAAAAGACTTATTTGTTCAAAACAATTATATTGAAAAAGAGAATTAATTAAAGTAGGATCATTTTGTATATCTTTCCAAAATATCATTTTTGATAATTTACTATTTATTCTTGCTAATGAATCAGGATCTTTTGCTTTATTCATTAATATTTTTAATACATTATTAATTGCAAAATTAGCTTTAAAAGTTTTATGATCAGTAACTTCTCTATTAATTTTATTTGGACTACTTATAGTACTTTTATTATTATATAATTTTCTAGTTGAAAGTTTTCTTGTTCTAATACTAAAAGATATATTATTGTCTTCAGATACTTTTCTTTCCCAAACATATTTTAAAAATTCCATACTTTCATTTTGTGCTGCTACTGCAATTGTATTAATTAAATCACTATTTCTTATACTTTTATTACCATCTAAAAATACAATTGCTAATTTTTCAAAATCCATTTTTAAACAACATTCAATTGTTTTTAAAAATTGTTCTAAATCATTTCCAAATGATAAAATACTATCATTACTATGAAATGAATTAAATTGTGTAATTTCTGAACTAAATATTCCAGTATTATCTAATATTAATTGTTTAAAAATAGTATAATATCTAAAATTTGCAAGATACCATGCTATAATTTTTATTTTTTCTGGTTTTTTTGGATATAATTTAGATTTAACTATATTTTCTAATATAACAAATTTTTTAGGTAATTCAATTTCATTATTTATATGTCTTAATAAATTATATTTATTAGAATTTTTATTATGAACTAATTCACCTTTTTCAAAATCTAAATTAGTTTTATTTAATCCACGATATAAAAAATTAAAAATAAAATCTTCTTTAAATTGATAACATGGATCTTTAATAATTTTTAACAATAAATTAAATTGACAATTTTCAACCATTTCTTCTAAGAAAATATCACTTGGATACAATGCATCTTTATTCCTATAAAATTGTTTAAATCTTTCATCACCTAAAATTTTAAGTACATAATCTTCTTCTCCATTTTTAATCGCAGTAATAACTCTTTCATAATCATTTTTAGTTCTTTCTTTTACTTTTTTTTTAACTTGTTTTAACTTAGTCCATACATAATTTATTGTTTGTTTATCCCAAAAAATTGTATTTGATGTAAATATTGAATTATTAAGAGCATCAGGTTCAATTTGTTTACTACAAGAACTTTTTGTTCTTTCAAAAAAAGAACGAAATGATTCTGCATCTTTACTTTTAATTTCATGTACTTTTTCTAAATATAATGGATAAAGTCTTCCTTTTGTTACTAATGTATATGCTTTTTCTCCTAATTTTGAATTTTTTTTCATTGTATTTCTTTTTGATGTATCTGTTTGAGTATATACTTTAATAATTTTTCTTCCTCCTTGATTTTTCATTTTTTAATTTAATAAAATCAATAATGTATGAAAAATAATACAAAAAATATAATTATCATTTCCATTTAACATATGAATATAATTTTTTTTATTTTAAAATATTATGTTTTTGAATTATATTTTAATATATTTTTTCTGTTTTAAATATTAGATTTTCAAAGGGAAAATAAAGTAATTAAATTTAAATTTAAACAATGAAAATTAACTGATTAATTATAAATCATCTTTTTTTTCATTAATTTTTTTATTAATTACGTCATTTAAGTGTTTTAATCTTACTTCAATTAATTTTTTTTCTAAACTTATTATTCTTTTAACATTAATAATTTTTTGACTACCATAAAACACTTCATTATACTTTCCATCTGTAAATCTATCATATAAATTTAAATAATCTTGTAAATTATCTTTCATTAAAATATATTCACCAATTGGATTTTTTAAATATTCTTTTATCTTTAATTTTAATTCAGTATATGTATCAATAATATTTTCTATAAATTTAGCATCACTAATATCATAATTTGTCATAATAGGTTTAATCCAATCTTCTAAATTTAATCTTTTTCTAATAAGATTATTTAAAGTTTCAACATAATAACTCCCAATAAAATTATTATTTTCACATGTAAAACCAAAATACATTAATAATGCTTTATTTGGCATTTGTTTCATTTGAATAACTATTTCTTTATCCTTATCAATACTTCTAATTGAAGTAATATTAAAAGTATGAGAAATATTATCAAATGTATATTTAGCATCACTATCAATTTCAAAAACATTTCTTTTAAATAAATCAAAAAATGGTATAACATAAGTAATATTATCTAAATTAATAGAATTTGATAAAATTAATACTCTATATTTTAAAAATGCTTCTTGATCAGCTGAAACAAATTCTAAAGTATTCATTAATATTTTTTGCTCATTTTCAATTGAATCTATACCTCTTTTTATTTCTTCATATAAATTTGTTGAATATAAAAAATCAATTTCTTCTTTTGAATAAAAAATTGGAAAATTATCTAAATTTGTATATTGATATAAATCAAAATATTTTCCAAATAAATTATATAATTTTCCTTTTTTAGTTCTCATAAAATGTTCTATTATAGTAGCCATATAAAATAATTCTTTAGTAGAATAATATTGAATATATGGATTATCTATTTTTAATAATTTTTCCCATAAACCATTAAATTTACTTTTAGTATTATTTTGAAATATTTTAGTAAATAAATTTTGATTAATTAACATTTTTTCTGGAATTGATATTAAAGTTGTATTATTTTCAATTTTTTCTTTTGATGTAAAATAAGGGAGATTATGTTCTCCATTTGTAGGATTTAATTTTAATAATGGATTTATATATATTTTCTTTTTTTTTGCCCAATTTAATAAATTTTCAATCTCATTGAATTTTTCTTTATCACAAAATACAATTTTTAATAAATAAATCAAATAAAATATTTTAAAATCCATTTTCATTTTTTTTAAATATATTTAAAAAATAATTAATTATTATATTTAAAATATTTCCTCAATTTGAATTTGATCTTTAGGATGTTTTTTATTATACTTTTCTCTATTAATTAAAAATTTCATTAATAAAATTAAATTAATATTCACTCTCATATCATTAATACTTAAAGGTTGCATTGTAAATGGACATAAAGGATTAATTTTTAAAGCTCTAACAATATTTTCATTTTCTATTGTTATTCCATAAGGACTAATTAAAGGATATCTAAAAAAAGATAAAGAAATAGGACAAGAAATTAATTCTTTTATTTTTTCTGGAGTATTATTTAAATCATTTTCTTTAAAAATTAATTGTTTTTTATAATTAAAAAGTTTATTTTCAACTTTATCTGAATTAGGATTTAAAAAACCTAATTTCTTTGATATATATTTATATAAATAAAAACCTGAAAAACATCCACTTCCATAAATAATAATTTCTTTTATCATTATTTAAAAAATTAAAAAAAAAATTAATAAAAAAAAATAATGTTCATTTTCATTTTTTATATTTATATATTAATCAAATATATTTTATCAGATTATACAACAATTGATTCAGAGACTATTGTAAATTATGGAGGAGATCAAGTAATTTCTATATCAATAATAGAAAATGATTTTTCAACTCTTTCAATTACATCAAATGGTTATTTTATAAAATTTTATTCTGATTCATCAAGAACTTTAGGAGAAAAAAAGGGAGATGACTTTAAATTTTCAGGAATATCTTCTGATGGATGTCAACTTTCACAAGATTCAGCAGTTTTATTAGATTCAGGTAATAAAATAATTAGAGTGTTTAATTTATCTACTGAAGCAATTATTCAAAATTTTCCTTTGAGTGATTTTGATGATAATTCAGTTTCTCTTTCTTGTTCATATGGAAATGATAAATTTTCAATTGCATTATCACATTCAAATCAAGCAAAAATATTTTGGTATAGTAGTACTTCTAATATTTTATCAAAAGATATTAGTACAGTTGCTTATAATATTATTTCTTGTTCAATGTTTACTAGTGTAACTTATACTGTTTGTTTTTATACAGATGATACTAATCGTCAAAATTCTTTTTTTAAGTTATATGATGAAAATTATGTAGTAATAAAATCAGGTAATGTAAAAACAATTAATATGGAACATAAAAGCACAAGTGATGCTGGCATAACAGAAAATTATGGTATTATTTCAAAAAGATTAGATAGTGATAAAATAATGTATTGTGAATTAAAAAATTTAGCATGGTATAGATTTCAATTTTATTGTAATGTAGGATTATTAAATCTTTCTTCAACAAATATTTTTTATCTTCATTCAACTCAATCAGATTTTGCAGTACTTCATTCAGTATCATCAAATATAAATCATTGTTTTATAGGAATAAGAAGTGATTCTATTTTCCCAACTACATGTAGATATAATGATACATCAACAAATCAAGAAACTAATTATTCTACAATTTCATTTGTTACATATTCACAAAAACAATTTTCTTTTTTTAATGGCGATGTAACTGATGGAGGGACTACAATTATTAATATCACATCAAATTTAAATACTATTATCAATATTATTCAATTTAATGATAATGGAATAGGATATTTATTTAGTGATGGAACTCATACAAAATTATCATTATATTTTCCTAAATGTTCAGATAGTTTAGATAATAGTTTGAATAAATATCGATATTCTAATACAGAATGTAAATCATCAGATACTCAAATTGATGGATATTATTATGATTCACTATATCATAAATTTATTCAAATAAAAGAAGGAGCTTCAAATTGTGATAGAGATTCAATAACTTTACAACTTAGATGTACTTGTAATGTAGCTAATAATTATTATAATGTACCTAGTGATTATATAGGAAATGATAAATGTTGGAATAAAAATCCATCACATAATTATTATTATTTTGATAATTCATCTTCATCTTTTATTAAATGTTATACTGGTTGTCTTATTTGTAGTTCAGGAACTCAGTGTTCTGAATGTGATAATCCTACTACTTTATCAACTACAAATAATTATTATTATCCTATTCCCCCAACTGGTACAATACTAAAATGTATTGATAAAAATTCAAATGAAAATGGATATTATTTTATTAATGTAAATTTAGGATTTGGTACATGTTCAGATTCATGTAAAACTTGTAGTAATACTTCTAATTCCCCATCAACTCTTTGTACTGAATGTAAAGAAAACTATTATCCAAAAAATACAGGAACATCACCGAATTTAGAATGTGTTACTGGTTCAATAGATTATTGGTATTATAATAATTCATTATATATGGCATGTGATGAAACTTGTAAAACTTGTACTAATATATCAATGGAAAATTCAAAAAATAAATGTACTGAATGTAAAACAAATTATTATCCTCTTGCAGATTCCTCTACAAATGATGCAACTTCTCCTTATGAATGTAGAAATTCTATTACAAAACCAACAAATACAATTTTAGATAATGGTATATATAAATATTGTAATTCAGCATGTTTAACATGTACCGCAATTGGTACTGATAATATACCACATTGTACTCCTGAAAAATGTTCATATAGTTATTATCCAATGGATTATGATAATACAATATGTATTAATGAAGTAGTTAAAAATAATTATTATCCTCATTATTATCTATATACTTCAGATAGATTTTCAGTTTATAAACAATGTAATGAATCATGTTTAACTTGTAAAGGTAATCCAAAAGTTTGCATAGATTGTGCAGTTGGTTATAAACCATTATATCCTTATTCAGATACTAAAAGATGTTTTAATGATTCAACAAAAAGTTCAATGTTTTATGAGACTAATATTGATGGTGAAGATGTATATAGTATTTGCTATAAAAATTGTGATACTTGTAATAGAGCAGGGGATGATACTGATAATAATTGTACAACTTGTACTGTAGGATATATTGAAAATCCAGATAAAGTTGGTCAATGTGAAATTAAATGTGAAGAAGGACAATATTTTTATATAGAAACAGCAAATAATTTTAAATATATTTGTACTAATGAATGTCCAGTAAGTTACCCATATTTAGATGAAGAAAATTCTCGTTGTTATTCAACTTGTCCTTCATCAAAACAATATATTTCTGAGAAAAAATGTATAACTTCATGTCCAACAGGAACTACATATGATGAGAATAAAAATTGTATTACTGGTGATAAATGCTTAAAATCATCATATACGATAAAATATTCATTAATGGAAGTAATAAGTAAAATATCATCAATGATTTCAAATTATACATCATTTTATTCTCAAATTACAACTCATGTAAATTTATATTATCAATCTGATTCAATATATAAAATTGCAATATATAAAAAAGAATCATGTTTAACTGAATTAGAACAAGAAATTTCAATTCCAGATTTTTCAAGTTGTTTATCAAAAATAAGAAGTGCTCATCCTGAAATATCACAAAATTCTCCTTTTACAATATTATTATTAAATATTGAAAAAACAAAACAAACAGAATATAAAATATATAATAGTGAAAATGGAAAAGAACTTTCAAAAGAACCTTGTTCAGGAGATAAAATAACAGTTACAGTTAATATTGAAAATGTTGAAAATATTAATATTACTCAAGCAAAGCATTTTGCTGATTTAGGAATTAATGTTTATAATTTTAGTGATCCTTTTTTTAATGATATTTGCTTTGAATATACTGCTGAAAATGGTAAAGATGTTACTTTAAAAGATAGAAAAAAAAATTATTATCAAAATGTTTCTTTATGTGAAAATGATTGTGAATTAGAAAGTGTTAATTTAGATACTTTAGAAGCTAATTGTTCTTGTAATGTTAAAACTGATTTTTTAAGTAATGTTTTAGATAATGCTGTAACTGGAGAAATTTTAGAAGTTTTAAATGATATTAATGTTGGTTCTATAAAATGTTATAAAAATGTTTTTGATGCTGGTCATTTTAAAAATAATCTAGGATCATATACTACGATTATTATATTTTTTACACAATTACCTTTTTTCTTACTTTATATTAAAAATGGATTATTTTCTGTGAAAGTTAATTTATTAGATTATATTAAAATGAATCCACCTTTAAAAGGAAATAATAATATTGATAATAATGATACAAATAGAAATTTAATTGATTCTCAAAGTGAAAGAGTAAATAAAAACATAAAAAAAAATCATCCAAAATTAAAAGATGATACTGTAATAATTACATCAGAATTTAATAGAAGAAAATTTGAAAGTGAAAGTTGTGATGAGAATAATTCAATAGATAATAATGATAATAATATTAATAATAATAGTTTAAATGATGAATTAAATTATATGGAATCACCAGAACAATTGGTCAAACCTCAAAATAAATTATTTGAAATTGCTTTAAACGATAATATTACAGAAGAAAGTATTGAAAGTAATTCAATTTCAAAATCAAATGAACATAATAATACAATATCATCAAATAATTCATCTAAAAAAAAAGACAATTCATTAAGTTTTAGTTCAAAAGAATCAGAAAATAAAAAAAATATAAAATACAAATATAAAAGTATAAATATTAGAAAAATAAAAAAAAAAAATGATAATTCTGAAAATAAAGGTAAAGAAGATGAAGAAGAAGAAGAAGAAATAGATGATGATGAATTAAATTCAATGGAATTATATGATGCTCTTATATTAGATAAAAGAAAATTTTGTCAATTTTATTGGCAACAATTACAAGAAAAACAAAATATAATAAATACATTTTTTAGTGATCATCAATTTGAATCTTTTCCTATGAAAATTATTATTTTTTTTTTTGGAATTGCTTTATTTTTTGCATTAAATGCTCTTTTTTATTCTGAAAGTTATGTTTCTGAAAGATTTTATGCTGAAAAAATTACTTTTATATTTTTTTTAAAAAATCAAATTTATAGAATTGTTTATGCATCATTGTGTGCTGAAATTGTTAATTTTTTAATTCATTTTCTTGCTAATTCAAAAGATAAAATTGAATTGTTGATTAAAAAAGAAAAAAGTTCTGATGGTTTTAGAATTGAAGTTGTAAAAGTTTTAAAATCAATGAAAAGAAATTATATAATTTTACTTATTATAAATTATTTATTTATTATATTCTTTTGGTATTATTTAAGTACATTTTGTAATGTTTATAAAAATTCTAAATGGGATTGGTTTGAAGGAAGTATAATAACATTTATAGTAATTGAATTATTACCTTTTTTTTATTGTTTATTGATAACTTGTTTAAGATTCTTGGGACTAAAATGTAAAATGGAAGGAGCATATAAATTAAGTCAATGTTTATCTGATTAAATTATTTTATTAATTTTACATTATTATATTTTTGTAATTTTTATTTTGGTATTTTAATAAATAATTTATTTTTAAATAATATTAGTTTAAATTTATATATATAATATATTATTGTATACTATCTTTTGCTATTAATCTTTCCATTTCAACATTTAAACTTGTTGAGTATATATCATTTATTTTTGAAAAATTAATTAAAGCAAATAATTCTCCTGCTAATAAAAATATATAAAAAATATTTAAAAAAAATAAATTTCCCTTAATATAATTCGTTAAATTTTCACCTTTAAATTTTTTCACATCAATAATTAATAAATTCAATATTGTTAAAATAGAATTTATAATAATAAGTCTATATATTAATTTTGTCATTTCTTCACTATTAACTGAATTATATGAATTTTCCACTCCATTATATTTAAATATACCAATATATGATAAATAAAAAAGACACACAATTAATATTAATAATGTAATTAAATAAACATTTAAACAAAAATAATCACTTAAAAAAAAAAGAGCAAAATGAAGTGAAAGTAAAATTCCAAATATTCCATAAAAATAATAACTATATTTATAAAAATAATAATATATTCTACTATTATCATTCTCTATTTTAAATCCTTGTTGTATTTTTTGAAAAATTTCCTTTTCATAATTATAATTATTATTATTAGAATTATTAATATTATAATTATTATTATTATAATCTAAAGGATTACTTCCATAACTTATTTTAAATTCTTTTTCAATAATATCTTTTTTAATATCATTATTATCTTTTTCTTCTTCATCAATATGATAAAATAATATATTCTCTTCAGGATATAAACTACTTAAATTCATTATTTTATAATATGATTTAGTATAAATTTCAATCATATTATTATTACTCCTTACTATAACTTTATTATGATTAGATAAAATTTTTGAATAAAGTTCTAATCCATTTTGATTAACTTGAATATTTGTTGATTCAATTTCAAATTCATTATTTAATTTTTCCATTTATATATTTTTTTTATATTAAAAAAAATTATTTTTCTTATATTATTATAAAAATTAAAATTTTATTCTTATAAAGACATAGAATTAAGAAATTCATTATAATCAATTAATCCATCACCATTTAAATCAAAATCTAAAATCATTTTATCAATTAATTGATTATCTAATTGAATTTTTAATATATCTTTTAAATCTTTTTTAGTAATTTTTCCACAATTTGTTTTATCAATTAATTTACAAGCATCATTTAAATTTTCTTCCGTTAAATAATTTTTATGATTAAGTGAAATAGCCAAAAATTCAATATAATCAATTTTATATGAATTATCAATATCAGTATTAAAAATATTTTGAATATCATCATCTTTAATATTTTCATTAGATAATTTAATTAATCCATTTTTAAATTCTTCATAAGTTAATTTTCCTTTTTTATTCACATCAATTTGATCAAAAATATTTTTTAAATTATGAATATCTTTATTACAACATTTATTAACAATAAATGTTAAAATATTTTTTTTTAATTTAGGAATATTTTGATATTGTTTTAATTTTTCATGATTAAAATTATCTAAAACACTTTTTTCTTTTTTTTGAACTTCATTTTCATTATCATTTAACCAAGGATGTTCTAAAACATTTTTAGCATTTAATCTTTTATTTTCATCACATAACATTTTTCTAATTAAATCCTTAGCATTTTCACTTATATTTTTCCATTCTTTATAAGGAAAATTAAATTCTCTCTTATAAATTTTTTTATATATTTCATTATCACTTTCACCATTAAAAGGAGGAATACCAGATAATAAAATATATAAAATAACACCAGCACTCCAAATATCACATTTTTCATTATAATTACCTTCTAAAATTTCAGGACTAACATAATATGCAGTTCCAACTTTTGTTTTCATAAACTTTGATTTATTATTATTTTTTTCACCGAAAATTTTACTTAAACCAAAATCTATTATTTTAATTTGTGAATCTTCTTCTTTTGTTAAAAATAATATATTTTCTGGTTTTAAATCTCTGTGTACTATTCCTTTTGAATGACAATATTCTATTCCTTTCATTATTTGTTTAAATATTATTGAGGCTTCTTTTTCACTATATATTTTTTTTTCTTGTATTCTTTTCATTATTCTATCAAATAATTCTCCTCCTAAACATTCTTCCATTACTAAATCAATATGTCTTTGATCTTCATATATTTCATATAATTTTATTATGTTTGGATGATTACATTCTTTCATTATTGTTATTTCGGTATTAAATTTATTCATGTCAAATATTTTTCTTTTTGTTATGTGTTTACATGCATATTTTTCTTTTGTTATTTTATTTTCTATTTCATATACTTTTCCATAGGAACCTGAACCTAATTCTTTTATTTTTATATATTTTTCTACTAATGTTCCGGGGTCTCTTGTAACTATCGTGTCATTTTTTTCATTACTCATTAATTAATATTTATTTTCTTTATTTTTTTACATTATTTGTTAAAATTTGAATTATTATTTCATCTTATATGAATAAAAACATTATATCGAATATTTTTTTTTTAATGTCTAAAATCAAATTTTTTATTCTTTTTATATATTTTATTAATTGTACTAATATTATTAGAATTCCGTTTTCAATAAAAGAAAATATTGAAAATGAAAATAAATCATTTATGGAAAACTTAATGAAATGTGATATATATACACAAATTACAATCGGAAGTCCATCAAAAATAATAAAAACTTCAATTAAATTTAATGATTATAATTTATATTTATCAGGTTCAAAAGTTTCAAATCATATATATGATGAAACAAAATCATCCTCTTATAAAAAATTAGAAAATTCAATACAATTTTATAATGAAGATTTTGAAAAAGGAGAAAAAGGAATAGAAAGTTTTATAATAGGAAATATAAAATTAAAAGAATTTCCATTTATATTAGTAACACAAGAAAGAATAAATGAAATATCATCAATTGGTTTAAAACCAAATAGTAATTTTAAAAACAATCCAAAAGCAAATTTAATAGAAGAATTAAAATTTAAAAATATAATTGACAAAAATATATTTTCAGTAATATTTAATAAAAAAGAAAAAAATAAAGAACAAACAGGAGAAATAATAATAGGGAATTATCTTCATGATATTTATAATGATCAATATAAATCTACAGATTATATATTTACAAAAACAATTGATAATAAAATTACACGTTTTTGGAGTTTTAAAGTAGATGAAATTAAAGTTGGCTTAAATTCAATTTTAGGTTCAAAAATTATTAATTTAGATATTGAGTCTGAAGTGTTTTATGGTTCACTTACTTATTTTTATGATATTAATGAAACTTTTTTTGAAAGTTATATTGATTATAAAGAATGTTGGTTTGAAGTTGCTTCTGATAAATATAATAATAAATTTGATTATTATGTTTGTAATAAATCAGTTTTTAATCCAAGTAATTTTCCTAATTTAACTTTTATTAGTAATGATTTAAATAAATCTTTTGTTTTTACTTATCAAGATTTGTTTGTTGAAAAAAATAATCTTTATTATTTTATTATTTTATTTAGTCAAGATAGAGATAGAATTTATAATTGGATTCTTGGGAAGAAATTTCTTGAAAAATATCATTTTGTTTTTGATCAAGAAAAATTAACAATTGGATATTATACTCAAGTTTATCCTAAAAATTTTAATTGGAAATATTTTTATATTTTTATTGCAATTTTTATTATTTTTATTTTAGGTATTATTTTAGGATATCAATTAATTAAAAAACCAAGAAAAATAAGAGCAAATGAACTTTTAGATGTTTATGAATATATTGAACAAAAAAATTAATTTTTATTATTATTTAATTAAAAAAATCAAATTTTTTAAATAGTATGATTGGAAAATACTATATTTTTTTATGAATAAATAATTCAAAAATTTTTTT
>JAEEGK010017796.1_pt1 | contig 15448 bp, 16 predicted proteins | sample 8958771 | NCBI WGS metagenome assembly JAEEGK01 (sample SAMN16246547, study PRJNA631951) | gut metagenome | biome: gut microbiome; feature: rumen; material: SC-attached | host: Bos | place: Iran: Karaj | collected 2018-10 | reverse complement strand
TGAAAAGTGAGATAGCGAAAGACGGCGTATTATCATCGATATGTCCATAATCATCCATAATCCTTGTCCACACTGCGCCCACGACCCTCTCGCCATCCACGGCAACGATGCAAAAATCGGCACTGCCCGACCCGAATCCCTCATAATAAACAGCGATTTCCGGTCTAAAAACAATCTCAAACTCCGGCGGCTCCACGCCCTCCGGCACAAAAATCGCCTCATACACAAAGGTTTTCAGAAGTTCTGCCTCAGAGGGCAATAGTTCACGGTAAGTAATTGTTGTTGTCATAATGATTTGATTAATTTTGATGCAAAAATATAAAATAATCAAATACTCGGGGCATAATGGTATTTTTTTAGGTGTTAAACGATGATGCAAATTATAAAAAACGGCAGCGATTAAACAAATCGCAGCCGTTTTTTTTACGCTGAGATTTCTTATTTCAACAGATTCTTCTTCAATGCATCGAACAGCAATTGTTTGATTACAGCGATAGTTCTTTCGTTTTTCTGTTTCGTTTTGGCATCAAGACTTTCCAAAAACTCCAATGCACAGACGTACAAAGCGCAGTCGCAATCGTTGTTTTCGATTTTGCGCAAAGAATTGTGCAGTTCCTTAAACAGCGTTTTTGTCGTGTCGGGCAAGTCTTTTGATGATGCAGCCTTTGTGGTCTTCGCACCTTCGTCATAGACAAAAAATATACGCTTCAAAAGATTGATGTTAGCATATTTTTTTCTGTATCTATCAATTAGATTGAAAAACGATAAAACCATAAAATCGTCGTTATGGTTTAGTATGACGAAGTTGATTTTGTCAACATCACAGATGTTTTCGGAAACCTTTTTCCAAAAGGCGTTATCTTTGCTGTTCTTTTCGATTTCGGATGTACCGAAATTGAAAAAGGATTCCAAAAAGCCGCCTGGTTCCTTCTTCTGAGATTCAACATCTTGTTGAATTGTTTTTTTGTATTCCGCAAACATAGAATACTTTTCGGGAATTAGGAAAACATCGTCCAACGATTGATACAACGGCACGTCAATTACTTTCGGATGCTTGATTTCAACTTTTTCAACAAGGTTTTCACCGTCAAGGAAACGGAAGTTCTCATTTGGGTTGCACATAAATTCCATAGCCCAATCATCTTTGATGGTGAGCGGCGGAATCTTTCGTTTTTGTGAGAAGAACAAACCAAGGTTAATGGTTTTGTCAGCATTGTAATGGCTATACAATGCTGACAAAACCATTCTTGTTGGTCGGATGAGTAACTCGTTGCAACGCCTCTGAACGTGATTTGCACCTCAGGCGTTGGGGAAGACTTGATGCGCACAAGGTAGCGCACTGTGTCATTTACCAAGTCAGGGAAACTGAATCCGAAAATTTCGGTTAGTAGTTCCTGCTTCTTGATACCGAACATAATGCACTTGTTCTCCTTGTTGCGACGATTGAAGAAAATTTTGCAATATTGCTCAAAACTGCCTCCAATCATATCGGAAGAGTCTCCCACTGCGTTCAAAATTTCTTTTCGCAATGTTTCCATAGTGATGCTTAGATTTTGTATTTGACAGTTTCAATTACCTCCAAAAGATCATCGATCTTCTCGGACATACTGTCCTTTTTCCTTATCAGATTTTGGATGTCTTTGTTGAGAGCAGACACATCAATGTCCTTCCTGAATCTGTCTTGAATGTCATTGTCAACATCTTCAATTTTCTTGAAAATGTCTTTCTCGAATTTTGTCAATGATTTGTTGAGGGCAGTTTTCATCGCATCTTTGGCTTTCAATGCGGCTTCTTTCTCGCTTTTGTTAAAGCCCAAAAAGCCGATGAACGCACGCCAAAAGCCCTTGGCTTTCTCGTATGTCGCCTCTCTTTTTACGCTGTCATCATCGAACTCTACATCCTCAAAGATGTTAGAATAGTCGTCCAAGATTTCTTTGACTGTTTTTTTGAATTCGCTTTTTTGTTTTTCTGAAACATTGAGATTCGTAATGTAGTCGTTGGCGATGTCTTTCAATTCACTCTTGTATTCGTCAAATCTTTCTGTGGCGTTATCCAAAAGGACATCTTCATCCTTCTTGATTTTTTCACAGATAGAATCGCACTCCTTGACGCTTGTGATGGAATTGATAATCGAAACTTGGTCTTTTTTGAATGACTTTATTTCTTTGTCAATGCCTTTTGCACGGTTCTGTTGCTTGTTCTTGATTTTGCTTGTACTGAAAATTGTACAAATGTCGATTTTGTTGTCTTCGTCCTTGCCAATGGTGGTTGTGATGAGAGTTTCCAAACTTTTTGGCAAATTCAGTGCCTTTTGTTTCAGAATGTCAAGTTCCTTTTTCAATTCGGCAACTTTCTGTTTCTCTACAATCGGTGTTTCGTGTCCTTTGGTACCAAGTGCAGAATTCTGAACAGTGATTTTCTGCAATATTCTTTCTCGCACCTTATCAACCAAAGCATTTTGCTTGTTGCTGACAACAATGATGTCGTCGGTATCACCGAGGTTTGTGAAATGCTTCTCGACTTCTTGTTTGGCTTTTGCAAGGATTTTCGCCATATCGCCGCCACAACTTGCATACTTGTTGTCCTTTTCTGTTAGGTCATAGAATGTCAACACAGCGATTTTGGGACAATTCACCTTTTGAAGGAACTTGTTGACAGCGGCTGCCGACTCTTCTATTTCTGTGATTTTGATTGCCACGACAACCATATCGACATTTTCTACGTACTCCCTTACCATCGCAGAATCGTCGAAATATGGACCACCAAGTCCTGGCATATCAATCAACTGAATGTTGTTGTCGAAGAAATTTTTGGCGAGATTGAGCTTTTGTCCCACAGGGATTTTCGCCTCCAAAAACGCAATGGTTGAGTTGTCGTCGTCTTTGCTCTGCGCCGCTTTCTGAAAATCAGAATATTGTCCAAACATCTCACAATCGTGGTCACCATTGAAGTGTTTGAAGGCTGTTGCAGACGAAATAGTGTCGTCGAAGGCAACGCGGGTTATCTTGGAGGTAACAACCGATTCGCCTTCGGGCAGTTTGTCACCCTCGTCCAAAAGGAAAAGGGCGTTTACCAACGCCGACTTGCCGTGCGAATAACGCCCCAACATTCCGACGTAGATAGGAGACTTCATAAGTCGGTCGCATTTATCCAACTGTTCCAAAAGTGGTTTGGCACTGTTGTAATTCACATCCTTCAAGTCCGACTTCAACTTTGGCTCATTTTGGTTAATCGCATCAATGTCAAAGATTTTTGTGACGTAATCTCTGACGCTTGCGATTTTCTTTCCGAGTTCTTTTGTGTACTCGTTCATATTTGATGAATTTTATAGGTTATCAATTATTTCAATTGCCAATTCAATAATTTGTTCTTTTTGCTTTTCCTCTTGCCTGCGTTCCGAAACGAATAACTGCGCGACCTCGTTGATTTCGGCAATTACTCTTTTGTTGTTCCTGTCGATTTTTTCATCAATGACGCTTCTTGGAAAAGGCGTTTTTTTTGAGTTCAATTCATTAATAGTCTGTGTTTTATAGTTGTTAAATGCAATTTTTTTGTTTTTGCGTATTACCACCCATATTGCCAAACATACCAACAATGCAAGCACTGCGACCAAGAATACAACCACTTTGGTAATTGATATTTGCATATCGTCGGTAAGTATCCAAGAAAAAGGTGGCGTATTGGCTGCACCCATCAGCAATATAAGTCCAAAAATCAACCCTATCCCAACAAGTACGCCAATCAAAATGTTTGGATTGGAAACCAAACTGAATATGTTTTTTATTGCAGTCTTCAAATGATGTATGAATTTTTTGTATAATGTTGACGTTGTACTCACTTTTAGTAGCTTATAAACTTTATCAAAATTCAAGTCCAACGAGGTGATAAATGCACTTTCAGTTGCATTTACAAGTTGTTCGCGCTGTTCGTCATTGCCAATTTTTTTCCTTATTTCAGACACAAACACTTCTTTCAGTTTGTCTTTGTAATCGGAATAGTAATTATCTGCATTGTCAATATGATGTTCGTAATTTGATGTATTTTTCAAAGCCTTTTCAATGCGGTCTATTTGACTAATTTGTTTTGTTTTGTTAACCTCTGAAATCATACTATCAATTTCTGTAATATATTTACTGTGTTGATTTTCAAGATTTAGAAGCAAAAACTTTTTTAGATTTTGCGCTTCCGATTTATTTGCAATCTTTGCAATTTGAAAACCGCCGTCGTCTGATTGTGTTTTTTCTACTTCATTTTTCAGATTCAAAAGCAAAGTTTTTAAAACGTTACGTTTTTCATTCACCAACTTTAAGCGATGTTGCTCTATTATTGCGTCGTTGTTAGTAACAATAGCATTTTTGTCAGGATTCACAAAGTGTTTTACAAGTCTTGCAAGTTTTGAAATCTCGTTTTGTGAATCATTTGTTATAAAGAACTGATTTTCAAACCGTTGGTATGCTTGGTATAAAGCAACCACATCATCAACTCCGTCCATCGACGTAAACACAATTACAATCGGAATTGTAATCTTCTCATTATCAACGATGTAATTCAAAAGTTGCGAATAATTTGCATACTCTGATGCTTTGATTGCAATGATGGCGAGGTCAAGTTTTTTCAACTGTTCAAAACCATTGCTGTCGGGATAAAGCGTTACAGAAACATTCTTCTTGCCCAAAACTTTCGCCAATTCATTTGTGGCAGGAAACTTGATGTCGATTCTTTTGGCTGATTTTAAAGTTTCGTTATCAGGCGAACTCAAAATACTTGAATCAACAAATTGTTTGTTGTTGTCGCTGTCGGTAATGTAGGTTTCTATTGCGGATTGATTTTCTGAAAAAATGCAGCAAATTTCTGCATTGATATTGTTTGCGGGAAGGGTCAAACCGCTGTTAAGAGACAACAATTTATTGACCAATTCAGTTTTACCTGAATTGCTGTTGCCAATCACGCCGATATTCAAAGGTCTTTCGATTAACTCCTTGTACCTTTCAATTTCGGCTTTAAGTTCAAACAAACGACTTTCCAATCCGCTGTTTTCACACGGATTCAGACTGAGAATTTTGTCAATATTCTCAATCTGTTTGGAAAGAAGGCTTATATTATTAATCTCAGATAGACATAATATCCCCATTCTTCTCGCGCATTTTGCAGCCTTTGTTATCTGTTTTCAGGAGACAGGCCTACTCTTTGGAGCATAAAAAAGGCGTGGACCATTGCTGACATTATCCACACCTAAGGCTCCTGAGAATTGCCTGTCCCTAACAGATAAGTCAAGTCCACGCATAATGCGCGAACATCTACTGACTTATTCGTGTTAGGGAACATATTACCAAAAATTTTCTCAGGATTTAAGGTGTTTTCCCGAATAAATAGCAAACGCTATCCACACAACAATATCATACATAACTAACAATAATCAAAACATAATGATATACAGCAATATGACAAATAATAAACAAAAACATATTATCGTTATTATTTGCATTTTTATCTTATTTTTGTTACTGATTTGTTACCTACTTATTGTTTTTTTTCGTATCTTTGCAGCGCAAGAAAACAGAACACAATGGCACGAAAAAAATCTCCCAAACCAAAAGAACCGATCCGTTTGCGATTCAAGAAACTCGCCAACGGCAATCAAAGTATCTATCTCGACATCTATCGGAATGGTGTCCGAACATACGAATTTCTCAAACTCTACATCATACCTGAGAACACACCATTCGCCAAGATGCAGAATGAGCAGACTATGCAAGCCGCTAACGCCATCAAAGCACAGCGAATTATCGACCTCACTAACGGTGAGGCTGGCATACGTCCAACAAGCAAAACACGCATTCTCTTTACTGATTGGATAGACCAATACGCAGAGAAAGCAAAACTCTCGCACCGAGGCAACGGCTATAATTCAATGCTAAGAAGTGTAAAATTTCAACTATTGGCATATATGGGTAACACTGCAAAAACAAAACTTCTGCAATCTATTGATGAAGAATTTTGCATCGGTTTTATTACTTATCTCAATAATGCCACCACCTCAAACGGCAAGCCGCTTTCGGGAACTACTATTTACCATTATTCGCGATGGCTAAAAGATATTCTGCAACGAGCCGTTGTTGATGAACTTATCACACGTAACCCCATCGACAAACTCATTCAGAACAAGGAAATGCCCTCACGCCCCGACGTGCAAATGGACTACCTGACTATTGATGAAGTTAAGTTGTTAATGCAAACACCGCTACGGCAGACACAAGTGAAACAAGCGTTCATTTTCGCTTGCTTCACAGGACTACGCATAAGTGATATATTGCAACTGCAATGGAGTAACATCAAAACCGATGGTAATACCATGCGTTTTGAAATTATAATGAAAAAAACGGGAAAGCCGCTTGCTGGCAAGATTCCCAATGCCGCCAAAGAATGGATGCCGGAGCGAACCGACAGCCCACTTGTGTTTAACGAACTGCCAACGCCGACAAATATTGATGCTGTCATACATCGTTGGATTGCTACATCTGGCATCAGCAAGCACGTAACATTCCACACTGCCCGACACACTTTCGCGACAATGGGACTTACACTTGGCACCGACCTTTACACCATTAGTAAATTGCTTGGTCATAAGTCCATCGCCACAACGCAAGTCTACGCCCAAATCATTGACAAAAAGAAAGACGAGGCAAGCGATTTACTTGATAAAGCATTTTAGTTTAACCCAAAATATTGGACATGATGAAAGAATTTATAGCAAAACATACCATTGATGAATATACTGATAATAATGAACTTAACTCACGTATTTATCACATATTGCTGGCATTGCAAGATAGTTCTAACTCTATGCTAAAACCAATTGAAGTAACGCCATTGACAATCTTCAACCGTGCCTACAATTTGTTTTATTACGTGGCAAACGAGAAACACCCGGAAGAACTTGTACCAACTATAAAGCAAAAAATTAGTAATGAATTTCTCGCACACGAAACCGATGTTATTTTATCAACTCTTTGTGTAATAACAAGTTTCAACACGAACAGCAATCCGAATATGGAGTTTTTTCTAACAAGATTGAAAAGTAACATCAATCCTGATTATTGGAATATGTTTGCTCCGATACTGAAAACCGAATTAGAATTACCATCAAGTTTTGACGAATTGAAATCGCAGGGAGATAAAATTGACAACCTTACCGAAAAAGAGTTGTTTTATAATGATTATTTAACGCGCTATAAACAAGCACAAAACAGAGGTAACATATTACAGCAAATAAATGATGAAATAGAGTTGATTCGCAAAATAAAAGAATTGAGTATCAATGAAAAAGCAGAAGAAAGTCAAGTAAAAAGCACAGATACAAAACGGACATTCAAAGTTACAACAGATGTGTTATTGGCTATTTTGAAAAAGGCGAATATAACCGCATTGTCTGACGATAAAACAAAAATTGCTCAACTAATTTCTTATCTGACTGGGTTTTCTGTTGAAAAGATTCGGCAAAGGTTGTCAAATACAGAAGAATTGACCTCTTTCCACAAAGAAGAAGTTGAAAGTATTAACAAAATTCTGAAAGACCTAAACTGCGATATATCAATAAAATATAATAAACAACGATAATCTGTAACGGGTTACAGTAACCAGTTACAAGCATAAATATCCAGCACTTTTGTACCGTCATTCAAACTGAATGGCGGTTTCTTTTTTCGTGGCCACTTGAAAAGAAGCCATTGTCAAATTAAATATTTAGAACAATGTCTTTTCAAGAAGAAAAGACAATAACATTTGAGCAACTTCCCCAAGCGGTTTCGTTGCTCATCAGCGAAGTAAAGGAGTTGAAAACCTTGCTTCGCAACTATAACAATACGGTCGTACCTTCTGATAGTTGGTTCAACCTGCAAGAACTCTGCGAGTACTTGCCCGACCGCCCGGCACGTCAAACCGTATATGGCTGGATTGCTCAACGTGCCATCCCTTATCACAAGACAGGGAAGAAACTACAATTCCGCAAGTCTGAAATTGACGAATGGATACAAGGCTCTCGCCGCCTCACAGCAAGTGAACAACAAGCCGAAGCCATTCACTACATCAATTCAAAGAAAGGAGGTGTGTTATGAGCGAGCCTAAAACTATCGGACAGATAATGTGCGAAATGGCGGCTAACCCCGCAGAGCCGATGGGCAAATTGCTTCGCAAATGCCCTTTAATACAAGCCGAATTGCTTAGACAAGGCGAAATCTCGCTTGACGACCTTTCTGACGAAGAACTTGACAAACTCATTGAACATACATTTCTCGAAGATTGGATCGACAACCAAGATGTTATGCAATTGCTTCACATCAGTGTTCGCACATTGCAAACGCTACGCTCAAACGGCACTTTGCCGTATTCGCGTATCAACAACAAAATTTATTACCGCCGTCAAGATATTCAAAGAATCCTTGCCGACAATTACACTATGTACCGATTGCGTAACGGCTATGGAAAGAATAGATAAACAAGCGGTTTTGCATCGCACTAATTACGGCATTAGAATCTATTCGCACATTCTGCGCGAATGTTTTCCCGAAGATGAAGTTGTGATGCGGCTCTCTGGCAGGGATTGCGGCTTATGCCGCAACCCTTTTGCCGAGGGTGCTTCTACGCTTCATGTCTTCATCGAGAAGTCAGCCCCTGCCAACACTATGTCGGCGGAGTATGCTAAGCATACCACCACCGACCATTCCATTCCCGATGGTGATGCGTTCGACTTTGCCGAACTGCATTATCACCAATCAGGCGAAGAATTATTGGCAACGCTCAACCGAGAACTGAATCTGCATATTGGCGAAAACAACCTTTGGTATGGGAATACAAGCGAAAGGCTTGTTAATTGTCCAACGTCAACTGTCAATTTTCAAATGAAACAGTTTTCGTTCTTTTCCTCGCCAATCACCAACACCAAGCCGAGTAAAAATTTTACTCTGCTTGATGCTTACTATTATATAAAAGGTGATACAGCAAAAGAACGTACAAAAAAACTACGCTCGTTTGCTGACGCAAAACAATCACGTATGTTCAAGGCAGCAAACTTCGATTATTGCACATTCAGCGGTACATTCACCACTCGCACAGATAAAGCCCTCATCAATCATTCGGACTTGCTGTGCATCGACTTCGACCATCTGCAAAACCTTGATTCGCTTCGCTCTCAACTTTTGCAAGATGAGTATTTTGACACGCAATTGCTTTTCCGCTCGCCATCGGGCGATGGCTTGAAGTGGGTTATCGAAATTGACATTTCTCAAACCACTCACGCCGATTATTTCCGGGCGGTAGCCAATTATCTTTTTCAAACCTACGGTATTGAGGCAGACAAGTCCGGCAAAGACATTTCCCGCGCTTGTTTCCTGCCTCACGACCCAAATTGTTTTATTAATCCTAAATATTTGAATTTATGACTAAAAATAAATTTAATCCACAAGATTGGCTCAACAACCAATCTTTACCACCCAATACTATTGACCCCATTGTCAATTATCAACAATCCACTGTCAATTCAAATGACATCGAAAATGTTGTTTCACGTATCGAGGCATCTGCCATCGATATTGCCCCAACCTACGCCGATTGGCGTGATTTGGGCTTTGCCCTCGCTGACGCTTTGGGCGAGAATGGCCGAGGCTATTATCAACGCCTCAGCCGTTTTTATCCCAACTACACAGCCGCCGAAACTGACAAACAGTTTTCGGCTTGCCTCAAAGCACACGGACACGGCATCACCATCAAAACGCTTTTTCACCTTGCCAAGCAAGCAGGAATCAGCATTTGTGGGAATGCAAGCGGCTCGCTTGCTAAATCTCAAAATTCCCCAAAATCCCCTATATCCCCAGCAGAGGAAATAGAGGATATTGAGGATATGCCAACATTTTCGCAAAACATCAAAGATACGCTTCCAAGTTTGCTTGCGCAAATTGTCAGCCGAGCCAACTCGCCCGAAGATGCCGACTTGCTTTTGTTGGGTTCGCTCACTGTTTTTTCCGCCTGTTTGCCAAATGTCTTTGGCAACTATGGCGGTCGTGAAGTATTTCCGAATCTGTTTCTTTTTGTAACGGCGCAGGCTTCGGCTGGCAAAGGCAGACTTACACTTTGCCGCCATCTTGTTCAGCCTATCCACGAAAGTCTGAAACAACTCTACGCCGCCGAGATGGAAGAATATAAACGACTACAAAATAAGTATGCTCTTGACAAGAAAAAAAACGAACCACCACAAGAACCACCGCTCAAAACGTTGCTCATACCTGCAAATAGCAGTGCCACTTCTGTTTATCAAGTTTTGAACGACAACCAAGGTGTAGGCTTAATGTTTGAGACCGAGGGCGACACGCTTGCCAACACATTCAAATCCGACTATGGCAATTTTTCTGACGGTTTCCGCAAAGCGTTCCACCACGAAATGATTTCTTACACTCGCCGCAAAGACCGCGAATTTGTCGAACTTGCCAAACCTCGCCTTTCGGCTCTTTTGTCGGGTACACCTCGCCAAATTCTTTCGCTCATTCCCGATGCTGAAAACGGCTTGTTCAGCCGTTTCATCTTCTATTATATGAATGTGCGTTTGGAATGGCTCAATGTCTTTGCCGACAATGAAGAAACGCTTGATCAATATTTTGAGCAGTTAGGTAAACAGTTCTACGAACTTTACCGAATCTTGCAAGCCTCGCAGCCTATTCGCTTCGCTTTGTCTGCCCGGCAACAGGAACAATTCAATTCCTTTTTTGCACAAGTGCAAAAGGAATATTCAAATCTTTTCGGGCTCGACATTGTGGCATCGGTCAGAAGATTGGGACTGATAACATTCCGTATTGCAATGATACTCACTTCGCTTCGTATCATTGACGGCGGACAGATTTCAAACCTCATCGTCTGCGACGATTCAGATTTTCAATCTTCCATCATTATGGCTCGTGTGCTATTGCAACACACCGCCAAAGTTTTCGGCTCGTTACCCACCACAGAGAGCAATGCCCCAAACGGTCAAACTGTTATTCGGCAAACTTTTCTCGACAACCTTCCGCCAGAGTTCGACCGCAAGACTTATCTTGCGGTCGCCGAAAAGTTGAAGATTCCTGCCAAAACAGCCGAGAAGTACATAAGTAAATTTTGTGTTGGTGGTCTTCTCAAACACCTTGCACACGATAGTTACGGCAAGCCGTAAGATTTTTTCTTTTTCATAAAGCCCCGTTTCTGGGGCTTTATGTTAATTTTTCGACTAAAAATATTCTTTTTATGTCGAAAATTAATCTTTGTATTAATATTTTTTATATATTTGCTGCGTAATAAAAATTATCAAAATGCAACAAATAGGTGAACATCCAAACAAGAACCGTCTGAAAGTAGTACTTGCAGAACAAAACAAGAGTGGCAAATGGCTCGCTTCTCAGTTAGGTAAGACAGAAAATACAATTTCTCGTTGGGTACGGAATATCAACCAGCCGACAGTAGAACAATTATTCGACATTGCAAAAGTTTTGAATGTCGATGTAAAATCTTTGTTGAACTCAAATAACGATTAAGATTGCAATGAAAGATATTGCTGTCATAGATAATAATTATAAACAGTGGATTAGCGAAATCAGAGGGCGTTACCGCCAAAGCCAGATTAAGGCAGCGGTAAAAGTTAACTCTGAAATGTTGCAATTCTATTGGTCGCTTGGGCATGATATTGTAGAGCGGGAGATGGAAAACACGTATGGCAGTGGATTCTTCAAACGCCTGAGTGCGGATTTACAACGCGAACTACCTGATGCAAAAGGTTTTTCACCAACTAACATAAAGTACATCAAGTATTTTTACGAATTGTATTCGCCGATACTTGAAAATCGTCAACAAGTTGTTGACGATTTCGCATTGCAAAATCGTCCGCAAGTTGCGGACAATTTGTTCAGCATTCCTTGGGGGCATCACGTCCAAATTATCGACAGATGCAAAGGTAATCCGCAACGGGCATTGTTCTTTGTTCAAAAGACAAAGGAAAACAATTGGAGCAGGGCTGTGCTGCTCAATTTTCTTGATACCGACCTATACGAACGTGAAGGCAAGGCGACAACTAATTTCAAAGCGGCATTACCAGCACCAGACAGCGACTTGGCACAGCAAATAACCAAAGACCCATATTGTTTCGACTTTCTTACGCTCTCGCAACAATATACAGAAAAAGAACTCAAAGACGCCTTAATGGATAACATTCAGAAGTTTCTGCTCGAATTGGGCAACGGATTCGCTTTTGTAGGCAGAGAAGTTCGCATTGAAGTTGGTGAAACAGAAAAATTTATTGATATGCTGTTTTACAACATCAAACTTCATTGTTACGTGGTGTTAGAAGTGAAAGTTGAAAAGTTTGATTTTTCAAATGTGGGACAACTTGGCGGCTACATAGTTGCAGTAAATCATCAGTTAAAAGGCGAACACGACAATCCAACCATCGGACTTTTGGTTTGCAAGTATAAAGACAATGTGGAAGCCCAATATGCTTTGGAATCATCGGCTCAGCCCATTGGTGTTTCGGCATACCAACTTTCAAAACTGATACCAGAACAATTCAAATCCTCGCTTCCTTCCATCGAGGAATTGGAAAACGTTTTGGAAAATGATAATTCAATGAGTAACAAATAGAGAATATCCCCAACAATAACATAAAAAAATATGAGAGGCAACCTTTGGACACGAGAAGAAATGATTTTGGCATTCAATTTATACTTGAAATTGCCTTTTGGCAAACTACACACAAGAACGCCCGAAATTATTGAACTTGCCCAACTAATGGGCAGGTCTGTCAATTCAGTGGCTCTAAGGTTGGTAAATTATGCATCTTGCGACCCTCAATTGCAATCACGAGGAATAAGCGGAATGAAAGGTGGATTAAAGCAATGTCAGCCAATATGGGACGAATTTGCAAATAATCGAGAAGCACTTGTTTTTGAAAGCGAACGTATTCTTGCAGAAAAACAAAATCAAACCATTGATAATAAATTTGATGATATTTTATCTGACATTCGTGATTTGAAAGGAGAAACGAAGATTTGTGAAGTAAAAACACGTGTTAACCAAAGCGTTTTCCGACAGATTGTATTGGCTAATTATTCAGGGAAATGTGCACTTACAGGTATTGATATTCCAGATTTACTTTTTGCCAGTCATATAATTCCTTGGGCGAGCAACGAACAGGAACGGTTAAATCCAGAAAATGGCATTTGTCTTTCTGCTTTATATGACAAGGCATTTGATAGAGGTTTAATTGGTTTCAATTCCAAATATCAAGTTGTTTTATCCAATGTGCTGAAAAAGCATTGTAATAAAGAATATTATGGCAAGTACTTTCTGCCATTTGAAAATGTCAAAATAGAAATGCCTCAAAAATATATGCCTAATCCACATTTTTTGGAGTGGCATATGGATTGTGTGTTTAGAAAATAAAAAAACTGAAAAGCATGACATATAGAAACGGTAATTACACAGCATTTTACGTACAGACACCATTTAATCAAAATAGTTTAGGGGCATATTCTACTTATGATTTCGTCTATTACAATTTATTGAAAGCATGGAAATCAAAAGACCCCACATTTCCATTTAATGATTCCCATAACAAAAACTATAATGTTAGAGACGATAGCGATTGGGAATGCACACTGAAACCACGGTTAAGGAAGCGGTTGAGAAATTCTAAAAATATCATTTTATTTTTGAGTTCTATCACTAAAAATTCCACAGCACTTAGAGAAGAAATTGATTATGGAATAAATACACTGGGTTTGCCTGTTATTGTAATATATCCAGAATACTCAGAGACAACGGATATTATTCGTAACAATCAAATTTGTTTTCATATAAGAAATTTATGGAATAAACTACCCAAATTCAGGGATTCAATGCATATAGTTCCTACTATACACATACCATTGAACATGAATTTAATCAGAAAAACATTGGAAGACAAAGATTTTATGGTTCAATATAAAACTGATGCAGATGTTTACTTTTATATATAAGAATTGGAAAAACTTAGGTAAGGATACTCTCGCAATATTAGCTAGTTTATGGCTCTTTTGTGAGATAATGATAAGTTTGTGCAAACTTGATTACAATATACCGATATGGGGTATATGTTTAGTGATTTTTCTTATTTTTATTCTTGTAAGTGTCTGTGCATACAAAACGAAAGAAAAAAAATTACAAATCAATCACAATAATATTTACATCAAATTTGGTGACATATTCAGAGAATCGGGTAATAAGGTTATAGCCTTCAACGAATATTTTGATACACAAGTAGATGAGAAAATAATTTCGTCTAAAACACTCAATGGTTATGTTGTAAAGAACCACATAAAAAATATTGTGCAATTCGATAATGAGATACAAAACGATTCATATCTAAGACCAATAAAAACAAATGTTAGTCGCACTAATGGTGGCAAAACAAACAAATACGAATTGGGAAGTTGTTTTAGACATGATGATATTATCGCTGTTGCTTTTACTAAATTTGACAAAAATGATAATGCCAGATTAACTCTCAACGAATATTATTGTTGTCTGTTAAACTTTTGGAAAGATCTTAATCGCGTCTATAATTCAGAAAATATAGTTATTCCATTGCTTGGTAGTGGAATAACACGAATTGAAAATGGAGATAAAATTACAAGCGAAGAAAAATTGAAAATACTACTACATACCTTGAAATATAGCACTACATCTTTTAGCAAAGATATTACGATTACATTTGTTTTAAATATATCAGACAAGAATAATATTAAACTTTACAATATTGATCATGACTTATAGAACAAAAACATATATAGCAGCAGATTTTGATAATGATTCTGATGCTGTTGAACAATTAAGGAAATGGAATAATAGTAATTATTGGGGAGTATCTTTTCATGATGCACATGAATTAACACAAGCAAGAGATTCAAGTTTACCTTGTTCAATAAAAAAATCTTTACGAACACGATTATCCGTAAGCAAAACATTTGTGCTTATTGTCAGCGATAAAACAAATGTATTAACAAAAGGTGGTTGTCAGCTATGCACGAGTTATAACAGTTGGTCAAAATATTGTGTAAGAGGGTGTTCTGTTGATTATAAAAGTTTTATCAAATTTGAATGTGATATGGCAAAAAAAGATTACAATGATCCGTTTGTATCCAACTATCACATTATCGTGTTATACAAATCAACAATTGTTGATAAAAACAAATGTCCAGAAAGTCTTAGATATATAGGTATACATAAAACGATGTTTTACAAAGACAATGATGACTATTATTGGGACTATCAATCTGTAAAAGAAGCGTTTGATTATATATCAAGATAAAATAAGCACCATCAAACAAACAACAAGATTCGTAATTTGCAGATTGTAAACGGTGGACAAACTACGGCATCTATCTACACAACCGCAAAG
>JAEEGK010017795.1_pt1 | contig 15448 bp, 9 predicted proteins | sample 8958771 | NCBI WGS metagenome assembly JAEEGK01 (sample SAMN16246547, study PRJNA631951) | gut metagenome | biome: gut microbiome; feature: rumen; material: SC-attached | host: Bos | place: Iran: Karaj | collected 2018-10 | reverse complement strand
AAAATGAATTTGAAATAAATAAATGACAAAAATATAAATTCAATTGATAAACAAATATCAAAAAATATCATATTTTAATATATATGAATTTAATTAAAATATTTATCTAATCAAATCAAAATAACAATAATATTAATAATCTTAATAACACAAATAGTAATTATATTAATAATACAAACAATAATAATATCAATATTAATAATAATAATAATATAAACAATAATAATGTCAATAATAATAATAATATAAGCAATAGTAATAATAATAATATAATAAATCCACCAAAAACAAATTCTCAAAAAAACCCTTTAATTCAATATCCTTTAACTCAAAAAATTCCATCATCAAATATTCAAAACAATTTATCTTCTCAACCTTATGTAAATAAAGCTCAAAATACTTTTAAATTTGAAACTGTAACTTTTACAAGTGAATTTAATAGTGGAAATATGTTTCATTGTAAAAAAATATCAGAAGATACATATAATATTCAAATAGCTTCAGATTGCCAAGATAAAGAATTAGATCATCAAATTCCAGTTTATAAAGTTTGGTTTTATTTCGGAGTTCAAAGTACAATAACAAGAGATTTAAATATTAATATTATTAATTTAAATAATTTTTTAAGAGTATATAAATCAGGATATCAAATTTGTATTCGTGAATTAGAATATAATGTTGAACCTAAAGAATTTGAAAATTCATATAATTTAAATGAAGAATTATATTGGAAAAGATTTGATAATTTTACAGCTTCGGTTGATAAAGAAAATCATTTAATATTAAAAATAAAACAAAAATTTGAAGAAAAAAAATATATTTTATTTTCATTTTGTTTTCCTTTTTCCTATGATAAAAACATATCATTTTTAAATTATTTAGATGATAAAATTAACAAAGATGAAAATTCTAAAATTTATTTTCATAAAGAAACATTGATACAAAGTAAAGAAAAAAGAAATGTAAATTTAATTACAATAACATCTAAAGAAAATATAATAAAAAATCAACAAGAACAAAATATAACTGGTTTGTTTCCAGATAAAAATAGATGTTTAAAAACATTACATGATAAGCCAATAATAATAATTTCAGCAAGAGTTCATCCAGGAGAAACTCCAGGTTCACATATGATGAATGGAATATTAAAATTATTAACAAATGAATTAGATTATAATAGTGAAATATTAAGAAATAATTTTATATTTAAAATAATACCAATGATTAATGTTGATGGAGTTTCAATTGGAAATTATAGATTAGATAATAATGGTTATAATTTAAATAGATGTTATTTAGAACCTGATATAAAGAAAGAACCTGAAATTTATGGGATTAAAAAGTTATTTATTTTATATAATAATATATATAAAGTCAGATATTATTTTGATTTACATGCTGATATGAATGTTAGAGGTGCTTATACTTATGGTAATGCTATTGAAAAGTTTGAAAGTCATGTTGAAAATGTTTTATTTGGTTTTATTTTTCATTTATGTTGTTCTCATATTAATTGGAATCATTGTATTTATAGTGAAAGTTCTATGAAAACTAAATTTAAAAATGATAATAATTCTAAAGAAGCTACTTCAAGAGTTCATTTTTATAAAAAAAGTGGATTAATTCATACTTATACTTTAGAATCTTCTTATTTTAAAGGAGATTTTATCGGAGTTGATGAAAAAGAAAATGATAAATTATATTTAATTAGTGATTTTGAAAAAACTGGAAGAGATTGTTTAATTGCAATTTTATGTTATGAAGAATTAATTATTAATGAAAATATTGCTAATAGTAATTATTTTGATATTTCTGGTTGTAGGGAATATATTGCAAATTATATTCAAATGAGTGAAGATAGGTTTAATTTAAATTTTGCTTTAAAAAATGTAGCTAAGGAAATTAATAAGAGAAGAGTGTGGAAAAGTATTAAAGAAATTAATGAAAAATATCAATATGGGAAAAATAAGAATTTTTCACAAAAAGTTAATAATCATTATGGAATGGCTTTACCAAAAATCAATAAAAAATTAGATTCAGAAAGATTAAATAAATTACCTTTAATTAATAATGAAGGAAAAGATAATGAGAGTAATGAAAAAGAATATAATAATGAGAAAAGAATTTCTGGAATTAAAAAAGGAAGAAAGAATTTAACACCTATTGATAATTATAATAATAATAATGGTGAAAATTATATTAATGAAAAATAGACTAATTCAATTTAATTATTTTTTATTATATGTAAAACAATTTAATATAATTTTTTATATTTTAAAATCAAATGAATATATTTTTACAATATCTTCAAGAAAAAAATAAATAAATGTGAGAAATTGCAATATAATAACACAATATCATATAATGATTTAATATAAATATTTAAATTAAAGGAAGAATAATAATTTAGTGAAAAAGTTCAAAAATGATTATATAGTAAAAGTTAATAATAAAACGAAATATAAGGATTATTTCTTATTTAATGATTAAAATATTAATTTATGTTTTCAAAAAAAAATAACAAATAATAATAACCTAAACAACAATTTATAAATTATAATTAAATATAAATTAGAATTAATATTTTTTAATACAGTCATTAATTATTCATTTTTTTTTAAAAAAAATGTATCAATTTTAAAATCTTAAAGAATTAAAAAAATAATTCTTTATCTCTCATTCTTTTTAGATATTGAATATTAAAATTTATTAGAATTTGTAAATAGGATTTTCTTTTTATTTTTTATTTCATCTTTATTATTCTTAAAACTTTTTAAATTTTTACTATTTTATCATATAAAAAATTGCAATTTATAAATCATTTTTCAACTTTAAATTTTTATTATACATTTTTAATCAAATTAAATTTCTTTATTTGTTATTATAATAATACATAATTTTTTAAATTATTAACAAATAAAATTTATTGAATTCTAAATCACTTTTTTATTTTTATTTATATTATTAAAATAATTGTCAAATTTGTTTTTTATTAAGATTTATCACTAATTTAAAATAAATATGATATTATCATTGTATAATGTGAATCCTAAGAAACTCTTTTTAATATAATCTAATTCACTTTTTAATTAAAACTTCTTTTTATATGTTCTTTATTGATAATAAATTCATTTTAATTATTAAGAATTATTTTCATTTTTTTTGTCTATTCTATTTATATTGGATTAAATTAATTTTGAAGAAAAATCAAAAGTATTTTTAGTTTTAACGAATTGAAGTGTTAGATCACTCTTAGTTAAAATGAAAATTAGTAAAAAATTTATATTTATTATTTTTAAAATTGATTGATAAAAAGTATATTTAACAAATTAAGATTTTAAATAATTAAGTATAAATAGCCTTTATTCTTTTATCAACTGGAAAAAACAAGTATTTATGTAAAAACATATAAAATTTATATATTATTTAAAATAATAATCCAAAAAATAAAAAAGTAAAACTGAGAGATAACCAAATAGAATTATTATTTTGAGAATCAGAATTAGGCACAGGAGGACAAATATTAGAATCAGAATCAGAATTAGAATTAGTATCGCATATTAGTGAGAAAGTACAATTTGATACTCCTTTCCTTTTTGCGTCTTCTTTAATATTATTTTTTTCTTCTTCTCTTACACCACTCTCATTACTTTTTTTTACTGGCATACAGGAATGATTCACATTTCCTGATATTACACTCTTATAATAACAACAAGTATCAGCATCACTAAATTCTGAAGGATAATTTCCTAATTCTTCTGGAGTTATTTTATGATTTGTACAATTTGATATTTGTGTTGGGATTATACTCGTACAAATAGTTGAAACAACATAATTAAGCATATATAAAGTCATTATTACATACACCAAGGATTTCATTTTATTATTCATTCATTATTTTGGAGCTTTATATTTATTTTATAATTTAGGCAACATCCCTAAGTTTTAATGAAAAAAAAATAAAATAGAAATATTAAATAAATATTTGAATTTTCATAACAAAAAGAGAGAATGAAAAAAACAAAAATAATTATAATCATTTGATTAATATATTATTTTCTTTATAAAATATTATAAAAACAAATTGAACAAATTTATTTATTATATTCCCATTATTCAAAATATTTTTTATATGTCTAATTATAATATATAAAAAAATAAAGTAAGATTTATAAATTAATATTATTATTAAATATTTGAAAAATTAATTTTAAAAGATTAAAAAAATGAATCACTCAATAAAATGAATTTGAAATAAATAAATGACAAAAATATAAATTCAATTGATAAACAAATATCAAAAAATATCATATTTTAATATATATGAATTTTAATTAAAAGATTTATCTAATATAAAAAAGATAAGAAAAGAAAAATTAAATTGAGGAATAAAAGAAAAAATGAAATATTATTTGACAAAAGTTTTAACTATAGATAAAACATAATATTAAGAAAAGAATAAAATTAATCAAGAAGAAATTTAGGCAATTACAAGGAAATATTGTTTTATTATTTTTTAATATATAAATAAAGAATTACAGGATGAATGAATAAATTATTGTATAAATAGACATTAGAAGAATGTGATATTAGTCTTATTTTTTTTTCCATTATAATATTGATTAATAGTATAATTCAATATTAAAATATTTTTTTTAAATTGAATACGGGATTTGAGTTGAGAAAAAAATAAGTAAATAATAATTTAAGAAGGAAATATATATAATATCTAAAATTATATTTAACTTATTGTTTTTTAAATGGAAAATGATATTAATAATAATGAATTTCTAAATAATAAAAATAAATACATTTTAAAATTCACAAAAAAAAATATTTTTCACTATGATCTCTTAATAAATGATAATAATATTAAAAAAAGAAAATATATTTTTTTTTATTTATTTATAAAACTATATAACTACTTTCTTAATTATTTTTTTTTTAAAGATGTTTTAATTTCAAGAAATTTTTTATTTACACAACATTTTTTATATAAGTCATTTATTTTATTTGCATAATTTATCATTTCTTTGAAATTCTTATCATTTTTTATTAAATCAGAATAAGAATTTATTTTATCATTATTTTCATCTTTTATTAATCCATTAATTTCTTTTAAAACTAAATATATATTATCTAAACTTTCATTATTTATACTTTTATATTCTTGAAAAATTAATGGTTTAATTTTTTTTTTCCTAGGACTAATAATTTCATTTTTAATTTTATTTTCATTAGTTTTTACTTTACAAATTTTATTTATATTTTTCATTTTAATATCTTTTAATTTATTTTTTAAAATATTTCCTTTAAAACTTTTTGAAAAAGAAGGCATTGTTTTATTAAAATCAAAACTTCCTCTTTCATTTCTATTTCTTTTAATATTATTATTTTTTAATTTTAATTTATTATTAAAAGCAGAATTAAAATTTGTTAATGATACTGTATTATTCATATTTTTATTTGGAGAATAATTTATTTTTTTTCCTTCTTTTAATTTATTCATATTTTTTTTCTTAAAATTTAAAAGAGATAATATCTTATTATTATTAATATTATCTGACATTTTTCTTATATTATTTTCAATTTTTTTTTCTTTTTCACTTTCTTTTTCATTAATAAAATTATCTTGAAAAAAAGTATTATTCAAATAAATAGATTTATTTTTTTTTGAAATACTTTTTGAAGAATGAAATGAATGTCTGAAATAAGGATTAATTTTAAATTCTTTTTTATAATCTATATTTTTATCAATTAAATTTTGATTTGTTTTATTTATTATTTCACTTACTTCTTTTAATGAATCTGGAGAAATTGAATTATTTTTTTTTCCACTTCTTGATATATTTGTTAATGCTCTTGAAAAACTTGATTGTTCACTTATATAATTTTTATTTTTTTTTAAATGATTTATTAAATTTTTCTTTATTGATAAATTATTATATTCTTCTAATTCTATTTCATTTTTTATTTGTTTATCAATTGAATTTATATTTTTGTTTAAATTTATTATACATTTATTTATTTCATTTATTTCAAATTCTATTTTTGAGTGATTCATTTTTTTAATCTTTTAAAATTAATATTTTATTCAATTTAAATATATTATTTATATGAACAATCTTTATATTAATTTTTTAAACAATATAAACTTTAATATTTAAATTTAACTTATTCTTTTTATATAATAAATATATTTTTCATAATTATCAAATTTTTACATAATCTATTACTGATTGTTATATTCTCAATTTATTTTAATTACAATATATATTTTTTTTATTAAATTTTGAATTTCTTGGATAAGTATTTTCTTTATTATATTTTTTATAACAATCTACCAAAATAAATTTAATTTCCTTTTAAATTTAACCTTTTTTATTTTTACTTCTTTCTCATATTTATCTTTTTTTTTTCATTATCATCTTTTTGAGTATAAAATGATGTTTAAAGATTTTCTTAATTATTATCAAAATTTACAAATTCTGTCATTGTAATTATTTATTGTATATTAATTTAATTATTTTTTTATAATATTTAATAAAAATATTATAATTTAATACTTCCTTTATTCTCTGATAAATTATAATTTTTTATTTATAAAAAATATTTGAAATAATGGGAATATATTCAAATGATTATCAGTTTTAATCTTATTTCATTCAAAAAATATAAATCAATGATTAATATATTTTTTTGGTTTGATTTTTTTAAAAACTAAACTAAATTAAATTTAAAGTACATTATCATGCATTTAAATGTTAAAAAAATATCCTTTATTTATGCTTTTTATTTTAACTTTATGATTAATCTTTAAAATATATTTTAACTATTTTTAAATTATTATACCATGTTCTCTCATATAAAAAATTATCTTTAATATAAGATTTAAAAAGTTATCATTTAATCTTAATAATAACATCAATTAATTTATTTTTATTAATATAATATATTTTTTAGTAATATTTTTAAAATCTTAAAGGAAATATATCAAATATTTATAATTTACATTCTCTCTTTTTGTAATGAGAATTAAAATATTGATTTAATATCTCTACATACAGTCATTTAAATTTTATTTTTTTCTTTTTTTCATTAAAACAAAAATGACAATTATTGCCCTTATAAAATAAATATAAAAATTTAAAAAACTTAAAATCCAAAATATAATGAATTTAAAAAGAAAATGAAATCCTTAAAAAGAAAATTACCGCCTAAATTATAAAATAAATATAAAAATGTAAAAAAATTAAAAATTTAATAAAATGAAATCCTTAATATATTTGGTGGCTGCTTTATGTGAACTTAATTATGTTTTATCCAAGATAACTTTTTGTAAAGATATAACACCAGCAAACATATCACATTGTACAAATCATCCAATAACTGAAAAATAATTAGAAGAATTTAATGATAAGGATTATGATGCTTGTTGTTTCACCAATATAACTGAAGAATCAGGAGTAAATAAATATGAATGTTGGTTAGAAAAAAAAAATGAAGTGAATGAAACATATATTAATAGTACAAAAGATGAACATAATTTTATTGATTTATCAATTAATTGCGAAAAACAATCAGATTCTGAGCCTGATTCTGGTAAAGATAATTCTATTTGGTTATCTCTCAGTTTAACTTTTTTATTTTTTGGATTATTATTTTAAATAATATATATATTTTTATATAAATAATTGTTTTTTTCCAGTTGATAAAAGAACAATAGCTATTTATACTTAATTATTTAAAATCTTAATTTGTTTTGATAAATATACTTTTTATCAATCAATTTAAAAAATATAAAAATTTTTTATTAATTTTCATCTTAACTAATAATAAACTAACACTTCAATTCGTTAAAACAAAAAATATTTTTCATTTTTCTTCAAAATTAATTTAATACAAATAAAACATGTAAAAAAAATAATGAACTTAAATATCATTTAAAACAATCCAAAAAATAAAAAAATTAAACTGAGAGATAACCAAATTGAATAAGAAATATAACCAGAATTATTTTCGCATATAATTGTTAAATTAGAAAACTCTTGTTCCTCTTTTTTTTTATTAATATAATAATCTTCATTCACTTCATTTTTTCTTTCTATCGAACATTCATTATACTGATCTCCTGATATTTTTTCTGTTATAGAATTATAGCAACAAGAGACATCATTCATCCCACTATACATTTGTAATTCATCTTCATTTAATTCATGATCTATACAATCTGATATTTGACTTGGTTCTATATCGAAACAATCAATTGTCTGGGATAAAACATAATTAAACACATATAAAATAATTATTACATATATTAAGGATTTCATTTTTTTTTTAAATTCATTATATTTTGGATTTTTAAGTTTTTTAAATTATTATATTTATTTTATAATTTTAATTTAATGTATTATATACTTGTGTGATGGTTTGTATTTCATCTTTAATATCTAATAAATTTTTTTCGAATTCATATTCATAATTAATTTCTTTTTCAATTTGATTAAACAATTGATTAATTTTTTCATTTTTATTTGAAAAAAGAATATAATAATTCACAATTAAATCAAAAACATTTAATAAAATATTCATTGCTTTAGGATCTCTGATTTTCCATAAAATAAATTGTAAAATAATTTCAAGTTCATCTTCACTTCTTTTTAATAAAGCTAATTTCAAAGCATTTCTATCAATTAATTCTTCAAAAACTCCTAAAATATTTTCAACATGTTTAGTTTCAATAACAGAATCTAAAGCTTTTCTATATTGAAATTTTTTAATATATTTATCATATTTTTGTAATTTTTTTTTCTTCTTTTTTTCAACATAAACATCATTTTCATTATCTAAATTTTTTATATATTGTCCTCTATTAAAATATTTATAATTTTTCACAATAGATTTTTCAGCATATTTTGATGGATCAAGTAATTCTAAATCAGCTTCTTCTTGATCATAATTTAATGCTTTTGTTTCATCTATTTCTTCTTTAATATTTTTAGATTTTATTAAATTATTTCCATCTTCAAATCCGATTGCATAATGATTCATATCATTAGAAACATCAAAAGCAGAAATTTTATTTTTAAAATATAAAGTATAAAGGGATCTTAATGATAAATCAGATAAATCAACAACTTTTATGAAAGATTCATTTCCAGTTACTATAAATAATCTTTGATTATCTTTAGCAGAAATTATTTTATTAATTGAACTTTGAACAGGAGTTAAATAATTTAATTGTTGTCCATTTCTAACATCAAATAAAATTAATCCATTATCAGAAGTAGAAATAAAATAATCTGAATCTAAAACACAAATATCTTCACAAATATTATTATTATTAAATATAAGTGAAGTAGATTTATTGTCTTCTCTAATATCCCATAATTTAATAACTTTATCATATCCTCCAGTTAATATTAAATTATCCGTTAAAAATTTAGATGTTCTAATATAATCATTATGTGCTTTAGAATAATTTAAAAATGATTTTTTTGAAGACATATCAAAAAGTTTAAAGGAACAATCTTTTGAAGAAGAAACAAATTTTACAAGAGAACTATCAATATCTATGCAATTCACTTCTAAAGTATGTTCATTATATTTTCTTAAAACATTTTTATTTATTACATCATGTATAATAATTTTACCTGATTCAGTTCCTGAAATTATAACTTTACCATCATTCCTAAAAATTCCTGAAGTTATTTGTTCATTTATATTTGGAAATTTTGATACTGTTTCTCCACTTATTAAATCATGGATATATATATTATCTAAAGAAAATATTGATATTAATGATGGAGTAGTTTTACAAAAATTTATTTCTATTGATGATATTGAATTGTTTATTTCTTTATCTATTTTATATTTTTTAAATTGACGTTGTTCAGGGTTTTTATATGTTTTTTGAGGAAATGGCTTTTGGGATATTGGAGTATATTCTGTTTTTAATAATGAAGATTTAATCATATTTATTCAAATATAAAGATAATTAATAAAGTATTAATTCAATTATAAATTAAATTTTAATTTAATTTATATTTATTAATAAATTTATTTCACTTTTGAATAAATCTTCGATATTAACATATGTATAAATTCTTGTTTTTATATTTTCACCATTATATTCTTTAGAAAATGAGATTTTAATTTATGTTAAATGTTGGAATCAATTCCTTATAATTAAGTCAATATTTCAAAGGAATAAACTCACTATTGAAAAAACATAATTAATATAATGATAATCCACTTTTCCAAATCAAAAAAGATATAAAAATTATTCACAAAACACTTATTTAAAGAAGATTAGAGAATTAAGTGACATAATAAAAGGTAATGTTATGAAAAAGTTCATTAGAAATAAATGATTAGATAATAAAATTATTTTAGAAATAATCAATTCATAAAAGAAAAAAAATTTATTTTTTATGAAAATTATTTGAAAAGAAAATGATGAGTTTTATTCACAAAAAAATATCATTTTATTTAAAAATATAAATTATTCTCAAACAGAAATTCCTTTGATCGAAAAAAATATATATAAAAAACAATAAAAAAAGAATAAAAAAAATCTAAAACAAAAATTCTAAAAAATTTTATCTTCCCATTAAATTAAATACAATCTTTTAAGAAACAAGAGCAAGGGCAGTTTGATAATCATATTTCCAATTAGCAGGAATTTGTTTAGTTAATTTATAATATCTAACCAATCTATGAATTTTACTTTCAACAAGAATTAATCTATATTTACTATCTTTATCCCTGTGATTTTTTTCAATATGTTTTCTCATAGCAACAGCTCTTTTCATTAAATGATATAAATCTTCTGGAATTTCAGGTGCTAAACCTTTTTTTTTTAAAATTCTTAAAATTTTAGCTCCAGTTAATAATCTACTTTGAGGAACTGCATAATTATCTCTTAAAATAACACCAATTTGACTTGGTTTATATCCTTTCTTTGCAAGTTGTTCTATTCTCTCTGTTACTTCTGAGACTTGTATATTAAGCCAACGAGGGGGAACCTTCTTATATGGCATTGAACTTTTACTTATTCCTTTACCTTGACCATACATACGACCCATTTTTAGATACGCAATTAATTTTTAAATAAATATAATTTATTATTTTTTTATAAATAATTATTTTTTTTTTAATTATTATTTTATAATTAACTTTTGTTTTTATATTAAAATCAAAGTAATTTTAAATTATTTAACACATTAATATTTAATAATTAATCTAATTCGTTTTCTATATATACTAAGGAATGTTCATTAGTTCTATTTCTTCTTTGTATATATTCACTATCTATTTTTTTTTTTAATTCTTTCATTTGTTTTATTGTTTTCATTGCTTTTAAAGTATTATTTTTAACTGATTTAAAACTTTGATTAGGTTCTTTGAAAAATAAAGGAAAAAAATATGTTTTATATTCATCTTTTGAAACTTGATATTTTGATAATTCTTCAGCAAAAAATTCATCATAATGAACAAGATTAGAATTTACAACTTGAGTATCTTCAAATAATTTATCTAAATTCAAATTTTTATTTAAATTTATTCCATTCATATTTATATTTTCATTCCTATGTTCATCATATATTTTTTTCATTCCATTCATTAAATTATTTTTATTTATTTCTGCTAATAAACCAAAATCATTTGGTTTTTTTTCAATTAAATCTAACATTAATTTAGTATTTTGAATACATTTTTTTAAATATTTTATCATAACAACTTGTGTATCAGTATATCCTAAAAATGAACTATTTAATTTTTTAAGAATATTAACTTCATTATTTATATATTTAATATCTTCTAAAATTCTTTCAGCAATATCATATAATTGATCTTTAGTTGGAATGATATCAAAAGATTTTAATTTTTCAGATAAAAATCTACATTCTTCAATCATTAAATTTACATTCCTTTTTTCATAATTATACTCCATTTCATATCTTTTTTGACTTATATTATCATTAATATATCGATTTTGAATAATAAACATTTTAATTCCATGAAAAATAATATTAGAATAAATATCTTTTAATTCATTTCTAATTTTTAACCTAGTAATTAATTTATAAGATTTTAATTCACTTTCACTTAAAATACTTTTTTGAGTTAAAAAAATCATCATCATACTTATAAAATAAATTCCAACTGAACAAGAAATAATAACTAAAATTCTTCCAAAATGAGTTTTTGGATAAAAATCACCATAACCAACAGTAGTCATTGAAACAAAAACACACCATAATGCATTCCATATAAATGTCCAATCTTGAGTAATAACATCATAAGTTTCCCAATAATACATTTCAAATATTCTTATACATAATGAAAAACATAAACAAGATATTGCAAAAAGAAAAATTAATGATATAAAGGGATTACTCTTTTGATAAGCTTTCATTGTAAAAAATAAATTGGTTGATAAATAAAATTTATCTAATATTTTTTCTGATAATACACTATCATAAATTGATAAGGAATTTATTAATTGAAAAAAATATAAAGCTCGAAAATTTGCAAATGCACTTAATAATGATGATAAAGGTAATATCATTAAACGATCTAATTGATGGTTTATCCAAATATTATTTAAATAAGGATATTGAAAAATTAATAAGTATATTACTTCAAAAAATAAAATTAAGCAATATTTACTTTTATAAAAAGGAGTTGAATTATCTTTTAAAACTTTATTTTCTCTAAAAAATGATAGATAACGTGATGCACTTAAAAAAAGTATACTTACTAATGATAATGACAAAATTAAATATCTTAATTTATTATTTGATTTTGAAATAACTAAATTAATTTCTATATCTTTATAATTAAAAGAATAATCTATTCTATAAGTGAATAAACTAATATTATTAGCCATTAAAATATCATAATTATTTATTTCTGAAAATGTTAAATTATTAAAAATATAATGAGTTATTATTGTTGGTAATATATTTCCTTTTGGTTCAGTAATAAGTGTTAAATTTATGTTTTTATCTTCAAATAAATTTTTCCAAGCAAGAGGTTTATTTGGTTCATCAAAATTAAATTTATTTAAAATTAAAGCACCTATTTTTCTTATGTATTTATTATCAAAAAAATAATTATCATTTTCAATATGACAAAATATTTGAGAAATAATAATTAATATAGAAGCAATAATATTTAAAAGATGAATATAATATTTAAAGTGTATAAATGTTTTTTCTTTTTTTTTTGTTTCAAATTCTTCTTCATTTATTTCTATATTACTACTTTTTAATTTTGAGGAAATAAAACTTAAAGAATCACCATTTGATGTATCTTCATCATAATCAGAAATAACTTCACTATAATTATTTGTCATATAATTATCTTTCATATCTAGATTTTTTGATTTAAACCTATTTTTTAAGTCAATTTCCATTCCATCAAAATCCTTTTGTAAAGTTTGACCTTGAGGAGTTCTGTTTAGTTCCTCTAAATAAGGATTATTTCTTGATAATAATAAATACATTTTATTGAAAAGAAATTTTTATCAAAAAAAATAAATATATTAATTATTTATCTAAGAAAAACTTTATTTGAGTATAAAATTATAATCAAAATTAATTTTGAATATTATTAATTATAATGAAACTCTAAAAATTATTCTGATAATTTTAAAATTTCTAAAAATAGTATTTTTAATAACTTAAGATTATTCATTTAATAACAAACCAAATAAATAGTAAACAAAAAATAATTAAATATTTTTTCCTGTTTTTAAACATAAGTTTTATTATTCAATTAAAGAATTATTTATAACCTTAAACAACAAATGAATAAAATATTTCTAGGAATAAATATGACAATATTATTTGTAAATTATATAGATTCAAAATTTATTAACCCAAACATTAAGTGAAATAATGAATACTAACATTTTTATTTAAGAACAAAATATATTAAAACAATTATTATGGTTTAATGTAGTTAATCAAAAAAATATTATTAGTAAAAGAAAATAAAAAGAAAAATAAAAGAATTTATATAAGTTTAATAATAACAATAAGGGAATATTAATATTTAAATTAAAATATATTTGATTAAAATAAAAATTATATTTTAAGAAAATACAGTGAATTATAAATATGATATTATAAATATAATTATTTTATTTAATTTTAATTTAAAAAAAATGTTTGAAAATGCATTTAATTACCTTTCCGAAAAAAATAACATTTCAATAAGTTTTTGTTCAAGTCAAACAAAAGGTTGTAATGCAAAAAACATATTATCTGAAAATCCAAAAAGTATTTGGCTTTCAGATAAAAATGTTCCACAAACAATAATAATAAATTTATCATCAATGACAAAATCTCCATCAAATTATTTTAAATATTTTGGAATTTTTTGTTGGCATGCTTATTCAACAAATCCAAAAATAATTCAAGTTTCTTTTTCTGAAAATAACAATAAATATTATGTAATAGGAGAATTTGAATTAAGTATGTCACCTTCTCCTCAATTTTTTCAATTTGATAATATTACAATTAAAAAAAATATTAAAAAAATAAAGTATTTAAAATTAATTGTTAAAGAAACATTTGGAGGAAATAGAACTTATATTAACCAAGTTTTTTTATATGATGATAAAGTTGATATTAATCATAATTTTTCTTTAAGTAATTATGAAGAAAATTTAGAAGAAAGTGAAAAAGAAGATGATGATAATAAAGTATTTAAACCAATAACTCCTTCTAAAGAAGTAAAAAAATATAATATTTATTCTAAAAAAAATAAAAATGAAAATGTAAAAAAAAATTTGAAAAAAAATTCAGATTTAGATTTATTAGATGATGAAACGAAAGAGAAAAAATTAAAAAAAATTGAAAAAATTTTAAAATCAAAAATATTAAATAATATAACAGTTAAAAATGAAAAAGAAACAATAAATGAAGAACCAAATATAAATAAATATATAACACCAGAAAATGAATATAACTATGAAGAAGAAGAAGAAAAATTAAAATCTCCTAAAATAAATTTAAATGATTATTTATCAGATGAAAATTCTAAATTTCAATCAATATCATCTCATCAAAGAAATAAAATATATAATGTTTCTAATTTAATGACTGGGAATCAAACTGAAAGTGAAGATCCTTTTAAAACAAATAACTTTAATTCTCATACAACTACTTATTCAACTTATAATAATAAAAGAAATTTAACTCCAATTCCTAAATCAAGTAAACCTTTTTTTAGATCTCCAATTTTTAATGATAATAATAGTAATAAAAGTAAAAATGAAAAAAAAAATAAAAATAAATATGATATTAATAAAGGAAATAATAATAATAATAATAATAATGAAAATAATGATTATAAAAGATTAGAAGATCAATTAAAAGAAATGGAAGATCAATTAAAATTATTAGAACCTAATTATGATATGGGACATAATTTA